>Ga0079223_10001409_pt1 | contig 14229 bp, 10 predicted proteins | sample Stecom2011_FD_75072 | JGI IMG/M metagenome (GOLD analysis project Ga0079223, IMG submission 75072) | Agricultural soil microbial communities from Utah to study Nitrogen management - Steer compost 2011 | ecosystem: Environmental > Terrestrial > Soil > Agricultural land | place: USA: Utah... | reverse complement strand
TGACGTAAAAGCCAACAAAATCTCTGTTAACTCACCGATTGCGCGCGCATTGATAGGCAAGGAAGAGGGCGACATCGTAGTGGTAAGGGCGCCTGGCGGTGAAGTGGAATATGAAATCGAAAAGGTAGAGCATATCTAGTTAGTGTTCATCCGTTTCGCTTAGCAACATCGCTTTGTACAGAAAGGCCGATTGTCTCCACAATCGGCCTTTTTTTATTCTGCTTTTGTGCGTTTTTATTGCAGCTGTCGCTCACAGCAACAGGTGTACTCAGGACGAAGCTGCTAATATGCGGCAAAGGTTGGTCGATTTAACACCCACTGCAGCAATTGTTTCCGGAGTTTTGTTCGTTTATGTCTTTGAAGTTATTGTTAACCGATACCAGTAACGCACTTGGTCGCGCGCTTGAGCATGAGCTGGAGCGGGAATCGTTTCATCTATTTATTCCCGGTTCAGATGATCTGGATTGGAACAAGCCAGCGTCTGTTGCTCAATATGTACGTGTTGTGCGTCCGGATGTAGTGATTAATTGTGCAGGTTGGGAAGATATAACGGACCCTTCACAGCACACTTTGCTGACCAAAGCGGCGAGCCATATTGCCGAAGCTTGTGCGCCTTTGGGTATTCCGTTGATACATTTTTCCAGCTACCGGGTATTTGGCGGCGACAACAAAAGCACTCATAGCGAAAAAGATATTCCTACTCCCAACAGCGACGCCGGACATGCTTTTTTGGCGGCGGAACAAGTCATCAAACAACATCTCGAAAAATGGATCGCTGTGCGTTTGAGTTGGATTGTGGGCAGCTATGGAGAAAATCATTTAACACGACTGTTGCGCAGCTTATCTTCCGAGCAAGCGGTGAGCGTCAGTAGCCGTTTGCGTGGCGCTCCTACAGCGTTATCGGATGCCGCCCGGGTTGCGGTGGCCATGGCAAAGCAGATTACCTGCGGAGCCGAAAATTGGGGCGTCATGCATTATTGCAGTGCTGATGCCTGCACAGAGGCAGAGTTTGCAGAGCAGGTTCTGCAGGTATGGCGACAATGTCAGGGCACAGTAACAGATGATAAGGCCTTGGATATTCTCGATCAGCTGCCACCGGATGAACCGGTCAGTGCGGTATTGACCTGCACTCTCGCGCGTGACTATTTTGGTATCCAGGCTCGCGCCTGGCGACCCAGCTTGTTGCCAATGATCAAACAGTGGCTGCACGCTCAAAGTCAGAAAGCGGGCGCTGTCGATTAGCGCTTGCTCTTCGCGGATTTAGAGACACCTTTAGTGAGCAATTGATACTTATAAAAAACCCGGCAGTCGCCGGGTTTTGGTGTTACTTGCTGATTGCTCAGAATCTTGAATCTTTACTCGTAGCGCTGAAAAACCAGACAGGCGTTAGTCCCACCAAAGCCGAAGCTGTTGGACAATACCCGATTCAGTTTCACGTTGTCGCGACGTTCCAAAACGATGGGCATACCTTCAGCTTCAGGATCGAGTGTGCCGATATTTGCCGAGGCGCAGATAAAATCGTTCTGCATCATTAATAGGCTATAAATAGCTTCCTGGACACCGGTAGCGCCAAGAGAGTGGCCGGTTAATGACTTGGTGGAACTGATGGGCGGAATAGCGTCACCAAAAGCGGCTTTGATCGCCTTGAGTTCAGCCAGGTCGCCTACCGGCGTGCTGGTGCCGTGGGAGTTGATGTAATCAATGTCACCATCGATCGTCGCCATCGCCTGCTTCATGCAGCGCACAGCACCTTCGCCTGAAGGGGCGACCATATCGTAGCCGTCTGAAGTGGCGCCGTAACCAACGAGCTCGGCATAAATTTTGGCTCCACGCGCTTTAGCGTGTTCGAGCTCTTCCAACACCAGACAGCCACCGCCACCGGCGATGACAAATCCATCGCGATCAGCATCATAGGCGCGTGAGGCTTTTTCGGGGGTTTCATTATATTTGGTTGAAAGCGCACCCATTGCGTCAAACAAGCAAGTGAGAGACCAATGCTCTTCTTCGCCGCCGCCAGCAAAAACAACATCCTGTTTGCCCATCTGGATTTGTTCCATAGCGTTACCGATGCAGTGGGCACTGGTCGCGCAAGCAGAGGAAATCGAGTAGTTAACGCCTTTGATTTTGAAGGGGGTTGCCAGACATGCAGACGTGGTACTGCCCATAGTCTGTGTGACCCGGTAGGGGCCAACGCGTTTAAGTCCTTTTTCGCGCAATATATCGGCTGCTTCAACCAGGTTAAGAGAAGAAGCACCACCGGAACCCATGATTATACCGGTGCGTTCATTGGATACCTGTTCTTCGCTCAGGCCCGAATCAGCAATGGCTTGCTGCATGGAAACATAAGTAAAAGCTGCCGCGTCACCCATGAAGCGCAAAATTTTGCGATCGACGACTTCAGCAAGATTGATATCAATGGAGCCAGCAACGTGGCTGCGGAAACCCATCTCTTTATAGGTTTCTTGGAACTTTATACCAGAGCGGCCGGTACGCAAGGCGTCCAGCACGGTAGTTTGATCATTACCCAGGCATGACACTATTCCCATGCCGGTAACTACAACGCGTCTCATAGGCTACCTCTTATTTATTTACAGAGCCTGATCTTGATGAAGGCTTTTGCTTGTTGGCCAACTGGATTAACGGAGGCGATTATGCCACACAACAAAGGTGTGAAAGCAGTCTTCCGGGCTGGGTAAATTAGGCACTTTGAACGTGGTTTCAGTCAAAGTGCCGCCAAGGATTCACGCAGATTAAAAGCTGTCGGTGTTCTGAAACAAGCCCACGCGGAGATCAGAGGCAAAGTAGATGTCTTTCCCATCAACTGAAACACGACCATCGGCAATCCCCATGATGAGTTTTCGCTCAATGACACGTTTGAGATTGATGTGGTAGGTGATTTTTTTAGCAGTCGGCAAAATTTGGCCAGTGAATTTTACTTCACCACAACCGAGTGCGCGGCCACGGCCAGGGTTGCCTCTCCAGGCGAGAAAGAAACCGACCAGCTGCCACATAGCATCGAGACCGAGGCAGCCGGGCATAACCGGGTCACCGGGAAAGTGGCAGTCGAAAAACCATAAATCAGGCGAAATATCCAGCTCTGCTACGATTTCACCTTTACCGTATTCCCCGCCTGTCTGGCTAATGCGCGCGATGCGATCAAGCATCAACATATTTGGAACGGGCAATTGCGCATTACCTGGGCCAAACAAACGTCCGTGGCCGCATTCGATCAGATCGTCACGACTGTATGAGCTTTTAGGTTCAAAAGGGATCATGTAATTGACTCTTTATGGTTATCAGTGACGTCTATACAAGCTGCATAGAAGCCGCGAAGGGCGCCATTCTACCTTGTGCGTTGGACTTGTCCAGTTGCTCTATTACTGTGGCAGCAGGAAAGTCCCTCTGGTTCGACGGCAAGGCGTTAGGGATTTTTCTAATATTGGCGTGCCAGAGCGAATTCCGCCACCTGTACCATCGCTTGGGAATAGCGGTTATCCATGAGCGTATCCAGCTGCTTTTTAGCTTCGCTGACATGCTCGCGGGCACAATCGAGCGTATAAGTTATAGCACCGGTTGTGGTGACCACTTCAAGGATAGCCTCGAGTTGGGAGGCATCACCGGCACGAATGGCCTGTGCGATTAACTCGGATTGATCGCTGGAGCCTTTGCTCATGGCGTGAATTAGCGGCAGTGTCGGCTTGCCTTCAGCGAGATCATCACCCACGTTTTTACCGAGGGTGGCGGCGTCACCGGTATAGTCCAGCGCGTCGTCTACTAATTGGAAGGCCATTCCGATGTGATGACCATAGGCGCGCAACGCTCTGCGTTGTTCGGGGGTTGCGCCGCTCAATACTGCTGCGATTTCACAGGCGGCCGCAAAGAGAACAGCGGTTTTCTTATCGATGACGGTGAGATACTCGGCTTCGCCGATATCCGGATTTTTTGCGTTGACCAGTTGCTGCACTTCTCCTTCAGAGATGATGTTTGTGGCATTGGACAAAATCGCCATCACTTCCATATTGCCGATCGCCACCATCATCTGAAATGCGCGGGAATATAAGAAGTCACCTACCAGCACACTCGGCGCATTTCCCCATTGAGCGTTTGCGGTAAGTTTGCCGCGGCGCAAATTCGACATATCGACAACGTCATCATGCAAGAGCGTGGCGGTGTGAATAAATTCGATAATGGCCGCGAGGTTAAGGTGCTGTTCGCCGGTGTAGTTGAGCGCACGCGCCGAAAGTAACACCATCAGTGGACGCAGGCGTTTGCCCCCGGCCTCGACAAGATAGTGTCCAATGCTTTCTACCAGTTCGACATCCGAGTGCAGTTGGTCGATGATCAGTTGGTTAACCGCAGCAAAGTCCTCTTTGACGGTGTCATGAAATGGCAACATAGGAATCTTCTTTTGGTGACGATAAATCGCAAGGTTAAGGATATTTTTTATCAATAGCGCAACAAACAGACAAGTTAAATTGGTGAACTTTCAATCCGCTTGCGGCGCCTTGTTTGACGCACTTACGTAAAGCTCGATGTAATGGCTCGACGTAACAGCCCGTAAGGTTTTTGGCGTATAGGCAATGTCGCTTATAACTGGCAGCCGAGCATCCTAGGCAGGGGGTGTCTGGGTGTCAAGCGCGCATCAGCGTAAAAGCAGTGTTGGCAAAGCATCATCCGCCAGGCGCTGTGGCGCTTGTGTACTCAGCGGCCAGCTTTCATAAAAGATCACCTCAAGCTGCTCAGCCACCGAAGGCTTTACCGCAAGCGCCAGATAATAATTGTTATCAAGACGATAATTGCAGAATCGCCAGGCATTGGCATCGTCCATAAGCTCGGGAGCGAAGCGTGCTTTGATTGCCGTGTGCGAGCGGTAGAAGCAGACTTTTTCCAGTCCGGTCGCAATCCCTGTTCCTCGTGCCTTTAAATAAGCCTCTTTCAAGGTCCACCACTGGAAAAATAACTCTTGTTGTTCTGCAGCAGGCAAGGTCTTGAGTTGTTCTGCTTCATCGGGATGAAAGAAGTGCTCGGCAATGCCGAGGAAGTTACTTTTGCGCGACGCCTGTTCTACATCAATACCTACGGGTATCTGGTGCGCAACGACGAACACAGCGCGCTCGCCGCTATGGCTTAGATTAAAGGACAGAGGAATGGGTGAATTTAGCAGGTACGGCTTACCGTGAGCGTCGGTATCGAACTGCCAATCTTCGGCGGCCAGCCCAGCGTAATGAGACAGGCAGCTGCGCATCATGGCGCGCGTCAGTAAATATTTCTGCTGCAAGTCTTCACGCGCATAGCGCGCCATACGTGTTCTTTCCACATCACCGAGTAAAGCATGGCAACCTTCGAGCCATTCCTTATCTCTAGGGACGCTTAGATCCAGCGTCCAGACATGTACGGCATCAGGTTGAAGAGCAAGCATGAAATGTAATCCTGCGCGGTGGTATTAATCTTTTTCAGGGCGAGCGACATTGGTTCAGGGCGAATGACTTTAGGGCAAAGACTCTTCCATGTCACCCATTGTTATGCCGTTTACATCAGCCTGGAAAAATAACTTTCTAATGATCATGTTCTTTTTGTGACGATGCTATTGCTCAGCTTTTGTCGAATAAGTCCAGCGTTATTCGACAAACTAGTGGCTTTGCATTTGTCGGCAATGACTGATGAATCATCGTGTTTGAAACGGGCATTTTTTTACAAACATTTGCGTCAAAAAACTCTATCATACGCGGCCCTGTACCACAGGGTTGTTTTCATTTATGCGGAAGATACCCATGACCCCAACTCAACTGCCTCACTCTCATGGCATTTCAGCAAAAGAATTCACAGTGCTGGTTGCACTGTTAATGTCCATTGTTGCTATTTCAATTGATGCGCTACTCCCTGCGCTCGGCGTTATCGGTGCCGACCTCAATATCAGCCATCCCAATCAGGCGCAATACGTTATCAGCGCGCTATTTTTAGGCATGGCATTGGGACAATTGATCTGCGGCCCATTATCCGATGCATGCGGACGCAAGCCGGTTTTATATGCCGGCGTAGGTTTGTTTTTAGTCGGCAGCATTATCTGTTTCTTTGCGCAAAGCCTCGAAGTCATTTTGATCGGACGCTTTATTCAAGGCCTGGGCGTTGCCGGACCCTACATTTCTGCCATCTCCCTGGTGCGTGACCAATACAGCGGTCGTCAAATGGCCAAGATTATGTCTTTGGTGATGATGATATTTATTATGGTGCCTGCAATTGCTCCAACACTCGGTCAGGCGATTTTATTGTTTGCATCCTGGCATTATATTTTTGTCTTATATGGTGTTTACGCTCTGGCAATTGCCTTGTGGATTTTCTTTCGCTTGAACGAAACGCTACCCAAAGCGAACCGGATTCCGTTTACCGCTAAAGGTTTTTTTGATGGATTCAAAGAAGTGCTCTCCAACCGCACAACGCTCGGTTACACCTTATGCATGGGATTATTTTTCGGTAGCTTTATCGGTTATCTCAATTCGTCGCAACAAATTTTCCAGGTGCAGTTTGCCACCGGGCAAATGTTTGCGGTCTATTTCGGCGGCTTGGCATTGGTGCTGGGCTTTTCGTCGATGGTGAATTCCAGAATCGTGGTACGCCTGGGCATGCGCTACATTTGTAACCGCGCGGTAATCGGTATTGTTGTCAGCTCTGCGGCTTTTCTTCAGCTGAATTATTTGATTGAGATTCAACTGTGGATGTTCGTGATTTATGCCTCGATTTTATTCTTTTGTTTCGGTCTGGTGTTTGGAAACTTAAATGCATTGGCAATGGAGCCCATGGGGCACGTGGCTGGCATTGCTTCGGCGATTATCGGTGCGGTTTCGTCAATTCTGTCCATGACGATTGGTACCAGTATCGGTCAGCTTTACGATAATAATCTGATGCCGATTGCTGCCGGATTTTTGGTGATGGGGTGTTTGGCGTTTGTGATTATGCAGATCGTTGTTACTAAAAAAATTGCCGAACCTGATGCGATTTAACTATCCGTGTGGCGAGAAAGTGATTGCATTTGTAGAGCGGTTCGCTTGTCTGGCCGCACCATGAACAAGGACGTTCTTAGTTAAGCCTGACGGGTTTCAAGTTCAGTGCGCAGACAAAAGTGAATCAAAAGGAAAAGTAATAATTGAATCGGTTTTTAATAATGCAATAGCCTTCAAAGTAGTTTTAGCTGCTTCACTTTTCCCTTCCACCTTTCTCTTCCATTTCTACCCGAAAACTCGATATCACTCCTTCCGCGCCAATGTATTAAGTATGTTGCTCAGCTAACTGAAACCCTATTTTGGGGCGCGAATAATCCCTCACTCCTGCAGTAAAAAACGCGTTAATCCCTTCGGTGCTGAATACGGCATTCTGGTGTCTGCCAGCGCAACTTATTGGAGATTGCACATGGCAGAAGTCAGCGATTTTATTCTTGAGCGACTTTCACAATGGGGCGTGCGCAGAATTTTCGGTTTCCCCGGTGATGGAATCAACGGCTTGATGGGTGCCATGGAACGCGTTGCCGATCAATTCGATTATGTGCGCGTGCGTCACGAGGAAATGTCGGCCTTCATGGCGGGCGGCCACGCCAAATTTACCGGCGAAACCGGCGTCTGCCTTGCTACCTCGGGGCCTGGTGCCTTGCACCTGCTGGCCGGGCTTTATGATGCAAAGATGGATCATGTTCCTGTGGTGGCCATTGTCGGGCAGCAAAAGACCAGCTCCATCGGCAGCGACTTTCAGCAAGAAGTCGATTTACAAACGGTCTTCCAGGATGTTTCTGCCTATGTAGAAACCATTACCAACCCGGCGCAAGCGCGCCATGTCATTGATCGCGCAATGCGTATTGCCGCTGCTGAGCGTACAGTCACCTGCATCATCGTTCCCAACGACGTACAGATGATGGATGCTGTTCCTTCTCCGCCGCGTGCGCACGGCAATAATTTTTCCAGTGCAAGTCCCGCTGTTATTCATCCCACGCCCAGTCCTGAAGAGTTAAGTGCGGCCGCCGCGATTTTAAATGCGGGTGAAAAAGTGGCGATCCTGGTGGGCGCGGGCGCGCTCAATGCGGCGCCGGAAGTGATTAATATCTGCAATCTCCTAGGCGCAGGCGTAGCCAAGGCTCTACTGGGAAAAGCCGCACTCGCTGATGATTTGCCTTTTGTTACCGGCAGCATCGGCTTGCTGGGAACTCGCCCGAGCTGGGAGATGATGCGTGACTGCGACACCTTGCTGATGATCGGGACAACGTTTCCCTATTCGGAGTTTCTACCTAAGGATGGTCAGGCGCGCGCCGTGCAAATTGACATTGCGCCGCGCAACGTTGGCATTCGTTATCCGACTGAAGTGAATTTGATTGGTGACAGCGCTGAAACCTTGCGCCGACTCATCCCGTTGATCACCCAGAAAGAACGGGGCGCCTGGCGCGACACCATCGAAAAAAATGTCGCGAACTGGTGGCAGGATCTGGAAGACAGAGCCATGGAGTCGGCTAATCCTATTAATCCCCAGCGGGTATTTCACGAGCTTTCGCCGCTTTTACCTGATCATGTGATTTTGTGTGGCGACAGTGGATCGCACACCAATTGGTACGCGCGCAATATCAAAATGCGCACGGGGATGATGGGTTCACTCTCGGGCAAACTCGCCAGCATGGGCAGCGGCGTTCCCTATGCTATCGCCGCGAAAATGGCGTATCCCGAACGACCGGTGATCGCGATGGTAGGCGACGGCGCCATGCAAATGAATGGCAATTCAGAGCTGGTGACTGTCCAACAATATTGGCAGCAATGGAAAAACCCGTGTTTTATTGTGATGGTGATTGTGAACCACGATCTCAATCAGGTGACCTGGGAACAGCGGGTTTTATCGGGCGATCCGAAATTTTCGGATGCACAGGATGTGATTGATTTTCCTTACGCCGAATACGGCCGCATGCTCGGCTTAAAAGGTATTCGCGTGGATCGCCCGGAAGATATTCGCCCGGCGTGGGAGGCCGCGTTAGCCGCCGATAAGCCAGTTGTGATTGAATTCATTACCGACCCTGATGTGCCTCCGCTACCGCCCCACATCACCAAAGAACAAATCAAAGCTTTATTGTCGACCATGGGAAAAGGCGATCCCGATCAATGGGGCATTATCAAGCAAAGTGCTAAGCAATTATTCGCAGGGTTGCAGATAGGCGCCGATAAATAAATTCCTTTGAATCTATTTATCGGCGCGAACAGGATCGACAAGACATTTACGGAGATGTCTGGAGCAAGCTTCGGTTTTCCAGAAAAAGAATCCGTGGCAGGAGTGGGGAGCCCTGATCACTTGCTGTTGGTTTTTCACTTTGTTTTTTCGCCGCCTGGTCTTTCGTTTTTTGCTCTTTATCCTCCTGTTCTTTAACAAGCTTTTTGGTAAATAAATCCATACGGAAAGAGCCGGCGATAATATCCAAACGACCATCACCGCTTATATCTTCCAGCGCGAGCGTCACTATGCCCGCAGGTTGGTTGGCGATCGGGCGTGGAGTGAATAGTTGTTTGCCGTTATTTTCATACCAGATCAAGCTGCGACGCTTGGGATCATCCCAATAGTTCACCCAGCTGCCTACGACAAGATCCAAGTCGCCATCCAGATCCAGATCCCCAACCGCAACCGAAGCCGCGCCGTAAAAACGTCCGATATTGTGGTAATGGAATTTTACGTTTCCGAGATTCTCCAGCCATTGAACGCCGTGATAGGGCTTGGGATCTTCCTGCGTATCGAAGGCGTCGCCATTGGTGAATACAATGTCCAGATCTTTATCACCATCCAGATCGACCAGCGTCATGCTGGTAGAACCGAACATCGGGTGGGGCGCCTGCGCCAGAACCTCTGGCTTGAACACACCTTTACCCTGATTAATAAAGCTGACAATCATTTCATGTTCCTGCGCTACCAGGCTGACCAGATCGATTTTTCCGTCGCCGTTCAAATCGCCCGCAGAAATATTCAAAGCACCGCTGAGTTCCAGTAACTGATGCTTACGATGTTTGTCCTTGCCTAAATTTTCCATCCAAAAAACTTCCCCAACACCACCACCAAAAACGGCAACCGCAATATCAAGATCACCATCCTGATCCAGATCAAGCACTTCGATGTCCGTGGTGCGCCCCAGCCCGGTTATCAAGGTTTCTTTAATAAATTTTCCCGAAGCTTGCTGACGCAGCAGAAAAACTTTTCCTTCCAGATCATTGGTCAAAGGATAAATACCGAGATCGGCAGCGACGATATCCATCAGTCCGTCGCCGTCGTAATCAATCACCTGAGTGCTAATCGGAATATCAATGTCTGCCAAGGGCGTCTCCTGCCAGCCGCTGTTGGTGCTGCTGAGCAACAGCAATTGCTTTCGTTCTCCATCGCACACTAAAAATTCTTTACCCTTGCCGCGCCCCAGATCCACCGCATTAATGTTTAGAATCAGTGGCAGGGATGATTTTTGTTTCAAGCTATAGGCGGAAAATTCCAGTGTATTACCTGGATCTTCCAAATAGGGCAGAACCGGTAATTCTTTGCTGCTGCTGCCATAGTAAAGCGCCGTAATATCGCGCACATGCTCGGCAGAAATAAATTCGCGCCCAAAGCTCGCTTCAGATAGTTCCGCCATCAATTTGATTACCCGCGGCCAACTAGCTTTCGGTAAAACATTGGGTGGTGGAACTTTGTGGCAGGCGCTGCAGTATTGGTTGATGAGTAGCGAAATTTCCTCAACCGTTTTTGGTGCTGCAGTCGCACTTGATGGTTGATTACCGGTTTGGGCGTGCAGGTTATTTTGCAGGGCGAGGAAGGCGAGCAGCCCGGTTAACAGGGCAAAGAAAAAGCGGTGTTTCATTATGTAATACCGAGTAATTGAGCTGATTTATCGTTCTGTTTTGGTATCGGCCATGTTCGTAAAAGATCGCTCGTTGCTGTCACGATTACTGCTGAGCATCTAGGGTGCTCATTATAAAGCCAAGCATCATGATCCAATTTTGATGCACCTCAATACTTTGTCGAGTACATGAGGGTAAGCGCGCGGGCAAGATTTTGCGCCGGGTGATTATAAGCCCGGTTCGCCTTGAGGAGCTTCTTGTCATCATAAAAAGCGATAACGCGCTGGCGCATATTCATTGAGAAATCATCCACGAGCTAAACAGGGGCTAAGCAGGAGCTAAACCGGAGCTACACCGGAGCTACACCGGAGCTAACCCTGAACTATACAGAAGCTAAACAGGAGTGTGGAAATGACGCTGCAAAAGCAGGTTGTCGTAATTAGCGGGGCGTCTGCAGGCGTAGCGCGGGCGACAGCTATCGAATTCGCCAGAAAAGGCGCGGCCGTCGCTCTGCTGGCACGTAGCGAAGATGGCTTGGCCGGTGCCGTGCGCGATGTCGAGGCGGCCGGAGGCACAGCCTTGGCGATCCCTGTGGATGTTGCCGATGCAGCGGCAGTGGAGGCGGCAGCGGAACACATCGAACAATCTCTCGGGCCAATAAATGTGTGGGTCAACTCTGCCATGGTCACGGTATTTTCGGCATTCCATGAAATGCCCGCGGAAGAATTCCGGCGCGTTACCCAGGTGACTTATTTAGGCACCGTCAACGGAACCCGAGCTGCTTTAGCGCGTATGCGGCCACGCAATGCCGGTTGCATTATTCAAGTGGGATCGGCGCTGGCATATCGCGGCATTCCCTTGCAGTCGGCCTATTGCGGGGCGAAGTTTGCGATCCGTGGATTGACCGATGCGCTGCGCGCCGAACTGATTTACGACAAAAGCGCCGTTCATATCACCATGGTGCAGCTTGCGGCGTTTAATACCCCGCAGTTCGATTGGGCCAGGCATCGTTTACCGGCGCAGCCACAACCCTTGCCGCCGGTTTTTCAACCGGAAATTGCAGCGCGGGCGATAGTCTGGTCGGCCGCCCATCGGCGCAGAGAATTGTGGGTGGGTTTTTCATCCTGGAAAACGATTCTTGCCACGCAATTGTTCCCCGGACTGAGCGATAAGATTGCCGCAAAGCAAGCGGTTAGCGGACAAATGGACAAGCCCGCTTCTTCATCCGCGCCTTTACCGGCTCCAACACTCGCCGCGCGCGACGATAATTTATTTACGCCTTTACCGGGCGACCATGGCGCTCACGGCAGGTTTGATGATGAAGCAAAAAGCACCAGCCCGGCATTATGGTTTTCGCTTCATCGCCGGTTGGTGTGGTCGATAATTATCGTCTGTGTGTTGGCAGCAATCGCGCTGCTGGTGGGCACTGAAATTTGGGATGAACTATGAAAGATAAAACCAGCAGCAAGATTGCCGACTACGGATTGATTGGCAACATGCAGTCCGCCGCCCTGGTATCCCGTGATGGAGTCATCGATTGGTTCTGTCCGGGCCGTTTTGATAGCCCAGCCTGTTTTGCCGCGTTATTAGGCTCGAAGGAAAACGGCTTTTGGGCCATTGCCCCCTGCGCAGATGAACCCTCAGCAACCGGTATCAAAACAAGCCGCACCTATGTCAAAGACACACTGGTTTTGCGCACGCTTTTTGAAACTCCTACTGGACAAGTCGAGCTGCTCGACTATATGCCTGTGCACCAGGGCTGCCATGTGGTGCGTGAAGTGCGTGGGCTTAAGGGTCACGTCGCCATGAACATGACCTGTGTTCCGCGTTTTTATTACGGTAAGAATAAAGCGCTGGTTACTGCACAACAGGATGCATTGGAGTTTAAAGGCGATCTCGATAACCAGGAGCATTTACTGCTCAGCGGTGATTTGCCTATGCAGATTAACGCCGAAGAAGGCAGCGGCTATGCACACTGGGAAGTCTCTGCCGGCGAGTGCTTCCATTGGGTACTGTCTCATAGCGATGGCAGCGAGATTGCTCATATCGACAATGTCGACAGCGCGTCCGAAGACTGTATCCGCTGGTGGCGCGATTGGGTGGCGCAATGCACCTATACCGGCCCTTGCCGCGATGCGGTTGTGCGCTCGCTGATTGTGCTCAAAGCGATGATTTTTGAAGCGACCGGTGCAATGGTTGCTGCGCCCACTACGTCTCTACCGGAGATTCCCGGCGGCGAGGCTAATTGGGATTATCGTTTCACCTGGATACGCGATGCGGCGCTGGTGCTTGATGTTCTGGTACAAAACGGTTTCCAGCAAGAGGCCTGCGCCTGGCGCAACTGGTTGCTTGATGCAGTCGCTGAAACCGACGGCGAGCTGCATCCGGTTTATACCCTCGATGGAAAAACCCTTCCCCCTGAGCAGGAGCTGAACTGGCTTGCCGGTTATCAGGGCGCACAACCGGTGCGCATCAGCAACGAGGCGCGCAATCTTCATCAGTTGGATTTACGTGGTGAGATAGCACAGGCTTTTCACATCGCGCGCAAAACCGGACTCAAGGTTGAGCCGCGAGTCTGGGATTTACAATGCGACATGTTGGATAAGCTGGCGCAGGAATGGCAAGGGCAAGACACCGGCATCTGGGAATCGCGCGAATCACCTAAAGACTATGTGCACTCTAAACTCTTTGCCTGGGTCGCCTTTGATCGTTCAATCGCTGACGCAGAAGCCTATGGTTTGGATGGGCCGGTGGATCATTGGCGCAAACTGCGCGAAGAAATTTTCGAGGATATTGTTGCCAAGGGCGTTCATCCCGAAAAAAATCATTTTGTGCGCAGCTACGGCTCACGGGAAATTGACCCAAGTTTGTTGATGATTCCCCTGGTGGGATTTTTGCCGGTGGACGACGAGCGAGTGGTGGCAACGGTCAAAGAAATCGAAGCGCAGTTAACCTCGGAGCAAGGCTTTGTTTATCGCAATCCGCCTGATCTCGATCACGGCCTTGAGGGTGTATTTATTCCCTGCTGTTATTGGCTGACGAGTTACTACGCAAGCGCCGGGCGCAAGCAGCAAGCAGAAGAATTATTTACCCGTTTATTGAACAGCCGAAATGATTTGGGGTTAATGGCAGAAGAACTGAACGTCGACACCGGAGAATTTCTCGGTAACTTCCCGCAAACCTTTTCGCATCTCGAATTGATAAATAGCGCGCACCTGATTTTTGCTCACGAGAAAGATGAACGTAGTGAATAATAACGAGATGAAATTTTAATGAGGGGAAGTATTCAGATAGAAACAGACTCCTTACTGAACACGCCGTTCAGTAAGGAGCCAGTACAATGTTGGGTGCGCTCGAGTGGGATTATCGAGCGCCTTATGCTATCTCTTACGTT
>Ga0079223_10001408_pt1 | contig 14230 bp, 12 predicted proteins | sample Stecom2011_FD_75072 | JGI IMG/M metagenome (GOLD analysis project Ga0079223, IMG submission 75072) | Agricultural soil microbial communities from Utah to study Nitrogen management - Steer compost 2011 | ecosystem: Environmental > Terrestrial > Soil > Agricultural land | place: USA: Utah... | reverse complement strand
TAAGACTGAGCGCTGAAGCCTTTGCGGATATAACGACAGCGAGTTGTCTCGAACGTTTCTATCACTAAGGCTTCTCTTCCAATATCGCCTAATTTGGCGGATTTTTCAACCCCCAATAAGGTCTGCCACAACCTTTTACAGGCGCTTAGGCTGGCCGGCTGGGCAATATCCGTGCCGGCATCAACCGGCCAACCCTCGGCATTTACCCAGATGGGCACTCCAGCCTGTTTGCTGGATACCGGCACAGGCAGTAACACCCGGCGTTCATCAGCTGGCAAGAGGCGACTATAAACCTGCACCACTTGCACGGCAGTGGCAAAGTTGCGCGCATTCATTTGCATATTCAGCACCACCGCGCGCTCTGCCAAGTGTTGATAATAGCCCATTCCCACCGCCACGATTACGCCAATCACTGCCGCCACGATTAACCATTCAAAAGGATTAAAGCGGTGACGGTCGAACATCAGACTAGCCGGACGTGATGGCATAAAGATTCATTTTTGAATGTTGTGCATTTCCCACATGGGAAGAAAAATGCCCAGTGCCAGAATCAAGACAAAAACAGCCATGATAATAATTAATACCGGCTCGATTTTGTCCGACAGTTTTTTTACATCATAATCCACTTCGCGCTCGTAAAAGCCCGCCACCTCCGCCAACAAGGTATCCACCTGGCCACTCTCTTCGCCCACTGAAATCATTTGCAGCACCAGAGGCGTAAACATGCCTGAGGCCATGTGCGTGGTATACAGCCCTTCGCCGCGCTCTACGCCGCTGCGGATGCCTTTGATCTTTTCTGCCAGATGGGGATTGTCGATGGCGCGGGCACACAGGTCCAACGAGCTAGTCAGTGGCATACCGGCTTTTACCATCAGCGCAAAAGTACGGGCGTAACGCGCCATGGAGGCGCGCTCAATCACATCGCCAATAATGGGTAAACGCAATTTTTTACGTCCCCAGAGACGACCGCCTCGCTCGGTTTTCCCAAAACGCCAAACGCCTATACCGGCAGCAATAATAGCTACTAGCAGGTAGGGCCACCAGGCGACCATAAAATCCGATACCGCAATCAGAATACGCGTGGGCAGGGGTAGTTCTGCCCCGAATTTTCTGAACATACCGGCAAAGGCCGGTATTACTTTGATATTAATCACTGCCATAGCAATCGCCAGCGCGATCACCACAAAGGTGGGATAGCGCAGTGCCTGGCGAATATTGCGCGAGGTTTCCAAGTCGCGCTCAATATATTCGGCCAATTGCAAAAAAGTCAGATCCAGCCGCCCGCTGTTTTCTCCTACATCCACCAAGGCAATAAATAAATGATTAAACACCTTTGGGTGAGCACTCATTGAGCGCGATAATTCCTGTCCGGTTTCCAACCGCTCGGCCACATCCAATAAAGTTTGCTGCAGGGTGTAATGCTTGAGTGAGGCGGCCAGCGAACGAATGCCTTTGACCAACGGAATCCCCGCTTTGGTAATGGTATACATCTGCCGACAAAACATAATCATTTCTGGCGCTTCTACCCGGCGGCGCAGCCACAACTGCTGATAAGCGGCCAGAGGCCCTTCTTGGGACGACTGCTCATTGATGGTAATCGGTGTTACGCCGCGCGATGCCAGAGCGCTGGCAGCAGCTTCCACGCTGCCGGCCTCTACTTGACCGCTAATCGCCCGTCCTGCGCCATCACGACCTTTATAGACAAACACACTCATGGCTGGCTATCGGCCTCTGTCGCATTCAAGGTCAGGCTTTCATCTTCCACTTGCGCGCTGATACGCATCACTTCTTCCAGCGTTGTCACGCCTCGCAGCGCAAACTCAAAAGCCGCCTCGCTGAGTGGTTTAAAATGCGGTGATACTGCCGCCGCTCGCGAAAAAGCATTGATATTATTATCGCGTAACGCCTCGGCCATAGCGCCGTTAATTTCCAGCATTTCAAACACGCCGATGCGACCGCGATAACCGGTGTTGTGACAGTGGGGGCAGCCCTTGCCGTGCTTGAACTCTACCGCTGGCAATTTGCCACGGGCGAGCAGGTTGACCAGTTGCTGTTCGCTGACATCGGGTTGGTGATCGGCAATGCAGCTGGTGCAAATTTTTCGCACCAGTCGCTGCGCCACGATAGCCTTGAGCGCCGTGGCTACCAGATAGCCGTCCACACCGATATCGATCAAACGCATGGCCGAGGTTATAGCGTCGTTGGTGTGCAGCGTCGACAGCACCATGTGGCCCGTCATGGCCGCACGCAAAGCGATGTTGGCAGACTCTCCATCGCGAATCTCACCCACCAGCAAAATATCCGGATCCTGACGCAGCGTGGCGCGCAGAACGCTGGCAAAGTCAAGGCCGATACGCTCGTTCAGTTGCACCTGGCTGATACGCGGCAGACGGTACTCCACCGGGTCTTCCACGGTGATAATTTTTTTCTCCGGCTGATTGAGCTCACTCAAGGCGCCGTAGAGCGTGGTGGTTTTACCACTGCCCGTGGGGCCGGTAACCAATACCAGACCATGAGGGCGGTTGATAATACGGCGAAAGCGTTCCGCCATTTTTTTGGGCATACCCACTTTGGACAGCGGCAGAACGCCTTCTGTGTGGTCGAGAATACGCATCACCACTGACTCGCCAAATTGCACCGGCATGGTGGATAAACGAATATCGATATTGCGTCCCGATACGCGCAAATTAAACCGGCCATCCTGAGGGATACGTTTTTCGGCAATATCCAGGCCCGAAATTAATTTAAGCCGCACCACCAGCGCCGAGGCAATGCGCTTTTCATTCATCACCTGCTCAATGAGCACACCATCAATACGATGGCGAATGCGCAGTACTTTTTCATCGGGCTCAATATGAATATCACTGGCACGGGCGCTGATCGCTTCTTCAAAAATCTTTTGCAGCAGTTTTACTACCGGCGCATCCGAGTCGGTCGCCTCGCCAATCACATCGGCCAGATCCACCGAGCTCTCTTCCAGCTCGTCTTCCAACTCTTCGGCCAGCGAGGCGATTTCACTGGTACGGGTGTAGGCAATATCCAGCACATCCAGCAAATCTGATTCGCGCACTACCGCCGGCTTAAGCGGTTTATTGAGTTGCCGCTGCAGATCATCCAGACAAAAAATATCCGTCGGGTCGGCCATGCCTAATAGCAAGCCGTCATTATCTTCGCTCAGCACCAACACGCGGTGGCGCCGGGCGCTGGTTTCGGGCAGGGTTTGAATTAATTGGGCATCAAAGCGAAATTGTTTTAGATCGATAAAGGGAATGTTGAGCTGATCAGACAGTAAGTTCAGCAGCTCCATCTCTTCGACAAACCCCAGCTCGACCAGGGTATGGCCCAGCTTGCGACCACTCAGTCTCTGTTCCTGCAGAGCGTGTTGCAGTTGCGCCTCAGTGATTAACTGCTTGCTGACCAACAGGTCTCCCAGGCGAATGCGCTTAGCGGTACTGCTGCTCATAAGACCTCTCAATTTATCAATTCTGCCAGCCGCTGGCGGACAAAAGTCTGCACCTCAGGGCTGAGATCCTGGCTTTGCAGCACTCGTTGATAAGCCACTTGCGCCGCTGCATACGAATGCTGGGCATCCAGAGCCAATGCCAGACCCAACCAGTAACGCGTCTGTTCGCCAAAACGCTCCAGCAAACGCTGATAGTGATGCTGCGCATTGGTATAAAGCCCCTGCTGGTGGTAGAGGCCTGCGAGTAACGCGCGACAAGCCTCGTCACCACTCTGAACCACAGCGGCGTTCTCCAACAGCGCCAAGGCGTCACTCTGGCGCCCTTCGTGTAACCACAAGCGGGCGCGCAAACAAGCCTGAGTTGACTCGGGCAAGCGCTCATCCACCAGCACTTCGGCGGCTGCCTGTTGGTCCTGCTGCAGATAAATTTGCAGCAATCTGTAGCGGGTGGGCAGTAACAACGATTGGTTTAAATCAATGTTATCAATCAGCGTCTGTAAAACATCTACAGCCGCCTGCACCTCACCTTCGGCTTGCAATTGTTGTGCACGGCGCAATGCCTGCTGTTCTTGCGACGCCACGCTGAGCTGTACCGCTGGCGCCGTGACAGTATTTTCAGCCGGCTCTTCAACCGGGCCTTCAACTCGCTCTTCAACTAATTCTTCCGTCGAAACGTCACTCGGTTCTTTAACCCGTTGCTCCGCTGGCTCTTCAATCGGTGCAACACTCGGGGGCACCGGCGGTTGCGTCTCAGGTTTCGCAGGCGCGGGAGCGGAAACCGGCATTGGAGCATCGATGGTAGGTTCAGTTGTCGTATTCTTGTACCACCACCCGAACAAAACCACCGCCAGTAAAATCGCCACCGATCCCGCCAATACCCAACGCCAGGTTCCGCGACGCCGACGCTCGGGTGTATCCTCAATGGCACGGCGCATATGCACGACTTCAACCCGCTCGGCGCCCTCGCTATAAGCGGCCATTAACGCTTTGTGGCAGAACACATTAAGCAGTCGCGGAATACCTTGTGACTCATCCGCCAGCAGCTTTAAAGCTGCGCGGCTGAACAGCGCCTCGCCCTTGTAACCGGCCGCCTGCACTCGCACTTGCACATAGTGAGCAATTTGTTGCCGTGGTACCGCCTGGAGATATTCCGCAAACACAATGCGCTGCTTCAGCTGGCGCAGGTGGGGACGCTCAAGCATATCATCCAGCTCTGGCTGCCCCACCAAGACTACCTGCAACAATTTTTGTTTGGCGGTTTCCAGATTGGTTAACAGACGCAACGCTTCCAGAGTCTCGCGCGGCATGGCTTGAGCCTCATCGACAATCAGCACCACTTGCCGCTGTTGCGCCGCCAATTCAATCAACCGCTGCTGCAGATCATGCAGCAGCGTGTAAGCTGGTTTGTCAGCGCTGTTGACGCCTATTTCTTGCGCCAAAAAACCTTTCAGTTCATCCGGGCTTAAATAAGGATTGGGGATATAGACAGTCTGGCAATGTCCCTCCAGTTGCTCAAGCAGTAAGCGGCACAACAGAGTCTTTCCCGTGCCTACTTCGCCCACCACTTTGATAAACCCTTCGCTGTGTTTTAGCGCCAGCAATAAAGCACTGAGCACCTGGCGGTGGCTGGCATGACTGACATAAAACTGTGTATCCGGGGTCAGCGAAAACGGCGGTTCATCCAATCCAAAATGCTGGCGATACACCTGTCACCTCTAATCAATCATGCGCCGATGTGTATCACCGATGCTGCGGATATTCACCCGCGAATCTTCAATGGCCTGATCCCAGGTTTGATCGCTCACCACCATCGGCCGCAACAAAATAACCAATTCGGTTTTTTCGTTGACTCGCTGCGTCTGGCGAAAGAGCGCACCGAGTACAGGAATATGACCGAAGCCGGGATGTTTGCCATCCTGACTGATGATGCGCTCCTGCATTAAGCCATCGAGCACAATCACCTGACCGCTCTGAGCACGCACAATACTGTCGGACTCGCGCACCCCGCGAAGCGCCAGTGGCAAGGCAAAATCTTCACTGCCCACGGTAAACACTTTAAGTTGGTCAGTCACTTCACTCACCACCGGATGAATGTGCAAAATCACACTGTCATCCTCGGCAATTTGTGGTGTGACATCCAGCGAAATACCGCTGAAAAAAGGTGACAGTTCAATGTTGGGTGTACTGGTGACCGAGGAAACGTTGGCGGTGGTGTTGTTAGAAATGCCGGTGACAAAATATTCATCCGAGCCCACCCGAATCACCGCCTTTTGATTGTTGACGGTAGACACTCTGGGGCTCGACAAAACCTGCACATTGCCCTGGGTTTGCAAGAGTGAAAGCAGGTCGTTGATATTGCCCACTTGCAATACCGAGGTGAACAACTCACTGCTGCCTTGCACCAATCCATCACTCAAAGTGCGCAGCGCACTGCCCTGCCCCGGCGCGGGTACATTGTAGGAAGTCTCGCGGTTATAAAAAGAGTCTGTGCCACGCTGAGACTGATAACGCAGCATGCCATTAATTTCACCCTAGTTGATGCCCGCCTGATAATTATCGCTCAGTTGGACTTCCAGAATCTTGGCTTCCAGAATCACCTGGCGCTTTACGCTCAGCTCTGAACGCTCGAGAAAATCGCGCACGGTGTTGAGTTCGTTGGGCATGGCTTTAACGGCGATCATGCCCGCCTGCGGCGACACCATCACGCGGCGCTCGCCTTCACTGCCACCGATCATCGCTTCAATGGCTTGACTCAGTGAACGCCAAAAGTCCGTGCGATTCAGTGTCTGCACTCGCGAGCCGGGTGCAAGATCGGCACTACTGCCACCTTCAAAACCTTCCAGCATTCCCAGCAAGTTGGCATTCTCACTGTTGCCCGAGGTATTTTGGCCGCGATTGCGCGAGCCCGAAGAAGCCTCACTGCGTCCAATCATAACACTGGTATCAGAGACGCCGACTCGCTGCACATCCAGATAATTGATATGGAAAACTTCTGTGCGCAAAGCATTCGGATACACCGTATAGATGCCATCGCGGTAGCGATATTCATAACCGTAAATATCGCGGGCCACGCTTAGTACCTGTGCCAGAGTGACATTAGTGAGATGAACAGAAATCGAACCACTGACCTCGGGGTGCACCACTATATTATCGTCGGTGCCATTGGCAAGGCTTAAAAAGAACGCCTGAGCCGGCACTTCATTTACCGCCACATCAAAACGCTCCTGCTCTTCAACCGAGGCGCCACCATCGCCCAGCAGCAGGCTCTCCTGCACCGCTTGGGGCACCTCCACGGGCGCAGGTGAGTGAGAGTCTACCTCGGCAATACGCTCTTCAATGGCAAGCGTTTTTGGCTGCGGCTGAGCACAGCTTGTCAGCACCAGCGCGCTTATTGCCAGCAGAGTGGATAGACTGTAAAAGGGTCGTTTCATTGATGGTTGACCTCTGGTTAAATCCCCGACATCTGTCACGGACGAACTGTCTGATAAGTGTAATAAATGTAGAGCAACTCGCGCGTGTCTCCGCGGCGCAGCAGCACATGATCGGCGTTAATTTTCTCCACCACGGCTCCGGCCAGCGCCGGCAAACTATCGCCTTCACGCACCGGCTCGCCATTGATAATGGCCAGCTTGTCTGAAGCGCGCCGTAAAATACTTTGCAGCCGGGGCTCTTCGTTCACCGATCCGGCAACCCCGCTTGCTAGCGGGGTGGTAGGGTCGCGCACATCCTGCGCCCCGGCCAGCGGCGTCAGCAATAACAGCGCGGTTAACAGACGGTTAAGGTTCGGCACTCAAATTTCCTCGCTCGGCACTTAACGTATAGGCACCCAGGGTCACTTGGGCCCGGGGATAATGTTTAACGCGGTAGTGCAAATGATCGAAATACAAACGCCAGTCCAACGACTCCAGGCGGGTAATAAATTCCAGCACGGAAAAATAATCACCGGCAAATACTAAACTGACAGGGTGCCGATAGACACTGGCGCTCTCATCGCTCGCCTCATCCATACGCAGCCTTTGCACCGCTTGAGTCTGCAACTGGTGCAAGGTCAGCCCTTCGGTTTGAGTGAGCAAATCGCGCAGCACCAGGGATAAATCCGCTGCCGGTACTAATCCTTGTGCCAGTCGTGCCAAATCGCTGTCCAGTTGCTCGATGCGAGTTTCCAGCACAGTTAATTGCCGCTGCTTTTCATTGCCGACCGCGCCGCTTAATACTCGCCGCAGCAATTCCATTTCCTGGGTCAGGCCGGTCATTTGCGTCTCGATGGCGCCCTGCTGAACCACAACGGCGGCACGCTGAGTACTGGCGCCACTGAACCAGACAAGGTGCCAGAGACCGTAACACACCAAAAGCGCAGCGATCAGCAAAATAAACCGCTCGCGCAAACTGAGTTTATCCAGCCATTGCTGCCAACCAGCTTCACTGCTCAAAATCGGCCTCCTCTTGCAATCCTATACGGAACTGATAGGGGCCTGCGGCGGGCATCTCCTGCAGTTGCAGCACCCCAAAACGGCTGTTGGCGAAGGCCGGCACCTGTTGTAGTTGCATCAAGTATTCCGGCAGCGCCGAGCGGCTGCGCGTCAGTCCCTGCATCTGCACATAGCGGCCACTGTCCGTTAAGGAAAAACTCTCGAGGGAAAAATCGGCATTGCTAAAACGCGCTAACGCGGTTAATTGCTCGGACAACACCGGCGCCTGTTCAGCACTTTGCTCGGCCATGCGGTTGCGCAACTCACGCCGATACGCAAGGGTGGTCTCAGCCTCTTGAATGCGCTGATCCAGATTCTGAGTATCCATTTGCGTGCCTGCTTGGTGCAAGCGGTCGCGCTCGGCCTGCAAGCTCGCCAATTGTTGCTTGCGCTCCAGCAGCAGGTTTTTTTCCTTGCCTGTCTGCCACGCATAATGCATCGAAAACAGCACCAGTAGCACACAGCCGATTAGCAAAGCGCCCAGCATTTGCCAGGGGCGCAAGGGTCGGCGGTCGGGCTGGAACTGGGTTTGATAAAGGTTAAGTGTCTGCATCAACGCGTCCTCGTTTCATTGAGGACCGCGCCCAGGGCGGGCAGGCACAAGGTGAGAGCCTGCTCTGATACTGACTCAGTCACTTCTATGCCTCTGGCAAGACTCAACAAATTGATAGAGGCGCTGATATTTTCGCGCAGCTGGTTGGTAATTTTATCGGCGCTGATATTTTCACCAGCCAGCCAGATTTGAGCGGGCGGCGGCTGGCGCATTTGCCGTTCAAAATAATCCAGCGAGCGCTGCACTTCCAACACCAAAGCATCCACAGGAATATCATCCAGCAAGCCGCCGCGATAAGGCAAGGGAAAGTGGCGGGCCAAATACAACTGATCTTCCCGCACTAACACCAGATAGCCACCCTCCGCCATTAAATACACCAAAGCCACCGGACGCGCCGTATCGGCAACTGTTTCGGCCAGACGTGCCAGCGCCAGCTCCGGCACTTCGATACTCTGCAAACGCAGACCCGCCGCCTTCACATCGGCGACCAGTTGTGCCACCTGATTGTGCCGAGCAACGGCGGCATAACTCAAACGGTTGCCAGCACGGGTACAAGAGTCCGGCAGAAAAAATGCATCCACCACCGCCTCATTGACCGGCATATTGATTAAATCTTTGATACGCCAGCGCAAGGCGTCGCCCAACTCCTCGGCGGGAACATTGGGCGCATCGGTCAACAGAAATTGATAGCTTCCCCGTGCCATCAGCGCGCGACACGGCAATCCCTGATAGCCAAGGGTACCCAGCCGTTCACGCAACTGTTGCGCGGGTTGCTCGGCAGCGGGCAGATGCTCCACATGCAGCAAGCGCGGCAATTGGCCAGCCACTCTCTCCAATACGGCAAAGGCGATGCCCGTTGAGCTGATTTCCAGCCCCACCGATCGATAGTTACCTGCTCCGGACTTCAGCCACTTCACGCGTCGCCCCCTTTTAGTGCGGTCGCTATTGGATATTACCTGCATCACAGTATGGCGCATTTTTTGCCATTTGATAATAACCCGGGCTTATAATTATCTGATCTGCTATACCCAACATAATATGCAAAGGCCGAGACCGCAAATGTTTCACATCGTTTTATTTGAACCCGAAATCCCGCCCAATACCGGCAATATTATTCGCTTGGCAGCGAATACCGATTGCTCCTTGCATTTAATAGAACCTTTGGGGTTTGTGCTGGACGATAAACGCCTGCGCCGGGCGGGTCTGGATTATGATGAATGGTGTGCAGTGCAGGTGTACCGCCACTGGCAGGATTTTCTCCAACGCGCCAAGCCCACGCGTCTGTTTGCCCTTAGCACCAAAGGCCAGCAGCGCCATAGCGATGTACAGTTTGCCGCTGGCGACTGGTTAGTCTTTGGCCCCGAAACCCGGGGGTTGCCAGCCAGCATTCGCGACAGCTTGCCTTCCGAACAGGTGCTGCGCATTCCCATGCAGGCCAACAGCCGCAGCATGAATCTCTCCAATGCAGCGGCTGTTATCGTCTATGAAGCCTGGCGTCAGCTGGACTATACCGGCGGGCATTAATCGAGCTCTTGGTCAGTCAGTTTCTTGTAAATCAGGGCACTAAAGATCCGTCACTGCACCGAGACTTGCCGAGCTGACCGTTTTCGCATACTTGGCCAAAACTCCCCGTGTATAACGCGGTGGCGGCGCCTGCCAGTGCTGACGACGGCGTTCGAGCTCGGCATCATCGAGCACCACCGAAATACTATTCGCCTCGGCATCTATAACAATTTCATCGCCATCTTCCACCAGCGCAATAGGACCCCCATCTTGCGCCTCGGGCGTCAAATGCCCAACGACAAAACCGTGGCTGCCGCCAGAGAAGCGCCCGTCGGTAATCAGCGCCACTGAGTCGCCCAAACCTTTACCCATAATCGCCGACGTCGGCGTCAGCATTTCGCGCATACCCGGCCCACCTTTGGGGCCTTCGTAGCGGATCACCAACACATCTCCCGCCACCACTGTGCCGTCCATAATGCGATCTGTGGCTTCTTCTTCCGAATGAAACACTCTGGCTCGGCCACTAAAATAAACACCTTCTTTACCGGTAATCTTGGCCACGGCTCCTGTGGGCGCTAAATTGCCGTATAAGATACGCAGATGACTGTCGGGTTTAATCGGCTGATCCAGCGCGCGGATAATCGCCTGACCCTGCGGATAAGGCTCGACACTGGCGAGGTTCTCCGCCAGGGTTTTACCCGTCACCGTCAGACAGTCGCCATGCAGTAAACCCGCTTCCAGCAGAATTTTCATCAGCGGCTGAATGCCGCCAATGGCCACCAGCTCACTCATCATAAAATGGCCGCTGGGACGCAAATCGGCCAGCACCGGAATACGGGCGCCGATACGGGTAAAGTCTTCCAGCGTCAGGTCTACCTCGACAGTATGTGCCAGCGCCAGCAGGTGCAGCACCGCGTTGGTGGACCCACCCAAGGCAATAATCACCGCTATTGAGTTTTCAAAGGCTTCGCGGGTCATAATGTCCCGAGGTTTTATATCTTTATCCAGCAGGTTAAGCACCGCTGCACCGGCCGCGCGACAGTCGACCAGCTTGTCGTTGTCTTCAGCATTCTGGGCAGAGCTGCCCGGCAAACTCATTCCCATCGCCTCAATCGCTGAAGCCATGGTGTTGGCGGTGTACATGCCGCCACAGGAGCCGGCACCGGGAATCGCCGTCTCCTCGATCTGCTGCACTTCGATCAGGGTTTTATCCCCTTTGGCATAAGCGCCCACCGCTTCAAACACAGAGATAATATCTGTGTGATTGGCACCGGGTTTAATGGTACCGCCATAGACAAATACCGAAGGCCGGTTCAGCCGCGCCATTCCCATCAAGCAACCGGGCATATTCTTGTCGCAGCCGCCGATGGCCACCAAGCCATCAAAACCCTCGCAACCGGCCACGGTTTCGATGGAATCGGCGATCACTTCGCGCGATACCAGCGAGTATTTCATCCCCTCGGTGCCATTGGCGATGCCATCGGCAACGGTAATGGTATTGAAAATCAAGCTTTTGCCACCAGCGGCATCGGCCCCCTCGGCGGCCTCGCGAGCCAGTCCATCAATATGCATATTACAGGGGGTAAGATTGCTCCAGGTCGAGGCAATGCCCACTTGGGGTTTACGAAAATCTTCGTCGGTAAAACCCGTGGCACGCAACATAGCGCGACTAGCGGATTTACTGATTCCATCTACCACGGGGCTGGAATGACGGCGGCGGTGGTTGCTCACAGCGTTCTCCTATTTTCATTCAGGGTGATCCATACAGAGTAACAGCTTAGCCCCTTGTCCGTCTTTTACGCAGTAACTCCTTCGTTTATCGCTATCTCACTGGCCAGTCTCAGGCCGAGGTTTTATCATAGGCGCCTTTCACAAGGAGACAGCATGGCACGCATACAACTTTTAGTGGGTAGCGAAACGGGCACCGCCGAAATAGTGGCCGAAGCGCTGCGCGAGCAGTTTGCAACTCAAGCGCAGGCAGCCGTGGTCAACTCACTGCCAAGCCTTGAGGACATTCAGGATCACCCTGAGGACATTCTGCTAATTTGCACCGCCAACACTGGCTCTGGCGAATTACCCGGCAGCCTGCAACCGCTCTATCTCTCACTGGTACGCGACACCCCGCCCCTTGTCGGGCGCCGCTACGGGTTGATTAATCTTGGCGACAGCAGCTATGTCACCTTTGCCGAAGCGGGCCAGGCCATAGATGATGCTCTGGCCGACCTGGGCGCAGAACGCATTGGCGAGCCACTGGTACTGGATGCCAGCAGCGGACTGGATCCGGTGGAAGAAGCGCTGGAATGGGCAACACAGTGGGCAGAGAAATTATGAGCCGCGCCGTTATCGGTTTGTTTTACGGCAGCTCTACCTGCTACACCGAAATGGCGGGCGAAAAAATTCGCGACTGCCTCGGCACCGAGCAGGTGGACCTGTTCAATATTGCCCAGACGCCCATCGTGGAAGTCGGCTTTTATCAACGCATTATTCTCGGCATTCCCACCTGGGACTATGGCGAATTACAGGAGGACTGGGAAGAGATCTGGGACGAGATCGACGAGGTCAACTGGCAGGGCAAGCAAGTGGCGCTCTACGGTCTGGGCGATCAAGTGGGCTACCCCGAGTGGTTTCTCGACGCTCTGGGCTACTTACACGCCAAGGTGCAAACGCTGGGCGCCCTGCCCTGCGGTTACTGGCCCCGTGCCGGCTATGAGTTCGAGGCCTCCCAAGCACTCACTGCCGATGGCCAGCAATTTGTCGGCCTGGCGCTGGATGAAGAAAACGAGTTCGACCTATCCGAGGCGCGTATCGAGCGGTGGTGCGCCCAGTTACGTGATGAATTTCAACTGTGACCTCAGAGCAACCCGACTCCCTTCACGCGCACCTGTCGTGGGATACTGACGGACAACCCCTGTCGGCGCATTTTGATGATGTGTACTTTTCGCGCCTCGATGGTCTGGCCGAAAGCCGTTATGTTTTTCTGCAGCACAACCAACTTCCCCAGCGCTTTGCTGCGCTAGCCGACGCACCGACATCGGTGTTTACTGTGGGCGAAACCGGTTTTGGCACCGGGCTTAATTTTCTCGCCACTTGGCAGCTCTGGCGTGAGGTCGCTCCCAAGCAAGCACGCCTGCACTTTATCAGCGTTGAAAAATACCCATTGGCGGCGGCCGATCTGGCTCGCGCCCTGGCCCTGTGGCCGACGTTGGAGCCGCTCACCCAGCAATTACTGGCGGCCTATCCAGCCATCACCGGCCCCGCCACACACCGCTTGCAACTGAGCGACAATGTCAGTTTGACGTTAATCATTGACGATGCCAACGACGCCTGGCAAACGCGCTTGCCGAGTACGGATCAACGCTGGTCACAACCTCAGGTGCCCGTAAACGCCTGGTTTTTAGACGGCTTTGCCCCGGCTAAAAACCCCGCCATGTGGTCCGAAACACTCTTTGCCTCCATCGGCCAATTATCCGCCTCGGGCACCACGGCAGCCACCTTTAGCGCCGCCGGGGTGGTCAAACGCGGGCTGATCGCGGCGGGATTTGAAGTAGAAAAAGTGCCCGGCTTTGGGCACAAGCGTCATATGCTTAGCGCCTGTAAAACCCATTCGGCCGAGTGGACACTGCCGCACCGACCACAGTTAAGCTATACCCGCTTACTCACATTCACACCTGCCACACGCCAAGCCGTTATTATCGGCAGCGGCTTGGCCGGTAGCCTTAGCGCCCGCGCCTTGGCCGAGCGCGGCTGGCAAGTCAGCGTTATTGACCGAGAGCCAACAGCCGCCAGCGGCGCCTCGGGCAACCCCCAGGGCCTGCTGTATGCCAAACTCAGTTACCGCGCCGAAACCCTGCCCCTGTTCAATCTGGCCGCCCTGCAATTCGCCCAGCGCTATTACACAGAATTCTGGCAGACACTACCCGAGGCCGGGGCTCGCTGTGGCCTGCTGCAATTAGCGCTGGATGACAAGCAACACCAACACTGCCAGAGCACGCTGGAGAGCCTTGGGCAACCACATAGCTTAATGCGCTGGCTGGAACCTGAAGCAGCCTCAGCCCAAGCGGGCATTTCCTTACCCGTGGGCGGGCTGTACTTTCCTGCAAGCGGCTGGATAGATCCGCGTGCCCTGTGTCGCTGGGCGCTCAACCACCCGGCTATTAACCAAATCAATCACAGCACCGCGCTTGAATTACAGCAGCGAGAATCACTCTGGCAAGTACTCGACGCGCAAGGCCATCCATTAGC
>Ga0079223_10001407_pt1 | contig 14233 bp, 14 predicted proteins | sample Stecom2011_FD_75072 | JGI IMG/M metagenome (GOLD analysis project Ga0079223, IMG submission 75072) | Agricultural soil microbial communities from Utah to study Nitrogen management - Steer compost 2011 | ecosystem: Environmental > Terrestrial > Soil > Agricultural land | place: USA: Utah... | reverse complement strand
GACGATGGCACCAGAGCCCTGGGGAATAGTAAAGGGCAGCTCTTGGTTGGGTGCCGAGGGTAAACCCGGACCAATTAACGCCACAGTTGGGCGGAAATCCTCATATTCTTTGCGGGTTGAAACCAGTAATTGCGTAAAGAAATCCAACCCCTGCTCCGACACCTGAAATTGATAATAGTCTACCTCCCCTCCCTCCAGATCGGAATATATTGCCCAGGATATGTCGGGATTGGCGAGTTTAACGGGATCTGAATCGACTACGAAGATTGGCCTATGGGCACATACAACCCCAGAAAACAACAGCAACAGTGTAATTAAAAATACCATTTTCCTCATTTTAACCTCCATGGATTAGTATATCTCTCAAGGGAACACATATTCGTTCCTGACGGCAAACAAAGGAAATAGAGGAATTCGGACCAGCTTTGGAGAATATTACCATAGGATTTACAACTTTAGAGGAGAGGGTTACATGACTAAATTTATGGTTCGCTGTAAAAAGAAAGCTATCCAAGAGCTGCCCAACAACAAGTCCGGGGTATACATAATCAAAAACCACAATGGGACAAACATGTACGCTGGGGTCGCCACCCGGGCAAAGGTCCAGCAGCAGCTGGAAACCCATTTTCACGATGGTGAACACTATATCCCCGGTGCCTGGATTGAGTTTCATCAATGCCAAAATATCACCGAAGCCAACGCCCTGCTGGACAAGATCCTGGCCCACCAGACCCCCACTTATCAATAGGTAGAAAATAAGCACCCCGCCCGGGTGCTTTTTGTTTTTAATGGATGGGGTGAACTGGTTGCTGATAGTCAGGCACTCTGACGGGCATATCTGGCAGGGCGAAGCGCTGAGCGGCTTGTTGTGCTCGCTGCATCGCCTGCTGAAGGATGTCCTGGGCCCGCTCTGGATGTTGAAACATTCCCTCGACAATTACAGACTCAAGATCCGTCACGCCCATGAAATTGAGGATGCTACGCAGATAGCCATCGCCGAACTCAAACTCAGCCATGGGCCCCTGGGAATAGATCCCACCCCGGGCCTGGATGTGGACGGCTTTTTTGCCCTCCAACAATCCCACGGCACCCTGGGCTGTATATTTGAAGGTTTTGCCGGCAATGCAGATGGTGTCTATGTACGCCTTCATCATAGGCGGTATGCTCAGATTCCACATGGGGGTCACAAAGATATATTTATCTGCATCTATGAATTGCTCTACCAAAGAGTCCAAAGCTGCCAACTTGCCCTGGGCTTCCCGGGAAAGATCATGGAAAACAGCACCGCCCCTCAATTTGTCCCAACATTCCAGGACATCTCCGGTGAGGAAAGGAATTGGCTGTTTGTATACATCCAATTCTATTATTTCTTCCCGGGGACATAGTTCCTGATACCTGTCCATAAAGGCTTTGGCAACCCGAAGACTGTAGGACTGGTCTAACGGCCGGGGGTTGGACCAAATCAACAAAGTTGTCATTATTTCCATCCCTTCTGTTTAATTCCCTTTGCAGTATTTTCCTTATTCTCTTTAACTATGCATACAAGCAGGGAATGGTGGGTCATGTCCCGAATATTAGATTAAAGTACCCACCAGGAGAGGAAACACATGTACACTGAACTAGCTGAATTCTATCGCCGCAGGATTTTTTCCTGCACCCGTTGCACTCAAAACTTAATGAACCCTTACTTACATAGCAACCCCAAGCATGACCCCCCGGGAAGTCAACTGGCCTGCAATCGGCGTAAATATCAATTGGATTATATCGCCTCCAAGGAGGATATCCGGATAGTCATCGTCGGGGAAGCCCCGGGTCTGGACGGCTGTGGATACGGCGGTATAGCCTTTACGGGGGAATACAATGCGGTGAAGGACTTAGGCCTGCCCAATTACCATGAGACCCAAGGCAATTTACAAAAAGAACAATCGGCGAACTTGGTCTACGGCGCCATGGCCTCCTACGCAAAACAAGTGGGTTGCCCCGTGGCCCAGGTGGCCAAACAAATCTATCTGACCAACGCCGCCATGTGTGTCCCCTTGGCCAAGAACGGCAAGTCCATCGCCGCTCCCCAAAAGAGCACCAAGGTCCAGTGCCTAAGGAACCTGGTTGAGCAGCTGGAAATTATTCGCCCCCAACTGGTCATCACCCTGGGCGCCAATGCCCTGGGCACCGTGACCCAGGCCTATAATCAGAAAATACAGGGCAAACTCACAGACATTGTGCTAGAACAACGACGTGGTGAAAAAACATTTGCATTAAAACCCGGGCTAGACCTGGCGGCAGAGCTTCACCCCTCACCTCGCAACCGGGTACTGGGAGAACTTTATGCCCACCTGCCTGCCAGGTTGGTCAACATTTTCGCAGCATACTTGGCATAGAGTAGCAGGTTTTTTTTCTCTTTTAGGCGAAGAGTATAATAGCTTAATTTTGGAGGTTTGAAGATGCATTATAGGAAGTTCGGTAAGCTTGACGTAGAAGTATCGGCCCTGGGGTTTGGCTGTATGCGCCTTCCCACCATTGACAACGATCCCGCCAACATAGACGAAGAAAAGGCGGTGGAAATGATTCGCCATGGAATCGATGGCGGCATCAACTACGTAGACACCGCATGGCCCTACCACAGCGAAAAGGGCGAAGAGATGGTGGGCAAGGCCCTGCAAGATGGATACCGGGACAAGGTCTTCCTGGCCACCAAGTCTCCAGTTTACCATGTCAAAGAACCCCGGGACTTTGATAAGTACTTAGATGCCCAATTGCAAAAACTACAAACCGACCACATAGACTTTTACCTCCTCCACGCCCTGACGGGACAGCGCTGGCAGGATTGCAAGAAGCACCAGGTTTTCGACTTTATTAAGCGGGCCCAGACCAGCGGCAAGATTAAGTATATTGGTTTCTCCTTCCACGACGAGCTCCCCCACTTTAAGGAAATTGTCGACGGCTACGACTGGGACTTTTGCCAAATACAATACAATTACATGAACGAAGATTACCAAGCAGGCCTGGAAGGACTAAAATATGCGGCGGCAAAAGGACTGCCAGTGATAATCATGGAGCCGCTGCTGGGAGGCAGGCTGGCCCGGGCTGGTACCCAACTCCAGAAAATTTGGGATGAGGCCCCAGGCAAGCGTTCGCCGGTGGCATGGGCGCTACGCTGGCTGTGGAATCAGCCGGAGGTGACTCTGGTGCTTAGCGGCATGTCGGAGATGGCTCATGTGGACGAGAATTTGCGCACCGCCCAAGATGCAGTGCCCAACTCTTTGTCCCAGGAGGAATTGGCTGTGGTGGAGCAGGCCAAACAGTACTATTTGGACCAAACCCAGGTGGATTGCACCGGCTGCAACTACTGTGCCGACTGCCCCGCAGAAATTAAAATCCCGCGTCTCTTTACTCTGTACAACGATGCCCACATGTTTGACGAACATGAGCAAACCAAGACCCGCTACCAGCGCATCGGCAAAAAGGGCAGCGATTTTACCGCCTGTATCGACTGCGGGCAATGCGAAGAGGCCTGCCCGCAACATTTGAAAATCCGCACTCATCTGCGGAAATTCCATAAACTCTATAGCTAGTTATTAAAAAACACCCGGGCGAAAAAAGCCGGGTGTTTTTGTTCATTATACTTACTGGACCCTTTCTAGAACTTGAATGCTGCTGTTGCTGGAACGGAGTATAAAGCTGGCACCACCGCCGTTGTAATTGCCGACATAGCTGGTATCCTCCAATTGGGGCGTCCATTGGCCGGGAAGGGTGGTGCGAATATTGCCGTTGCTGGTGGAGGCAATAAGATGAAAGCGAGAGTCTGGATGAACCGAGACACTGATTCCACCGTTGCTGGTGGTGAATGTATAGTCGCCTTGGGTTATTTGGCCCAGGATGGCGGTTATACCGCCATTGCTGGTGGTGCAGGTGATTTCCCCCTGCCAATGACTGACCCGGGCCAGACCGTTGCTGGTCTCTATCTGAAGGAGACCATCGCCGGCGTTCTCCACCATCACAGCGCCGTTGCTGGTTTTGACATCCAAATCCGCCAGCATTGCACCAGAGACACTGATTCCGCCGTTGCTGGTGCGCAACACCAAGTCAGTATTCTGGGGAACAAAAAGGGTATAGCTGGTTCCGCTCAAGTTGCGGTCACCGGTATCGCTAAGGATGGAGAAGCTGGATTCAGATTGCTCCAACCGAGGGTTAAATTGGTAATTTGGTACTCTAGCTGACCAATCTGCTACTACCTTGAGCTTGGGCTGCTCCCAGACATCCACGGTGATGGTACCATTAACCCCCTGGGCGGAGATTTCTTCTCCGGTAAACTCAAACTCCTGCTCCCAGGTCCCTTTATAATTCGTCAAGGAAAAATCTCCAAACACACTGCAGCCCGAACTCAGCAGCGCCCCTGCCACCAACAGGACGGCCAGTGTTCCTCGTACAATTATGCCCCCTCCTGTATCTTTCTTCATATCAATTCCTCCAACACCTTTGCCATAGTAAACACAGGTTTTCAATCTAAGTATAGTCAGACTGGGCCACCACAACAATGAAAGTTACCAAGTTGTAAGACTAGCAAAATATTCCCGTTACTTTCAGCCATGCTTCGAGGCTAAAAATCTCATCACTAAAGGGGTGCCGGAGCACCCCTTGAATCAAAAATCTGCTTTGTGCCATCTAGCCTACTCAAAAAAGTTCAGAGGATTTACAAGTTGCCCGTTACGTTTTACCTCCCAGTGCAAATGGGACCCGGTGCTGTTACCAGTGCTGCCCACCCAGGCTATGACCTGACCTCGCACAACTTCCCCACCCACCCGGACTGAATCCGCAATGGATGTGGCATGGGCATACAATGTGGAATACCCACCGGAATGTTTAATGCTCACATAGTAGCCATAGGATGAGTTGTAGGAGCGGGTAGTGACTGTGCCGGAAGCAGCAGCATATATAGGTGTGCCCCTCTTGGTGGCGATGTCCACCCCACGGTGAAAGCCGCTCCCCCGGGGACCAAAGGGCGATGAAATACGACCTTGGTTCAGAGGAAAACGAAACATACCAGTGGGACGATTGGGCCAGTAACCTATGCCGCTCAAAATTACCCGAGTCTGGGGCTCGCGCAGCACCTTTGAGTCCTGCTTAGTGCGCTTAATCTCGGTGCCATTGATTTTTTCCACCAGGTAGGTAATTTCACGGGTGCCCGTGGACCCCTCTTCCAGGACCTGCTCAGCGCGCACACTCATGTCAGGATTGGGTTTGTATTTTACCGGCCGGGGGATTGTTTCGGTAGCCTGCTCTTCTTCCACCGTGCGCACATGCAATATGGCGGAGCTGGTCTCTAAATTTAACACTTGGCCGATTTGAATGGCACGCTCATCGACATTGGGGTTGGCATCGCGCAACCGGTCAATAGAGGTATTGTAGGAGCGGGCGATGCCAGAAAGCGTGTCACCTCGCTGGACGACATATGTACTGAGCTCTTCCTGCCCGCTGATGAGCATGGACAGAGCGGAATCTTTATCCATCAAAAGTTCAGGTTGTATAGGCCGCTGTTTAATTTCCACATCTTCTTGGATAGTGGCGGAGACAAAGTCGGTCTCGGAGCTGGTGTAATGCGCTGTCACCAACTGGATTAAGTCCTCGGCGGTCTCTTGGGAATCCACAAAAACCACTGTTTCCCCGTCTACTACCAGGGCCCAACCAGTGGTGGTGTATGTGGCGGAATCCGCAATATTGGCTTTAACCACCGTGGGATTGGTTTCGGCTGCGTCCCATGAACTCACCCGGACGACCCGGACTTCTTCGTTCATGGAGACATCACAATCCCATTGCTCCCGGGCCTGTTGTAAAACATCTTCCAGGATCTGCTCATACTCTTCAAAGCTGCTGACCAATCCCACCGGCTCACCTTGGAAGCTCACTTGATACACCCAAGTAGGAGTGCTGGTAAAGTAAGTGACCCCCCAAATTAGTGAACCGGATAGCAATAGGGCTAAGGCCAGTAGGCTGATGATTTTGCGCATATAGGAACTCCCCTTTCCTCCACCAATATAGTTCGCCATCGGAGCTTGCATTCCTTCTTATAATATTCGCTTACGAGAATTTCGGGTCTGGATATATGTTCTGGGCCCACTCGCGGGCCAGCAGGCCATAGACCACGTGGTCCACATAGTGATCATACAGGAATTCAGCCTCCCGGATGACACCCTCTTGTTTAAAACCCAGACGTTGGGGGATGGCGCGACTGCGCAAATTTTCGGTGGCACAGCGAATTTCCACCCGATTGAGGCCCAGGGAAGAGAAACAATGGTTTACCATGGCTTGGCAGGCCCTGGTCACCAGGCCTTTGCCCTGAAAATCTGCCCCCAGCCAATACCCCAATATCGCATATTGATGTTGCCAATTAAAGCGGCCGCCGATGACCCCGGCCAAGCTGTCCTGCCACCAGATACCAGCATGGAGCTCCCGATTGTCGGCAAACTGCTTTAACGCGCCCTGAATCCACATCTGACTATCCCGCGGCGTTACGGTTATATCCACCCAGGGCAGCCATTGGCGCAGGTGGTCTCTGTTTGCCTCTATCAAGTTGTAGAGAGCCCGGGCATGATGGGGCCCCAACATGCCCATGTAAGCACTTTCACCTAGATTCTTGCGAAACATGATTCCACCTCCGCTGGGCATGGTATATTTATCATATTTTACCCCATATTTCCACCAGAATCAAAAAAAATAGGCTATTGCTAGCCTATGGTCTGACGAAAACTTTCCGAGTTTGCCGCCATCAAGTTGCGATAGTGGATAAAAATCTGCCGGTTAAAGAGGACGAAGCGAATCCGGCGAACGCTGCTGAGCAAGGGTGCAGCTTTACGCACAGCCCCCAAGGCGATGGCAGTGCTGCTCACCGGAGGTGTACCCAGGGACCCCGAATACAGGGAGGGAAAGGCCACAGAATCGATGCGCTGCTCTTCCGCCAACAGCAAAGAGTTTATGTAGCACTTTTCCAGTTGTTGCACCGCTTGCCGGGATCTACTGGTGGGTGGCAAACAATGAATGATGTATTTATTGGGTAAGCGGTGGCCTGAGGTGATGACCACCTTTGAGGGATGCAGTGGAGCATGCCCCAGGCATTCCTGGTACAATTCCGGTCCCGCCTTGCTATGGATTGCCCCACAAATCCCTGCCCCGGGAGCCAGGCCAGAATCAGCCGGATTAACTATGGCAGTAATGCCCAATTGAGCTGTGATGCTGCCGATGTTAGCCTCCACTGCAACCCCATCAATAAAGATGCGCATAACGCTCCTCTCCTCTCTATCTCTTTACCATATTATGCGCATGCAATTAGTTTTTTCTGGGCATGGACCTGGATTTCGCAATATTAAAACGGATAGTATTAAGCCAATTGCTTACGGGAAAAGGGGATTAGCGTAAACCCCAATTCCCGGGCGAGGTTTTCTTTGCTGTATGCGCAAATCACCGCCAACTCCCGCTCCCGTTGCCAGGTATAGGAAGAAATGTTTTCTAACTCGGAATCCACCATGCCGGGATGGCAGCGCAATTCCACACTGTTGGCTCGGCAACTCTGGAGCAAGCGCTCAAAATTGGGCTTGTTGGCCCCTCTCTCCTGAAAATCGTCAATGAGGGCCGCTGTGGTTACAGTGCCCAGATGGGAATACCTGCCCCGGGCCTGGGGCACCAGACGAACGGGCAAATCGTGTTGGGCTGCAAAATTCAACACCACCGCCAAGACATTGTCCAAATTGTGAATATCCTCATGACTGTCGATATGGGTGGGTTTGACGCCGGAATAGAGCAGGCGATTATACTGGTTGTACAATTCCCGGGCTATGTCGGCTGCATCGGCAGCAGCTAGGTCCTGGAGGTCCCCCTTGAACAAGCCCTCCTGATCCACCAAGCTGGGCACTTGCTCGGGCTTTGTTACCGGCGGGCCGCTGGTGAGGTTAAAATGCAAGCCGACGCCCAAGCCGGGGAATCTTTCCGCCAACTCTGCGGCATGTTGCCAATGAAGCATGTTAACCAAGGCGGTGGCGCTGGTGATGACGCCCAGGCGATAGCCCTGGATTATTCCCTTGTTTATACCCCGGGTCAAACCAAAATCATCGGCGTTAACGATGAGCTTTCTCATTGGCACCAACTCCTTTATATTTTTTCTGCTTTGGTATCTATGCTAAAATGAGCGGGGAGGTCTGAGATTGAAACTTATCAGAGAGTTTTACGCCCGTCCTACTCTGACGGTGGCTCGGGATCTGCTGGGCCAAGTGTTGGTGCACCGCAGCCCCCAGGGAACATGTGCCGGGCGTGTCGTAGAAACAGAAGCCTATACCCAGAATGACCCAGCTTGCCATGCCTACCGAGGCAAAACCAAGCGCAATGCCACTATGTTTGGCCAACCCGGACAGAGCTATATCTATCTTATCTATGGAATTCATCATTGCTTTAATGTGGTTACTGCCCAAGAAGATGTAGGCGAAGCTGTGCTGATTCGAGCGCTGGAGCCCCTGGCAGGTGTAGAAATTATGAAAAAACGCCGCAACCAGCAAAGGGACCGGTTGCTCTGCTCTGGCCCCGCCCGCCTCTGCCAGGCCCTGGGGATTACCACCGCTCTGGATGGGATAGACCTCTTGGGGGATAGGATATTTCTCCTCTCCCACCCCAGACCCCAAAAAATAGTGACCACCACCCGCATCGGCATCAGTCAGGGCAAGGAGCTGCCCTATCGATTTTATATTGGCGATAGCAAGTACATCTCGAAAAAGTAAGCTATTTTCGCAAATTGGCAGGGAAACAACTGTTCGATGGCGAATGAAAAAGCATAACCATGAGGAGGTATGCGGCATGAAAATCCTTCACACAGCAGATGTGCATTTACATAGCAACCATCCCCGCCGCCTGGAAGCCCTACAAAAGATTGTGGATCGAGGCCGCGATGAGGAGATTGACCTGCTGCTCATCGCTGGCGACCTCTTTGATGACCACCATCAAGCGGAACAATTGCGAGGGGAAATACGTAAACTTTTCAGTAATTTACCCTATAAAGTGCTGGCTATTCCCGGAAACCACGATGAGCAGGCTTTTTCCCAGGAAACATTCTACGGCAACAACTTTACTGCCCTGACCCAACGGCCCTGTACCATCCGGGACTTTGACCAATGGCGAATCGTGGCGGTGCCTTACAGCCAGGGCAGTTTTGCCCAACTAGTGCAACCGTTGCAAGAGGCGGCGGACCCGGAAAAGCACAATATTCTGGTCCTCCATTGCACCTGGTCCCTCCCCCATTTCACCAGTGAGGACTACGGCGGCGATGAATTGCGCTACTTGCCGGTTACCGAGGCTACATTGACGGATTTGGGCTATGATTATATCCTGGCCGGGCATTTTCACACCAGTTACCGGCAACGGGAACTGTCCTGTGGTGCAATTTTTGTCTACCCGGGTTCGCCGGTTTCGGTGTCCAGCCGGGAGCAAGGTCCCCGTTCAGTCAATATTGTAGATGAACAGGGCTGTCGTCAACTGCTGCTGGATACCTGGTACAGCCAAACTTTGAGCTATCGGCTTAATTTAGATAACACCCAGGCTGTTCTGGACAAGCTGGCTCAGGACATAAGGCAACACCCCCAGGATCAGTGTGACCTAAAAATCAAAATCAGCGGGTATCTGAAAGGCGACGAGGAGGAGTTCCATCGCCGCCTGCTGGCCATTGCCAATCGTCGCCACACAAAGGTGGAAAACCAGAGTCTCAGCGCCAACCAAATTTTTGCCGACCCCCTCTTCCAAAGGTTCCGCCACCGCCTGAACCAGGTGGAGGCCTCACATCGGGAAGAGATTGAGACCATGTTGCTGGACACCTTTAGCCAGCTACTCGCGGAGGGAAAGTAAATGAGAATTAGGGAAATAGCTATCCATCACTACGGTCCCCTGAGGGATGTGATCCACCAACCCAACCCTGGTTTACAGGTGTTTTATGGTCCCAATGAAAGTGGAAAGACTCTGCTCATGGATGCCATGCTCAAGCTAATGCTGGGCGCCAACCTGCAGGACTTTAAAAATATAGACCGGGTCCCCGGCTTACCCCAGGGGCGCGTCGTCATGGCCCACCAAGGGCAGGAAAGCATCCTGGATGGCAATTCTTGTCTGGAGCAAAACCTTGGTTTAAACAGCAGCGATTTACGCAATATATTTGTCATCCGCAACAAAGACTTACAGATGGCCAACCAGGCCAAGTACCTCAGTCGGGTCAGCGATAAATTGACGGGCATGGAGGGTGAACGCCTCACCCAGCTCAAAGATATTTTGCGTAAACGAGGCCGTCTCACAAATCCCACCTCCTCAGCCAAATTATCCAAGGCAATGGACTTTAACAAGATTGGCGAGCATGTGGAAAACGCCCAGGCCCTGGCCCAAGAAATTGAGGAATATCTGGAATATGCCCGGTCCAACCGATTGGACAAGCAAGAAAGAAGACTGGAAGAAGCCCGGCGCCGTCTCAACAGCATCAACCAGCAAATTCAAGAACAAGAAAAGGCAGAGCAGTGGCAGGACCACACTGAGTTATGCCAGCTGGTGGAGGATTATGAGAAACGGGCAAAGGCTGCCTACAATTTGCGCCATTACACGCAAAAGACTTTTATCAAGCTCCAGGACTTGGAAAGCCGGGGCCAGGCCGCCCTGGATTTAGTTCGGACCAACAAAGAAAAGCAGGCTCAGCTCCAGCCCCGCTTGGAAAAGGCCCAGGGGCAATTGCTGGAGTCCCAAGCCAGTTTAACGCCCCTGGAAGAGCGTAAACCCCAGTTGGATCAGTTGGAACAACAGACCCTGATGGCCGCTGGCAATCCGCCGCCACCAGAGGTGGGTGCCTATACCCGCTTTGGCTATGGCCTGTTGGCGGTGGCGGGGATCGGTCTACTCTTGGCGGCATTGGGAAACTTGCCCCCTTTGCTTCTGCTGGTTCCAGTTGTAGCCCTGGTGGGCGCCATCTTCTTCTTTATCGCCGATCGCAATGCCATCACCAAGGCCCAAGAATACCGGAATCGGGACAAGACCCTTCTGCAAAAAGGTGCCGCCACGGGCATCATTGCCCAAACCAAACAAGAATTGGCAGCGGCAGTGGCCCACGAAAAAACAGATTTAGAAACTGCCCGGGCCCGGCACAAACAACTGACAGACACTGTCCGCAGTCTGGAACAAAACCAAGAGCATTTGGAAACTGAAATACAAGAGAAACAATCCGAGGCTAATAATCTTCAGCAAGAGTTAAAGCAAGAATTGCAAAGTCTGGGCATCGAAACCCTGGAACAAATGGGCAAAATGATGGATAAATACACCCAAGCCCAGAACAGCTGTAACCACCTCCACCAAAGGCTAGAGGCAAAGTTTGGCCAGACTCCGGCCCGAACCGGCAATTGGCGAGACCTGCTTCAGCAAGTAGAGATCCCCGACGACCCCGGCGCGGCCTTTGACCGGGACAAGCTGTCTAGACTGCGCAGAGAAAAAGATCGCATCCAAAGCGAAATTAACATAGCCCAGGAAAAGCTCCACGACCATCTGGCCAACCTCAACCGCTTTAGTTCAGCTTGCTTTGCCCTGCCCTTGGAAGACGAACTGGGCTGTGAGCTTCCTCCCCTTTTAGCGAATCTAGAAGTCCTGACCCACGCCTGTTCACTATTAAGGCAATTCGCATCCGCTGTGCAAAACCGCTGTGAAACCGCCCTGGCACTGTTGACCATGGTGGAAGATGTGGAGCTGGAAGAGCAGGAAAAGATGGCAGACTTGGTCGGTCCCCATCGGCCGGTTCAAAAAATATTCCGGTCCATTACCCAGGGGCGCTACACCGGCGTAGTCCTGGATTCGGACCTAAACCTCCAGGTCCACAACCAAGACAATATAAAATTGCCGGCCTCAGCCCTGAGCCAAGGAACCTACGATCAGCTCTACTTGGCCCTGCGCCTGTCCCTGGCCCAAGAATTGCTGGCAGGAGAACCGGGGTTCTTGCTGCTGGACGATGCCTTCCTCTGTGCCGACTCTCAGCGCCTGGACCAGATGTTGGCGGTTATGGCCCAACTGGCCTCCGAAGGCTGGCACATTCTCTATTTCAGCATGGACCAGCGCCTGGCCGAAGCCGTAACCCGGCATACAGACAACCCCATCATTCGCCTCTCAGCCCTACAGCAATAGCATAGCATTGCTACAGCCCATCGGGCTGTTTTTTGTAATTCTTTCACGCTATACGCATAGCAATATAATGGGATATACCCAAATTTATTTTCAGATTTTTCAACCCCAGTTTTCATGTTAATATTTAATCAAGACTATGAAAGGAGGTTATTACTTGGGTAAAGTCAAAGTTTTTAGCGACAGCACTTGTGACTTGCCTCCGCACCTGGTGGAGCGGCATCAAATTGGCATAGTGCCCTTATATGTCCTTTTTAATGATAAGTCCTACCAAGACGGCGTTGATATAACCACCCCAGAATTATACAAAGCAGTAGAAGCCACCGGTAGCTTGCCTAAAACGGCAGCTCCGTCACCGGTAGATTTCATTCAAGCATTCCAACCCCATATCGATGCTGAAGAAGACATAATCTATATAGGCCTATCCAGTGAATTCTCCGCGACCTTCAACAACGCGCGCTTGGCGGCTCAGGAGTTCCCTGCGGGCAGAATAGAGATTGTGGATTCCCGCAACCTGTCCACGGGAATTGGGCTACTGGTCATGAAGGCAGTGGACTTTGCCAGCGAAGGAATGGATGTCCATACTATTGCCAAAAAAATTCAGGCCTTGGTTCCCCTGGTGGAGACCGAATTCATCATCGACACCTTAGATTACCTCCACAAGGGCGGGCGCTGTTCTGGCACCACCCGCCTGGTGGGTAATATGCTAAAAATCCGGCCTTCCATCAAAGTTGTAGACGGGAAAATGGTACCCGCTCAAAAGCATCGGGGCAGCCGCAAGAAAGCTTTAGATGGTCTGTTGGCCAATGCTATAAAACACAAAGGCAATATTTCCCCGACACGAGTCTTTATTACCCACTCCATCAGTGAAGACGGGCCCTATCTCAAGGAGAAGCTCCTGGAACAGATTGATGTCGAAGAAATAATCATTACCCAAGCTGGCTGTGTCATCTCCAGCCACTGTGGTGAAAACACCATCGGAATTTTATTTGTTAAAACTGAGTAGACAGAGAGCCTTTTCGGCTCTCTGTCTGTTTTGTAAAAAAAAACTGCCCAGTCTCCAGGACAAATCCCGGATACTAGGCTTAATTTGTTGTTTGCAACTGAATGATATCCTCAAATTGAGCTATGACTTCTGCCTGTTCGTCCACAGTGATATAGCATTGGACCTTGGGTTCTGCTAATGTATCCGGATCGGTGAACACTAGCTTCCCCTCTTCCAGCACAAAGAAAAAGCCCTTGGTTGCTGATATAGTATCCACTGTGAGCTCACTGCTGGCGGTAAAGGTTACTTCATATGTCCGCTCATAGCTATCTTGATGGTCAATCATGTCTTGGGCCCGTTCCAAAGATTCCAGCGGCTCCACATCAATGCCCCTTGCCAGGAGTATAAAGTCGCCGACTTGCTCCGGATCCACAATCTCAATTTCTTTCTCCACCACCGCCTCACCGTTAACATCTTCATATACTCCTACAGACACTTTATCAATCATACCTACATCATTAATTAGGCCATTGGAATCATAGATAAAAGAACACCCTGATACCAGTAGCAAAGAAAAAATAAGCAGTATTGACTTTTTCCCCATGGCATTCCCTCCTCAACAATAGCATTTGCTAGGGTATAATTCTGTAGAACGGCAAGTTTTCCCTCTTTTTGATAATCCATAATTTGTTCCCCAGGGACTCGTGTTGACAAGGTTCACGATTAGGGGTATTATTATTAGTAATAGTTACTAATCGCGGAGAGGGTGTAACCAATGACAACAATAAAACTTGGGCAACAGGTGCAAAATTTTATTCTAAAAGACCAGAACGATCAGGACTTTAGCCTGGAGGAGTATCAGGGCAAAAAACTGCTGCTATCCTTCCATCCCCTGGCCTTCACTAAAGTGTGTGCAGAACAGATGCAGTCCTTGGAGGCGAATTTGGATGCCTTCCAGGAGTTAAACACTGTGGCTGTAGGCGTCAGCATCGACCATGTCCCAGCCAAACTTGCCTGGGCCAAAAAGCTGGGCATCAGCAATACCAGACTGCTCTGCGATTTCTGGCCCCACGGGAAACT
>Ga0079223_10001406_pt1 | contig 14250 bp, 16 predicted proteins | sample Stecom2011_FD_75072 | JGI IMG/M metagenome (GOLD analysis project Ga0079223, IMG submission 75072) | Agricultural soil microbial communities from Utah to study Nitrogen management - Steer compost 2011 | ecosystem: Environmental > Terrestrial > Soil > Agricultural land | place: USA: Utah... | reverse complement strand
TCACCTGGGACCCCAGCTCGGCGCGCAGGTAGTCGTTGTAGGCCTTGCGGTCCGCCGGGTCGCCGACGGAGCCGAGCTTGATGCGGTGCTTGGTTAGCCCGGCGGCGGCGATGCTGCGGTAGAGCAACTCCACGGCTTCGGCGTCCGCCAGAGGCGTGGCCAGGCCGAAGATCTCGAAGTTGATCTGGTGGAACTGCCGGTAGCGGCCGCGCTGCACGTTCTCGGCACGGAAGAGTGGCCCGTGGCTCCAGAGCTTCACGGGCAGCGGCCTGGTGTGCATGCCGTTCTCGATGAAGGCGCGAACCACGCCGGCCGTGAACTCCGGCCTGAGGGTCAAGCGCCTCTCGCCGCGGTCCTCGAAGGTGTACATCTCCTTCTGCACCACCAGGTCGGCCGAGTCGCCCACGGCCTTCTCGAAGACCTCGGCGTGTTCGAAGATCGGCGTCGTCAGCTGGCCCGCGCCGGCGCCTTCAAGCACTGCGGCGGCAGCTTGCACCACCGCGCGCCACCGGGGTTGTAGTTCGGGGAGGATGTCACTCGTGCCTTTGACGGCCTGAAGCTTCATAAGGGCAGAGTATAGCGGCCGGGCCGCGCACCACGCGTAAGGGGCCGCTCTGTGGGCGGCCCCTTACGCGGGTTCGGAGAGTTCTGACTAGCGGCTGTGAGGGATCAGGGCAGGCTGACGGGGAACGGTTCGCTGCGCACGTCGTTGGCCACGATGGTCAGCCAGCCGTTGCCGGCTTCAGCGGGCGAGGCGAACTCGATGCGCTGGGGGCTCCACGAGGAGACCGTTAGGCGCTGCCCGTGCATGGCGTCGGAGGTGCGAGCGAACAGGACGTAGTTGGCGTCCTCGCCTCCCGTGCGTCCGTCCCCGAAGTTGCGGCCTTGCACGACGACCGTGCCGCCCTGAGCAGCGGGTGCGGTGACGGAGAGGATCTGGACCGGCACCTGGCTGGTGAGGTCGAAGGTCGGTGCGCAGGCGCTCAGAAGCAGCGCTGCTGCACCTATGGCGATGAGGGCGAGACGCTTCACGTATGTCCTCCTACGGTGTGAGCCTACGTTCGCTAAGGTAACGCGTCAATGGATTGTTTCATAACGTGTGCGGACACCGTGCGGCCTTTTCCACCTCGTGCACGGCGCCGTTCGCTCGTCAGCCGTGGCGCTCACGTGGTGAGTCCGGCACCCGGAAGACGCGTCCGCTGCCGGGGTGGCGTTCGGTAGCATGGAGGGCGTGACCAGTCATTTCTTCGCTTACCTCTCGCGCATGAAGTTCATCCAGCGCTGGGGCCTCATGCGGAACACGCGCCTGGAGAACACCCAGGAGCACAGCCTGCAGGTGGCCATGATCGCGCACGCCCTGGCGGTCATCGGCAACCGCAAGTTCGGCCGCGACGTGGACCCGAACCGCACCGCCCTTCTCGCCGTCTTCCACGATGCGGAGGAGGTCATCACCGGCGACGTGCCCACGCCCATCAAGTACTTCAACCCCACCATCAAGGAGGCGCTGTTCGACATAGAGAAGGTGGCCCGCACGCGCCTGCTGGCCATGCTGCCGGAGGAGCTGCGCGACGAGTACCACGACCTCTTCTTCCACGAGGAGGAGGACGCCGCTGCGTGGCGCCTGGTGAAGCAGGCGGACAAGATCTGCGCCTACCTGAAGTGCATCGAGGAGTCCAAGGCTGGCAACGAGGAGTTCCAGAAGGCCGAGCAGACGATCCTGAAGGAGCTCGAGAGGGACGACGATCCGGCCCTGCACTACTTCCTGGAGACGTTCGTGCCATCCTTTCGTTTGACGTTGGACGAGCTGAACTGACCTAAGTTCCGGCAGCGGAGGAGCCTGGCCGCTGACCACAGCGGATATTGAAGGGGCGTGAGCACGAGTGCACAAAGATGAAGTACGTGCATTAGGGCACAAGTTCATTCCATGTACCTATCCGCACAAGCTGACCCGCCACCAGCGACCGATCACCCAGGCCGGAGGGAGGGGAGATGCCTGAAGTAGCCGTGGCGGACGTCGACGCGCTGGTCGAGAAGCTGCAGACCCTGCTGGCCGAGCGGCGCTTCGACCTGCTGCACGAGCATCTGAGGCAGCTGCCCACCCCGGACCTGGCGGAGGTGCTGGAGGCCGCCCCCGACGACGTGGAGGCCGTGCTGTTCCGCCTGCTGGACAAGGAACGCGCCTACGACACCTTCGAGTACTTCAGCGTCTACGCCCAGGAGCGCCTCCTAGCCGGTCTGGGCGACAAGGAGGCGGCCTCCATCATCAACGAGATGTCCGCCGACGACCGCACGGCGCTGCTGGAGGAGGTGCCCGGCGCGGTGACCCGCCGGCTCCTCAACCTGCTGCAGCCGGAGGAGCGCAAGGTGGCCATGGAGCTGCTGGCCTACCCGGAGGAGTCCATCGGCCGCCTCATGACGCCCGACTACGTGGCGGTGAAGCCGGCCTGGACCGTGGCCGAGGCGCTGGAGCACATCCGCAAGTTCGGGCGTGACTCCGAGACGCTGAACACCGTCTATGTGACGGGGCCGGGCGGCGTGCTGGTGGACGACATCCGCATGCGCGAACTGCTGCTGGTGGAGCCCGAGACGCGCATCGGCGACATGATGGACAGCCAGTTCGTGGCCCTCAACGCAGTGGACGACCAGGAGGAGTCGGTGGCGCTCTTCCGCAAGCACGACCGCTCGGCCCTACCCGTGGTGGACGGGAGCGGCGTCCTGGTGGGCATAGTCACGGTGGACGACGTGCTGGACGTGGCGCAGGAGGAGGCCACGGAGGACATCCACCAGCTCGGTGGCGTGGCGGCGCTGGACGAGCCTTACCTCGAGACCTCGCTCGTGAACGTCATCCGCAAGCGCGCCGTGTGGCTGGTGCTGCTCTTCCTGGGCCAGACGTTGACGACCTCGGTCATGGGCGTCTACGAGGCCGAGATAGCCAACGCCGTGGTGCTGGCGCTGTTCCTGCCCCTCATCATCTCCTCCGGAGGAAACTCGGGTTCGCAGGCCGCGGCGCTGGTGACCCGCGCCATGGCGCTGGGAGAGGTGACCCTCGACCGCTGGTGGCTGGTGGTGAAGCGCGAGCTGGGGGCGGGACTAGCGCTGGGGCTGCTCCTGGGCACCCTGGGCTTCCTGCGCGTGGCCGTGGTGGGCATCTTCGGCAACACCTACGGCGAGCACTGGTTCATGATCACATTGACTATCGGGCTGGCGCTGGTAGGCGTGGTGGCGTGGGGCTCGCTGGTGGGCTCGGTGCTGCCACTTGTGCTCAAGCGCTTCGGCGCCGACCCCGCGGCATCATCCACGCCCTTCGTAGCCACCGTGGTGGACGTCACGGGCATCGTCATCTTCTTCGGGCTGGCCAAGCTCATCCTCACCGGTACCCTGCTCTGAACCTCCGCGGGAGCGCTTCCGCAGGAAGCGCTCAGCGCAGGTTGGCCTCCAGGGCGGCTCGCACGAGGTTCCTGAAAGCCGCCTCGTCCAGCTCGTCGCCCTCCTTCAGGTCGATGGCGCGGCGGGAGCTGCCGTTGAGGCTGGCGTTGAAGAGGCCATGCGGGTCAGGCAGCATGGCCCCGAGAGGGAACGTCAGCTTGACCCTGTCCGAGTAGACCTCGCCCGTGCACACGGTGCCGCCGTGCGACCACACCGGCACGCCGTACGGGTTAGAGGGGGTGGCCCACTTAGCTTCCTCTACGATCTGCGGGTCGACCTGGTGGATCAACTCCCGCACCGTCGTCAGCATGACGCCCCGCCAGTCCGGCAGTTCCGCGAGCCGGCGGTCGAAGTCGGTCAAGCGGCTCATCACGACCAGCATGCAACGCAGCCCGCCAATTCCAGGCACATCCGTCTCTCCGCCGCCCACACCCGGAATGCCGTGTCTGGGACGGAGTTCAGGGCGTCCGCTCGCGTGAGGGACGACCTTCCCGCGACCCCCTAGCGGGCTGGCGGCAGGTCGTAGGTGACCCAGTCCGTACGCCTTGCGACCCGGTCGTACGCGGCCCGCGCCCGGTAGTTGTCCTCGGCGGTTATCCAGCGCACCACCGACCAGCCGCGGCGCGCCGCCTCCTCGGCCAGCGCCTGGAGGAGGGCCGGCGCCGCGCCGCTGCCCCGAGCCTCCGGCGCTACGAACAGATCGTCCAGGAAGCCGCCTTTGCTGGCCGAGAGAGGCCGGCTGAACTCGCGGAAGTGGGCCAGCCCCACGGGCTCGCCGCTCGCGTCCACGGCCAGGAAGCCCTCCAGTTCTTCCCGCTCGTCCTGCAACCAGCTCCACACCCGGTCCCTCATCTCGGGTGTCTGCTCCGTGCGGTAGAACTCGGCGTAGCCGGCGTACAGCTTGTCCCAGGCGGGACGGTGACTTTCTTCTGGCCTGACGATCCTCATGCTCACGGCAGCTCCTTCTGGGTGGGCCCTTTAGGTGGGTCCAACGGTAGTTACGCCGACTCCCGGATCCTGGTCGGACCCGCGAGCCATGTCCTCGTGTTCCCGTCTACCCCCGATGCTCGTACGCTGCTGAGTAAACCGCAAGCCCCTACCACCCGGTCAGGGCCAGCCAGCCGTGCGCAGCGAGTAACCTGGGAGCCATGGAACCCGAGTTCGAGTACCGGGAGGTGGGCGGCAAGGTGGTGGCGCACCTGACCGGCGGCAGCGTGAGGGACGAGCGCGACGCCACCGACCTCGTGGGCAACGCCTCGTTCGGCGGGGCCCACTACGTGCTGGTGGACGCCGAGAGATTGCCACCCGACTTCTTCGACCTGAGCAGCGGCTTCGCGGGCGAGGTGCTCCAGAAGTTCAGCAACTACCGACTGACCCTGGTGGTGGTGGGCTACGACCAGCGGAACGCCAGCGACAGCCTGCGCGCCATGATCGGCGAGAGCAACCGCGGCGCCACCGCCTGGTTCGTGGACACGGTGGAAGAGGCGCTTGCCAGTGTGGCGGCGGGGTGAAGAGCTTGGAGGCGGCGCGGTGTTGAGGCGAGAGCCTGGCTGTGGCGTCGAGAGTGACGCCGAGCGTGACGCCGCGAGTTACGCCGAGAGGTAGGAGAGGTATGCAAGGTCCCGATCCGTACGTGTGCGCCACCTGCGCGGCCCACTACCTGGGGCAGGAGGATCCGCCCGAGGTGTGCACCATCTGCACGGACGAGCGCCAGTACGTGGGCGCCGGCGGCCAGCGCTGGTTCCGGCACTCGGAACTGCAGCGCCGGCACGACATGCGTTTCGAGGAGTACGAGCCGGACCTGTGGGCGGTGGGTCTGCAGCCCTCCATCGCCATCGGCCAGCGCGCGCTCCTAGTGCGTACGCCCGCGGGCAACGTGCTGTGGGACTGCGTGCCGGTGCTCACCGAGGCTGGTCGGGAGCGGCTGCTCGAGCTGGACGGCATCACCGCCGTTGCCGTCTCTCACCCGCACTTCTATACCGGCATCGCGCTGTTCGCCCGCTCCTTCGGAGCCCAGGTGCTGCTGCACGAGGCCGATCGGCAGCACGTGACCCACCCCGATGAGCGCATCCGCTTCTGGCGAGGGGAGACGCTGGAGGTCCTGGACGGCGTAACGCTGATCCGCGCGGGCGGTCACTTCGCGGGCGGCACCGTGCTGCACTGGGCGGCGGGGGCGGATGGCGCGGGGGCGCTGCTGACGGCCGACATCATCGGCGTGGTGCCCGACCGGCGCTACGTGTCGTTCCTCTACTCGTTCCCCAACCAGATCCCGCTGCCGCCGCGTGAAGTGGAGCGGGTCGGCGCCGCCGTCGAGCCTTTCGCGTTCGACCGCATCTACGGTGGCTGGCAGGGCAACGTCATAGAGACGGGCGCCAAGGACGTGGTGCGCCGTTCCGTGGACCGCTACCGCCGCGCGGTCGAGGGGCGCCTGGACGGTGCCGTGCTGCCCTGGCCGGAGTAGGCCCGGACACAGCGGGTTACGCCGCGGCCGGGGATGGTGGTGGCATGAAGGTCTTCGGTCAGCACGACGATCAGACGCTGGCGCAACTGCGGGACGTGGCTTCGCGAGCGGCCCGCGTGTCCCTGATGGCCGACGGTCACCTCGGTTACATCATGCCCATAGGCGGCGTGGCCGCCTACCGCAACGAGGTCAGCGTCGCCGGCGTGGGCTTCGACATAGCCTGCGGTAACGCCGCCATCCTCACCGACCTGACGCTCTCCTCCGGGCTCGACCTGGAAGGGTTGGCCGACGAGATCTGGCACACGTTCTCGTTCGGAGTGGGCGGCGAGAACGGCGCGCCGGACGCGCCCACCGATCATGCTCTCTTCGGGGACCCGGCTTGGGAGCACGTACCGCGCGAGCACCGCGATCAGCTGCGCGACCGGGCGCGGCGTCAGCTGGGCACCATCGGTTCCGGCAACCACTACATCGATGTCTTCGCCGACGAGCAGGAGCGACTATGGGTGGGCGTGCACTTCGGCTCGCGCGGCTTCGGTCACTCGGTGGCGAGCGGCTTCCTCGCCCTGGCAGAGGGGCTGTCGTGGGGCTCGCGCGCCCCCAGGACGGAGGCGTTGCTGCCGCTCGACTCCGAGCTCGGCTGGTCGTACTGGCAACTGATGAACCTGGCCGGCAGGTACGCCTACGCCGGCCGCGAGTGGGTAGCACGCAAGGTGGTGCGGTTGATGGGCGGCTCCGAGCTCGACCTGGTTCATAACAACCACAACTTCGCCTGGCAGGAGGAGCACTTCGGGGAGGAACTCGTGGTGGTGCGCAAGGGCGCCACCCCGGCGTTCCCCGGACAGCGCGGCTTCGTCGGCGGCTCCATGGGCGACGACGCCGTGATCCTCGAGGGCGCCGCGGAGGGAAGCATCGAGCAGCAGGAGGCGCTCTACTCCACGGTTCACGGCGCCGGCCGGGTCATGAGCCGCACGGAGGCGGCCGGCCGCAGGGGCCGTAAGCGGGGCCGCTCGAGCGGCCGCATCTCGCGCGAGATGATGCAGGGTTGGCTCGAGCGTAAGGGGGTCATCCTGCGGGGCGGCGGCCTCGACGAGGCGCCCCAGGCGTACCGGCGCCTGAAGGACGTGATCGCCGCTCAGGGCGGCACGGTCAACGTGTTGCACACCCTACGGCCGCTCGTGGTGGCCATGGCGGAACCCGACCGCTGGTGATGACCCGGCCAACTCCGCAGGTTGCGCTACCATGTCGACCGTGATGACGACCTACACGCGCTTCCTGGGCGCGCTACTTGCCCTGGTCATGCTGGCCGCCTGCGCGCCCAGCGTGTCCGTGGAGGACACCAGCGTTAGGCTCCGGGAGTTCAAGCTGGAGCCCGTGCCGCGCGACGAGCGCTGGGTCATAGCCGTGCCCAGCTTCACCGTCGGCTCCGGCAGCGTGCGCATCGGCTCCGTGGACCTCTCCAAGGAGGGGCCGGAGTTCTACCGCGAGCTCGGCTCCGGCGTGGCCGACATCTTCATCGCCGAGGCGTACGAGAGCCAGCAGTTCCGCATAACCGAGCGCGCCGAGATCGACAAGGTGCTCTTCGAGCAGGACCTGGCGCAGTCCGGGCGCGTCAACCCGGAAACCGCCGCCGCGCTGGGGCGCATAGAGGGCGCCGAGCTCCTGGTGTTGGGCAGCGTCTCCGAGTTCGGTGTGCAGACCACCGGGGGCGGCGGGCGCGTGCTGGGCATATTCGGGGGTTTCGCCGAAACCGTTACGGCCCGCGTGGCCGTGGAGATCCGCCTGGTGGATACTGTCACGGCCGAGATCATGGCCATCGGCCGCGGCATCAGCGAGGTGTCGCAGCGCAACGTGACCGTGGACGTGGCCAACGTCATGACCGACCTACGGGTGGGTCGCACCGGCACCACCATCGTGGACTACGCCGTACGCAACGCCATCCGCGCTGCCATCGAGAACGCTGCGTGCAGCCTGCCGGAGAAGCCAACAGCCGAGCAGTAGGTCCGGGGCCCCCTTAGGGGCTCGCTGCAACTACGGTTAGCCCGCCGGAACGTGCTGATCGGACATGATCACGTCGCCGTCGGGAACCTCCAGCACATTCAGAAGCTCTTCCGGGTTTACGCGCCCTTCCGGCCCCGCGGCCGGCCGGGAACGCTATGGCGTTGCGGCGCATCTAAAGGAGTAGAGCGGGGGGCTGCGCCGGAGCGAGTCCCGCAACCGACTCGCTCGCAGGTACTCAGGACACCCAGGAGGTCCTCATGACCGCAGCACCAGAAACCGCAGCATCAGGAACCGCCGCACTTCCGAGCCGCAAGTTCACGGCCACGATCCTAGCGTTCCTTGCGCTGGGCCTCTCCGCCAGCTTGCCGCACGCGTACGGCCAGCATGCCGAGCACGCCGACTACAAGGGTGCTGCCGCCGGGGCCACCGCGCAGGCAGCCGCTCAGGAGACCGCACCACTGGTGTGGAGCGCCAGCGCCGTGGCCCTCAACAACGCCATGCGCGAGCTGTGGGCCCAGCACATGGAGTGGACCTACGCCGCCGTCACGGCCTTCGCCACCGACGCACCGGCCTTCGAGGCCACGGCCGCCCGCCTCATGCAGAACCAGGCGGACATCGGCGCCGCCATCGAACCGTACTACGGCGCCGATGCTGCCCAGGGCCTCACCACGCTGCTGCAGGAGCACATCACCGCGGCGGTTGACGTGGTCGGCGCCGCTAAGGCGGGCGACGAAGTGGCAACGGACCTAGCCATACTGGTGGCGTACGCCAACGCCCAGGACATCGCCGACTTCCTGGCCGCCGCCAACCCCGCCTGGCCTCAGGCGACGGTGCGCGAGATGTTGAAGGGGCATATTGATACCACCCTCGTGTACGCCACCGCACTGCTGGAGGGTAGGTACGCCGACGGGATCGCGGAGTACGGCCTGGCCGAGGCGCACATGATGATGCTGGCCGACGCGCTGACCGACGGCCTCATAGCCGCGTTCCCCGAGAGGTTCTAGCCATGGTGCTGTTCGGTGCCGGAAGGGAAGAGCGCCGCGTGACGCGAGCCGAAGCAACCACGCGCCCGAGTTATCAAATGGCCGAGCCCGAGCGGGCACTCGTGGCCCGCGCCACAGCCGGCGACGAGGCCGCCTACGAGGTCATCATGCGTCAGCATAGTCAGTTGCTGTTCCGCACGGCCCGCAGCATCCTCGCCAGCGACGCGGACGCCGAGGAGGCCGTGCAGGACGCGTTCCTACGGGCCTGGCGCGCGCTGGCCACCTTCCGGGGGGAGAGCAAGCTCTCCACCTGGCTGGTCCGCATAGCGCGCAACGAGGCCCTGGCCCGGCTGCGCCGCAACCGGCCCCCCACGCTGCCATTGGAAGACGCCATGATCTCACCCGATCCGGAAGTGCAACTGGCGCTGGCCGACTCGCCGGACCGCGGTCCGGAGTTCCAGGCCTTCAGCTCGGAGGTCAGGCAACTCATCGAGGATCAGATCGACGAGCTGCCCGAGGCGTTCCGCACGGTTTTCGTCCTCAGCGCCCTGGAGGGCCTCAGCGCGCGCGAGATCGCGGCGGTGCTTGACATCTCGGTGGTTACGGTGCGGACCCGCGCGTTCCGCGCCCGCGGCCTCTTGCGCCAGGGGCTGCTGGGCCGGGTCGACACGGACCTCAGCGACGCCTTCGGCTTCGACGGCGCGCGCTGCGACCGGATCGTGGCCAACGTGCTCAGGCGGCGCAGGGGAGAGGGCGACCCCGAAGTCTGAACTCCCTCGGCTGCACTCCGTCAGCCGAACTCGAAGGTCACCGCGTCGCCGAACACTCCCAAGGTGGTGAGCGCGTAAGCCAGGACGTAGAAGCCTACGATTCCTATCACCCAGAGCATGGTTTCACGCGCGCCGCGCCTGAGGCGCCGCTCCAGGTCGGCGCCTCCACGCTGGCCGATCCAGCGGTAAGCGAAGGCGATCAGCAAGGGCGGCAGCACGAATATCACGTTGTAGACGAGGATCAGGACTATCAGGACGGGGAGGGCTGGTTCCGCGGAGGTGAGCAGCCCGACGGCTCCCAGCAGCGGGAACGCCGTCGGCAGCTCCGTCACGGTGACAGTTACGCCCAGGAGGAAGAGGCCCCCGGCGGCGGCGGTCGTGAGTTCCATGGCCCGCGGTTCCCCGCCATCTTTCGGGTTCTTCGAGAAGATGGCGTAGGCGAGCATGCCTGCGCCCACCACGGCTAGCACGATGTTGGCGGCCGTGGTCTCCATGAGTGCCGTTAGGGGGTCCAGCAGGGCGGATAGGCCCAGCACGAGGAGGACCGTGACGGCGGTGTAGGTGAGGAAGACGGCACCGATGTAGACGAGCACCGCCCCGAGCGGCGCTCGCCGGCCGAGAAGTTGGAGCGTGACGACGATGGCCGACGGGTTGATGCTATCCACCAACGCGATGCCGAGGAACGCGAGTAGGGAGCTTAAGGCCACGGGGGAGAAAGTGGCACAGGCTCCCTACTTACAGTTAGCAGATTCACTCGAAGACGTAGGCGATGGCCTCCGCTGCCTGCTCGAGGGTCTCCACCGTGAAGGTGGCTAGGGCGTCCAACTCCTTCAGGGCGTGGATGAGGTCCGCGGAGCGCACCAGCAGCAGCGGGATGCCGGCCGCGGCGGCCGCGCCCGCGTCGGCGGCGGTGTTCCACTGCTTGTACTTGTCGCCGAAGTAGGCCACCGCCAGGTCGGCGCGGCGCATGAGAACGCGCGTGCGTAGCGCGTTGGCGCGGGCGCCCTCCAGGTCGCGGTAGCGCGGAGTGGGCTGCGAGCCGACGATGTCCTCGCCCACCGAGTCAGAACGATCGTGCTCCTCCTGCGGCCCCACGAAGCGCACCGGCAGGCTGCGCGCCTCCACCAGCTCGCGCAGCTGCTGACGCCATGGCCCGTGGATCTCGCCAGCCAGGTAGATGGTCATCTGTTCCATCGCATACCTCCTACGGGGCGCGCCGAAGCGTCACCTTAGGGACGACCATACTGAAGGCCGTTGGGGACGGGCAAACCGTTCCTCACTCGGAGGGCCTAGTCGCCGAGGCGCCGCCTTCACGATGGGAAGCCCGGCGCCTGCGTCACCCGCTCGGCCTGAGCCAGGTGTCGGCGCCCGTGCACCACGAGGATGGCGAAGCAGTCCTCCAGGCTGTAGGTGACGAAGGCGGACATGGGTGAAGTGATGATGACCCTCCCGGCGTCGAGTGTTCCCGGAAGGGCCCGCACGCGCCCCGCGAGCTCCTCCTGGTGCTGCACGAAGCGCGGCACTATGTCGCTGCTCAGATCGCTCATGGAGGGTTCGGTGCTGGCTGCCGCCTTGGACTTCCGGGGGTTCTCCGGGTCGAGCGCCCTTATCAGCGCACGGCCCAGCGGGCGGCTGAAGGGGGAGAGGCGCTCCCACAGGGTGGGGGTGAACGTCCCCTCTTGCAGCCGGTCGAACAGGGGGAAGTACGACGACTGGATGACGATGAGGTGGTCCAGGCACTGCGCCACGCTCCACTGGGTGGGTTCCGGTTTCCAGTTGAGTTGAGGCGCCGATAGTCTTCCGAAGCGCGCCTCCGCGTCATCGGCAACCTGCTTCAGAGCGGACGCCACGTCATTCACGCTGGTCAGATCCAAGCCATCCGCGGCCAAGTCGTTCACCTCCAAGCTACTCGCCTTCGAGTGTTCCGCCTCGAAGCGGTTCGCTTCCAAGCTTTAGCCGTTCGGCATGAGGATAGCGAACTCGGCCGCTCCGGCGGCCCGCTTCCGCGCCGGAGTAGTTCACCGGCACTCGGGACCTGGACCGGGTTTGAAACCCAACGTAGTTTCCTGTAAGAGCCCCGTCAGCGCCCGGTGCTAAGCTCGAGGCTAGAGCGTGACGCCGCGCACCGCCAGACCTGAAATATCTGGTAGGCGCCAGGTAGCTTCCCGCGTGCGCTCTGGCACGAACCTGGCGCGAACAGCCAAGTAAAGCTTGGCTTCGGAGTACAGGCGGCATATCCCTCCCGCCGGCCGGTAAGGATCCCCCGATGACCCACATGAACCCCCGCATCCCGAGCTTCTACCGCGTCCTGCAGCACGTCCTGATAGGCGCCATGGCCACCGTCTACCTTGTAGCCGCCGGTGTACAGATCTACCGCGGCAACTACATGACGGCGCTTACGAACCTGGTCATCACGGCCGTCCTGGGAGTCATCCTGGAGTTCGGCAAGGAGCGCTACGGGAAGTTCTTCGCCAACTTCTCCATGCGCATGCGCGTAAGCCGGGTACAACACGATGAGAGCTGCGTCTGGTGCGGCGAAACGATAGAAGCGGCAACCCCTGCCATCGCTCACCGCGGCGCCATGGACGGCCGACCGTTCAAGCTCCACCAGCACGTCGAATGCGAAGGCGCTGCCAAGCTGTGGTACGAAGCCCAAGTGGCGAAGGGGGTGCGCGACGTGAAGGTTCCACCCGCCGGCAGCATGCAGCGCGGAAGGTCGCGGCCGCGCCAGGACCGTTAGTCGGCGGAGGAGGAGAGCCCAAGAGACCACTCCTCGCGTTAGGGTGTCGGAAACGCCATCGGCTATCTGACTTTCGCGAAGGAGCCCGTCTTGATGATCAGCACCATTCCCCGTCGCCGTAGACCGTCCTTCCTGCAGACCGCCCTTTTCGCGCTGCTGCTCTTTGCCGCTGCCATCGCCGCGGCGCAGGAGCATGAACCGGTGGAGTTCCAGGACCCCGCGCTGGAGCGCGCCGTACGTGGGCAGTTCGTGCTCGAGGAGGACGAACCGCTGCTGGCGCCCGAAGTCGCCAACCTCGACCGCTTGATAGTGGAGTGGCCGGAGGACCAAGACCGCATCTCAGACCTGACCGGCATAGAGGCGCTGAAGAACCTCACTTACCTGAACCTGCGCGACCACGACGTGGAGGACCTGCAGCCGCTAGCAGGACTCACAGAGCTGGAGTCGCTGACGCTGAGCCGGACCCGCGTCTCGAGCCTGGCCCCTCTGGCGGGCATGCAGCACCTCGAGAGTCTCGACGCCAGCAAGAACCTCCTGACCGACACTGCAGGCCTGGCCAACTCGAGTGCGCTACGGTTCGTCGACCTCAGCGGCAACCGCATAGAAGACATCTCGGAACTTGCGGGCGCGCAGCAGCTCGAATCGTTGCTCCTGCACGAGAACGCGCTCACGGACATCAGCGCACTGGCCGATCTCCCCAACCTTTACAGGCTCTCCCTGTACGGCAACCCCACCCTCGACACTTGCCCAGGCTCAGAGGCCAGGCGCGTCATCGATGGCCTGCTGGCCGACGGGGTCGACGTGGCGTTCGCCCAGCGCGGCGCGGGCGACGCAGCGTGCGCGGAGGAGGCCGCCGCCACGCCCTTACGGATAGCTATGGAGACCGGCGGGCAGCAGGAGTCCATCGTGGTGGATGGCGGCCAGCTGGCCCGCCTCAACCCGGACGGGAGCCGCGTGGTGGTTTCTTGCGTCGGCACCCTGCCGCCGGTGCACTTCATCAACGAAGAGAGCGGCGTCTACTGGTACGGCCCCATCTCCGAGTTCGCGCATCAGCTCTCCAGCTTCATCGCGGTCCAGCTGCTGCCGAACGATCCCGAGATGCGCTACGCCGTCGACGTGCGGGTCGAGGAGGTCGGCGGCGGTGAGCAGGCCGGGTACGAAGCGCAGCAGTACAAGGTCGAGTGGCGCCCCGATGCGGAAGAAGGCGGCGCCGACCACGCCTGGCAGCTGATGCAGGAGTTGTGGGTTGCGCCCGAACTTGGCGAGGAGCTCAGGCAGACCGGTTGCTTCGAGGTGGCTACCTTCCTGGAGGCCATCCGGCTGATGCAGGGCACGTTCTCGTCACAGCGGTTCTACGGCGTGCAGCGCAGCCGCGACTACACGGCTGCCGCCACCGACGGGTTCCCGGTGCGCGCCGTGATGCACGCTCCCGGCTCGGGCGAAACGGTGGTGACGCAGGTCACGGGCGTGGACAGCGAGAAACCGCTTGCGGAGCTGTTCGAGCTGCCGGAGGGCCTGGAGCGGGTGGACGGCGTGAGCGGGGTGTTCTGAACTCCGCCTGAGCCCAAGCAGGAACCGTGACCGCAGCCGGCCCCTTATGGAGGGGCCGGAAGATCCTGCCGAGCGCCTGGAGGGCCTGGGCCGGCCGGGTGCCTGGTGGAGCCAGCCGCCGGCCGAGGCCGGGAGCCGCCGACCAGAGGCTGGCCCGGGGCGCCCCGAGTGAAAAGTCTGATAACTCGTCTTATCAGACCTATGCAATCCTGCCTGAGATGAGCTCCGATGACCCCCAAGTTACCCGACCCAGCCGCGCCCTGCAGCGCTTCGACGGCGATAAGGTCTCGCGCGCCGAGAGTTGGGCCGCGCTGCCCGCCG
>Ga0079223_10001405_pt1 | contig 14255 bp, 17 predicted proteins | sample Stecom2011_FD_75072 | JGI IMG/M metagenome (GOLD analysis project Ga0079223, IMG submission 75072) | Agricultural soil microbial communities from Utah to study Nitrogen management - Steer compost 2011 | ecosystem: Environmental > Terrestrial > Soil > Agricultural land | place: USA: Utah... | reverse complement strand
TTTTTTACCCGAAGACCTTTTTTATCAAAAGAGCGTCTAAACCCATCAATTACAATAGGCACAACAACTGGCTTGTAATGTTTAATAATATGGGCTGTTCCTTTTCTAATGGGCTTAAAAGGTGTTGTGGTCCCTTGCGGAAAAGTAATTACCCAACCATCATCTAAAGCTTTTTTAATGTTTGATATATCGCTCATCTTCACTTGTCTGTTCACATCTTCGCCTTTCGACCTCCAAGTACGTTCTATACTTATTGAGCCAGCATAAGCCAAAATTTTGGGCAACAAACCAGATTTCATGGTTTCTTTGGCAGCCACATAATAAATATTTAATTTGGGATTCCACAGGTATCCAATGTTTTTAATGTTATCTTCCCTATTGCTTAAACTTGCATTAAATACATGGAACATAGCAACCACATCTGCAAAATAAGTTTGGTGATTGGAAATAAATAAAACGTTTGTATCTGGTAAGTTTTTAATAATTTCTGACCCTTCAATTTGAAGCTCATTAAAACCTCTAAACCTTCTATGTGATAAAGAACCTATAATTCTTATAACCCATTTTTTTATAAAAAGTATATGCCCGAAAGGATTTCTCTTAAATAATCCCATATTTTTTTTTCAATGTTAGGAAACACAAAGGTAATAAATCTGAGTCTTTACATTAGTTGTTTTAACAAGTCTTTTATTTCACTTAGCATCATAGCAGTAGCTCCCCAAACTATGTGACCATTTAAATTGAAAGCTGGCACTGCCACCTCCAAACTGTAAGACGTTGAAACTGTTTTTGTAACCACATTTTCTTCGTTTATAAAATCCCTTAAATCTATTTCAAGAATGGCTTCAACTTCCTCATCCTGTTTTAAAAATTTTGGGGTTTTTCTGGAAATCCCTATATAAGGTTGCACAAAAAAGTTACTTGGAGGAATATACACTTGGGTCAGTTCCCTTAAAACTTCAATGTAATGATGTGGCACACCTATTTCTTCAAAAGTTTCCCTAACGGCTGCTTCTTTTAATGAAGCATCGAAAGCTTCCAATTTGCCTCCAGGAAAACCAACTTGAGCTGAGTGAACACCTTTGTAGGTTTTACGTAAAATAAGGACCAAATTGGTTTGCCTTGTGTTATTAGGATAAAACAACGCCATAACTCCTGCTTTTTTAGCATCTTTAATAATTTTTTTTTGCTTTTCCTGTAAGGCTTCCCTGAAAGGTGGAGACATTTTTAGCTGAGATGGTTCGGCTGGAAGTGGTATATTTTCTATTTTTGAAATGAGTTTGCAAAATTCATCAAATTCCATGGTTCTTTTTTTTCATATAAAAACCTAAAGCATCATAAATTAACCTATTATAAAAATACAAACTTCTTTATGAAATATATCTTTCTATTGCTGTTAAGTTTTTTATTACTGAATTGTGAAGATAAACATTCTGGTAAAAAAACAAATAACACTTTAAAAGAAACCACACAAACCACTTCCAAGAATTCCATAACTGAAATTGAAGTTACAGTTGAACCTGATACCAATACTGAAGCAGATGACAAAAACCGTTTAACAGACGAAAATGCCATGGAGTTTTTTCTTCAATACGAAAAAGAAAACCCAGAGAACAAAGTACGCATTACCACAGCTTTTGGAAACATAGATATTTTGCTGTTTAACGAAACAAAATTTCATAGAGCCAATTTTATTTTCTTGACCAAACAGGGTTATTTTAACGAAACCCAATTTTATAGGGTTATTGATAATTTTATAGTTCAAGCCGGTAATTCTGACGATCCGAAAGTTTCAAAAAAACGCAATGAAATTGGCAGGTATTTATTGCCTACAGATACAAAGCGAGGTTTTAAACACGATAGAGGCGTTATAAGCATGCCAAGCAGTGAGATTGACAATCCATATAAACTAGCTTCTCCATTTGAATTTTTTATTGTCCAGCAGGAAGGTGGAGCGCATCATTTAGATGGTGACTATACCATTTTTGGAAAAGTTATCCAAGGCATGGATGTAGTAGATACCATTGCAAAACAAAAAACCGATGAAGGAGATTGGCCTTTACACAATATCTATATTGAAAAAGTAGAGATTATAGAGTAATCTTAAAATTGAACTTGATATGCAAGCTTATTATTTTTCTTCCCTGTAAAGTGTTGGCAAACTTATTTTAAACCTGATGGCCAATAGCCTAACTAAGATTACAATCAATCCAGCAATTACAAACGCCAAGTCAATATCTATTGGCAGTTTTTTAATTAAAAAATACGAAAATCCACCAGTAATACATGCAGTGGCATAAATTTCCTTTCTAAAAATTACTGGTATCTCATTGCATAAAATATCCCTAATAACACCTCCAAAACAGGCAGACATAGTTCCTAAAGACACACAAATAATTGGGTTCAATCCTGCCGAAATGCCTTTCTCTACTCCCACAACTGTATAAAGCCCAATTCCAATGGTATCAAATAACAACAGAGAGGTTCTTAAATAATCTATTTTTTTTCTTAAAACAATGGCAAACACAGTAGAAGCCAAAATCACATAGGTATAAGTCATGTTTTTCATCCAACTCACTGGTGTGTCGCCAATAAGCACATCCCTTAAGGTTCCTCCTCCTACTGCTGTAACAAAAGCAATAATTAGAATACCAAATGGATCCATCTTTTTATTTAAAGCAACCAAAACGCCCGAAATAGAAAAAGCAATGGTTCCCAATATATCTATGGTATAAAACATCCTAATTTGTTTTTACATTTATTAAGTAGACAAAATAAACACAATTGAATGCCATTTGAAAGGTTTCCACTAAAAATATGAATGAAAAGCACTTTCTTAAAACAATTCAGTAACAAGAAATTACATTTCAGTATCTAAATTTGGGGTTGTAATAAAAAATAACAGACATTTGACAAGTATTAATCAACTAAAAAACATTATAATGAAAACACTAACACTTATTGTCTCACTTATTTTTTCAACCACTTTTATCCAAGCTCAAGACAGTTTAAAAACCTACCATATTAATGTAAAGATAGATAATACATTAAGCGACAAAGGCAGTATGTTACTTGGTTTGCACAACGAAAATACTTTTATGAAAGGCAAGGGTTTGAAAAGCATGAAAAGTAAAATAGTAGATGGAAAAGTAGAAGTTACTTTTAAAAATATAACTCCAGGAACGTATGCCATTTTGGTGTTTCATGATGCCAACGATAATGAAAAAATGGATTTTGACACCACTGGAATGCCTTTGGAATCCTATGGCATGTCCAATAATCCCATGCTTTATGGTCCACCTAGTTTTCCAGATGCCAAATTCACTTTGGAAAATGAAGACATAGAGTTACTTATTATACTATAAACTTCAATTTGTTGTAAAACAAAAACGACCAAAATTATAAGTTTAGGTCGCTTTTAATTTGTTTTTAAATAATTTATGGTTTTATACTGTTTCTCCCAACCAAGCTTTCATCATCCAAACCGTTTTTTCTTGTTCGGTAATAAAATCGCTCATCATGGAGTTTGTTCCTTCATCATTAGCCTCACCAGATTTATCAAGAATGCTTCGTTCTATTTGAAGTAATTCTGATAAAGAATCCACAATTAAACGTACCGCTTTCTCATCTTGGGATATATTTTTACCTACAGGTACTTTAGCCAGTTTTGAATAATCTTCAAATGTGTGTAATGGTGTTTCTCCTAAAGTTAAAATACGTTCTGCAATTTCATCAACTTTCAAATTGGCATCTGTGTATAATTCTTCAAATTTAATATGTAAATCAAAGAATCTCTTTCCTTTAATATTCCAATGTATACCTCTTAAATTTTGATAATAAATTTGAAAATTGGCCAATAAACCATTTAAGTCTTTTGCTAAATCTTTAGCTTTATTTTGATTTAATCCTATACTATTTAGTGTCATAATACTATCTGTTTTTAATATTTAACCAAATTTACATCATAAATTATGTTATTTATTATAAATTTTATTGATAGATTTTATAATTTTATAGTCTAAATTGATATTCATGACAATAACTCAATTATACTACGTATTGGCAGTTGCGGAAAATAAAAATTTCACAAAAGCTGCTGAAAAATGTTTTGTGACCCAACCAACATTAAGCATGCAAATTCAAAAACTGGAAGACGAACTGGATATTCTCATTTTTGATAGAAGCAAAAAACCTATTGAATTAACCGAAGTTGGCAAAAAAATAGTGACTCAAGCAAAAAATATTGTAAATGAATCGTACAGGATTCAAGATATTGTAGACCAACAAAAAGGGTTTATTGGAGGTGAATTTAAATTGGGAATCATACCAACCATTATGCCTACGCTTTTACCCATGTTTTTAAAGACCTTCATAAAAAAGTACCCAAAAATAAAACTCAAAATAGAAGAGTTGACTACAGAAGAAATAATTTCCAGATTAAATGAAGGCCATTTGGATGCTGCCATAGCTGCCACGCCTTTAGAAATAGAGACCATAAAGGAACGTGTGCTTTACTTTGAACCTTTTGTAGCTTATATTCCAGAGCATCACAGACTGCACAATAACCAAAAAATAAGTACCTCAGATTTAGATATTGATGACATGTTACTTCTAGAAGATGGCCATTGTTTTAGGGATGGCGTAATAAATTTATGCAAAACGTTTAAAAATCAAGTGGACACGAACTTTCAACTGGAGAGTGGCAGTATTGAAACCCTAATTAAACTTTCCAATGAAGGTTTAGGGATGACATTACTCCCTTATTTACATACTATGGATTTAAATGACAAAGCCAAACAAAACATACATTATTTTAACGAACCAAGTCCTGCGAGGGAAGTGAGCATTATTTACCATAAGAGTGAACTTAAAATACAAATTATTGAAGCTATGCAAGGTGTTATTTCTGGCATTATTAGAGGAGCTATTGCATTTCAGAATGTTGAAATAATTAGTCCATTACCTAAATAAAAAAAGCGACCAACGGGTCGCTTTTAAATGTATCACTCTTTTAAGTAAATTAGACATTGATTTAAGTCGGGATTTTGCCGTACAAGAGATTGTATAAAAATCTTTAACTCTTCAATTTCATAAGGTAATAAACGTTGAAGGGCTTTTTGTACCTCTTTGCAAAACAACGTAGCATCAAAACTTACCTTATTAAGTACCGTTTTGGTGTACTCAAACATTGCTCTAGCCATAATATTCTTTAGGTTTTTGGTTTAAAAAAAGTAGATCTGTTCTATAGGCACATATTTAGTTTAGTTTCTATAAATTTAATGAAAAAAAGGATTGTTTTTTAATTTAAACAAAAATTTAACAGTCCTTTTCAGTGTTAAAATCTGTTATCTCCATCCAACAAATCCCCTAAACCTCCAAGGATACTACCTTCTCCTTTATCTTTTCCCCCACCTTTAGGTGCAGATGCCAAAACCCGTCCTGCCAATCTGCTAAATGGCAGAGATTGTATGTAAACAGTCCCAGGACCTTGAAGTTTAGCAAAGAACAAACCTTCTCCTCCAAACACAGTGTTTCTAATACCTCCCACAAACTCGATGTCGTAATCTACATTTTGGGTAAACCCAATGATACAACCAGTATCTACACGTAACACTTCGCCAGGATTGAGTTCTTTTTTTACCATAGTACCACCAGCATGGACAAAAGCCATTCCATTTCCTTCCAGTTTTTGCATGATAAAACCTTCACCACCAAACAAACCTCGACCCAATTTCTTGCTAAATTCTATACCAATACTAACCCCTTTAGCAGCGCACAAGAAAGCATCTTTTTGGCAAATAAACTTACCTTTGAAAGCAGTTAAATCGATAGGAATTATTTTACCTGGATAAGGAGATGCAAAGCTCACTTTACGTTTGCCCGAAAGGTTGTTGTAAAAAGCGGTCATAAAAAGGCTCTCCCCTGTTAAGATTCGCTTTCCTGCACCAAGAATGGAATCTAAAAAACCTTTATTTTTTGATGAACCATCGCCAAAAATAGTTTCCATTTTAATACCATCGTCCATCATCATAAAACTACCTGCTTCCGCAACAACGCCTTCTTGTGGGTCCAGTTCTATTTCCACAAACTGCATTTCTTCGCCATAAATTTTATAATCTATTTCATGTGCTTCCATGTTATATGTTATTAAGTTATCTAAAGTATTAGTTGGTTACCTTGATGGATTGTTACACATTTCTTACAAATTTTACCAATACAGACTAAAAACTTTGAATGTAAACTATGCATTGAAAACTATGATTTCAATTTAATCGTCCATTCAAACTCAAAATTGGAAACTTCTACTCCATCTGCATTAGTTCCTTTTGCATGCATCCAAAGGGTCTGTCCTTCACCAGTTTCAATGGCTTTTTGAATTGTTTTTTCCACCTCTAATCCTTCTTTGCAAATAAACGCTATTCTACCTGTTGCTTTTTTAACAAATGTGGCATTGTTTTTTGCCACCAACATGGAAATGTTTTTACCAGAGGCTTTTATTTGCTGCATGACCAGAGCACCTGTTGTTAGTTCAGCCGCCATGCCTTGTACAGCCCAAAACATGGAGTTAAATGGATTTTGATTAATCCATCGATGTTTTACTGTTACTACACATGTTTCTTTATCAATATATTTTGTCCTAACTCCTGTAAAATAAGCAGCTGGAAGCTTTAACATTAAAAATATGTTCAGTTTTTTTGGGGTGATGATCATCTTATTTTTTGTTTTAGAAATATTATCAGTCTAATTAATAACAAAAACATTCCTGTACTTATTCTTGGTTTATTTTTTCCACTATAAAAGAAGGTGGATATTCTGTAATAAATAACCCATTCCAACTGCTAGCAAACATGATTTTTGTTCCATCTCTGTTTGGTACAGCTTGTGGTTGTTGTTGGTAAGCATCATGATAACTTGCATGATGAAGGCCAAATCTTTCCACAGTGTTGCTTGCATCCAGTTTGATAGCAAACAATTCTTTTTTTCCTATGGTCTCGCAACAACCTTCGCTTACATAAGCCCAACCAGGTCTGTTGATGTTACGACAGCTAATGTGACCATTCCATACACCATTGTCTGGTGTATAATTAAAAAGTGGAGTCGTTACTCCATCAGACAGTCTAACCATTTTCATAAAATAACCGTTTGGTCTGGTTGTTTCATCCCCAAATGCTACATATACTTCCTGTCCTTCTGCATCTATACCTAAATCAGAGTGTGTGGTATAATTGTTTAAGTGCCTTTTGTTAGTTAAATCAATATCATAAGCCTTCAAGCCTTGGTTTGGCAAAGCACCATCTTCGCCAAAAGTAACCACAGCATAATTTCCTAGAGGGCTTACAGAAAACCAAGCCAAATCTACATTTCCAATAGGATCGGTTCCTACAATTTGATTATTTTTTATATCGAAAATAATAAGGGTTAAGTCGGTTTCATTTATACCTACAAGTCCTATATACCTATCATCGTAAGACATATTTCCTTTGTTAAAACCGTAACTTATTTCATCAAAATCGTTAAAAACATGAATGGTTTGAATGGTATTAATTCTAATATCATAAGAAACCAATTTATTCTTGTAGGTTCCATACATGATATTGGGATTGGTATTTGCCCAAGTTGCCGAAGCAGGAATATCTGCCCATTTAACAAACTTGTATGTTTTGCCATCCAAAATGGCTGCAGGATAACCGGAAAGTTTTATATATGTTCCATCACTATTCCATGGCGCATCTACACTGTAATGATGACGTAGTTGCTTATTGTCTTTACCAAAAACAATAGCGTCGCTTATTCTGGTGACTTGCAAACCAAAATCATTGGTAAAAGGCACCAAATATTCTGGAGTTTCACTTGGAGGTTCATAAGTGTTCCATGTTGCAACCATGATGTTTTCTTCTTTTGGATAGGTTTGCGACATGCAACTGGAACAAAACAAAAGCATGATGTAAACGACTTTGTCCATGAAGATCTTACTAATAAATTGAAACGTATTAAACACGCCCTAATTTATTAAAAATAACCGAATTATTATATGTTAATTTTTTGTTAATTTTTAGTACTTTGTATTGCATAATACCTTTTAAAAGATATATATTTGCATAAGAAACTATTATATGCTTTTAAAATGATAGATAAAAACCAAAAAAATATTGCCACTTTCATCCACCTTTCAACCTTTTCCAGGTTCTTTTTCCCATTAGGAAACTTTATTGGACCTATTGTGTTATGGATTGCAAACAAGGATAAATCGGATTTTATAGATGCGCATGGCAAACAGGCTTTAAATTTTCAAATAAGTATTTTGTTATATGCCATCGTATTAGGCATGATAACCATTCCTTTTTTTGTTTTTAATCTTTTTGATGGATTTAACTTTATAGATATTGATGCATTTAACAGCATTCATATTAGTTTATCAAAACCCTCTCCTCTACTTTATATCTCTGGAGGATTAGGCTTTATTGCTGTAGTTGGTTTTATCCTGGAGCTAGTTTTTATTGTTAAAGCTAGCTTAGCTGCCAAAGAAGGCAAATATTATAAATATCCTCTTACAATCAATTTTATAAAATAAATCATCAATCTTTCAAAACACAAATTTTGGAGAACAAATCAAAATCAAAAAATGAACAGTTTAAAACAATTAAAAACGCTTTAGAATATGAAGATAGAGAACACAAAGGCGCAAATGAGAAAAGGCGTACTGGAATACTGCATCTTATCTGTACTAAAAGATGAGGACGCTTACGTTGCAGAAATTTTAGACACTTTAAAAGACGCCAAATTGCTTGTAGTAGAAGGTACTATTTACCCTCTGCTAACACGCCTTAAAAATGCTGGACTTCTCAATTACAGATGGGAAGAATCCACCTCTGGACCACCAAGAAAATATTATGGTCTTACCGAAACAGGAAAACTGTTTCTAAACGAATTAAACACAACTTGGAGTGAATTACAAAATGCAGTTAATATAGTAACCAGACAAAAAAACAAAAAAAATGAATAAAACAGTCAACATAAATTTAGCAGGTATATTTTTTCACATAGATGAAGATGCATACTTAAAATTACAACGCTATCTAGAGGCTATAAAACGTTCATTTACAGACTCTCAAGGACGATCTGAAATAATCGCAGATATTGAAGCAAGAATTGCCGAACTTTTTAGCGAACGTGTAAAACACGAAAAGCAAGTTATTAGCAATAAAGAAGTAGATGAAGTGATAGCTATTATGGGACAACCTGAAGACTATCTAGTAGATGATGAAATCTTTGAAGACGAGCCAAAACCTTACTCAAGCAGACCATATGGACGCTCTAAAAAGCTATTTAGGGATACAGAAAACTCCTATATTGGTGGTGTGGCTTCTGGTCTTGGACATTATCTTGGGGTTGATGCTATTTGGGTACGTTTGTTATGGATTTTACTTGCAATTGGTTCCGTTGGAACATTCCTGTTTATTTATATCCTATTCTGGGTTTTAGTTCCAGAAGCTGTAACAACAGCCGATAAGCTAACCATGACTGGTGAACCTGTGAACATTAGCAATATTGAAAAAAAAATTAAAGACGGATTTGAAAATGTAACTCAAACTGTTTCTGATACCGTAAAGAATATTGACGTTTCTAAACAAAGCAATAAGATAAAATCCAGTTCAAAATCATTTTTCGATGCTCTTGGAGATATTGTTATGTTCTTTCTAAATATTTTTGCAAAATTCATAGGGATCATTTTAATATTAGTTGGAGCCTCTACATTAATAGGATTGATCATCGGCTTTTTTACAGTGAGCGTTACAGATTTAATTAATGTTCCTGGTTTCGACTTTATAGATGCTGCCAATGCTGCAGATACACCTATTTGGTTAATTTCCTTACTATTGTTCTTTGCTATTGGAATTCCGTTCTTTTTTGTTTTCTATTTAGGATTGAAAATATTGGTAAACAACCTAAAATCCATAGGAAACATTGCAAAATTCTCTTTATTGGGAGTTTGGTTCCTGGCAATTATAAGTTTGATTGTTATTGGTGTGAAACAAGCAAGTGAACACGCTTTTGATGCAAGCGTCACAGAGAAAACCACATTAAATATAACAGCGAATGATACTTTAAAGGTGAAAATGTATGGCAATGATTATAAGAAAAGCATATACAGAAACAATGGTTTTAAATTGGTTTATAATGAAGCTGATGAAAAAATTATTTTTTCAACTGATATAAGACTTATTGTAAGATCTACAAAAGATAGTTTGGCCACTATTCAAATTGAAAAAAATGCTGAAGGTAGTAGTTATCAACAAGCTAAAGAGCGAGCAAAAAACATTCATTACAACTATTCTTTAAAAGATAATGAGTTAATGCTAGATTCTTATTTAACAACTGAATACGAAAACAAATTTAGCGATCAACAAATAGAAATCATATTGTATTTACCAGAGGGAATGACTTTAATTGCAGACGAAAACACCTATAGTTTCCATAGAAACTCCACTCATTACGACGATATCCTTGATAATGGCATGGAAGGTTTTTACTTAAAAGTACTGGACGATAGGATGATGTGCGAAGATTGCCCTGAGGATTTTAATATAGATGTAGATATCAATAACAACAACTCCAGAGTTAAAATTAATGAAAAAGGTATTGATATAAAATCCAACGATTCCAGTTTGGAAATTAACAAAGAAGGTGTAAAAGCTGAAAGTGAAAGCGTAAGAGTTGATATAGACGAGAATGGCATAAACATTACATCAGATGGAAACTAATCAATTCATCTATAAAAAATAACAGTTCAGAAAATATTTATTTTAAAGCATTAATAATTAACAAATATTTGAACTAATTAAGCATTAAAAACAAATCAATTTTCCTTCTAAGCTTAAAACTTAGGAGAACCAATCAAAAAACGAACACAAATGAACACTCTAACAAAAATTTTAGCATCCATTATTCTAGCCATCTTAATGATGTCATGCAATTTCGACGGAAATTTTGGGCTTGGGGTTAATGGGAATGGACAAGTAATTACTACAGAAAGACCTATACATGGTTCTTTTAGTAAGATAAAAGTAAGTCGTGGCCTGAATGTATATTTAACCCAAGGTGAGGTAGAAAGATTAACCGTTGAGGCAGACGAAAATCTTCATGAAATTATAACCACAACTGTAGAGAACGATGTGCTTTATATTTCTACCAGTGAGAATATTGGAAAAGCATCGTCAAAAAAAGTATTGCTACATTTTAAAAATCTAACAGCAATAGAAGCCACAAGTGGTAGCGATTTGTTTTCAACAAATACTATTAAAACTTCACGTTTAGCTCTAGAAACCAGTAGTGGAAGTGATATGGAAATACAGGTAGAAGCAGAATCCATTACTTGTCATTCTACAAGTGGAAGCGATTTAAAAATTTCTGGAAAAACCATGAAATTTGTTGCAGATGCTTCCAGTGGCAGCTCCATAGAGACAGACAACCTATAGTCTCTAAACGCTCAGGTAAAAGCTTCTAGTGGTGCCGAAATTAACGTAAACACCTTAAAAAAACTTACAGCAAAAGCTTCAAGTGGCGGCAACATCCATTATGTTGGAACACCTGAAAGCATAGAAAAAAATGATGGTGTTTCTGGTTCCATAAAAAGAAATTAATAAATACCAAACCAATCAAAAAACAAAACCATGTCATATAGGATTGGGATGGTTTTTTATTTGATGTTATTGGAATTAAACAGTTTCAATTATTATTTCCATAAAATTTCAATAAAAAAATCCGAAACAGGTATGTTTCGGATTTTTTACTTAATAGCATTCATTTAATTAGCTATGTTTGGAGATAAGCATATTAAATAGTTAAGTTTATTTCTCCTGAATAAGTAAATCAAAATTAATATTTATTATTTCAGAAACGACAATTAATCCCAATGCTTTCTTTGGTGCTTCAAGATTAAAATCGCAAATATTCAAACTTAAAGATCCTAAAACATTCAATAAGCTGTCTCCTTCTATTTTTACAGGAATAACATATAGTTTTGATTCACCTGCAATAAAAATTTCTATAAGTGCATGAACAACATTAGTTACTTTTGTATCTTTTTGAATTTCTTTTAGCTCTAAAACAATTTGAGGATATTCATCAGATTTTAATAAATTTACAAAATCTTTGTTTATAGCTGAACTTCCACAATCAAAACAAGAATTATCCAACACCAATAAGGCTTTTTCAAAAACAAATTTCTCTTCTTTTTGAACATAAGATACTGGAATTGGGTTTTTAATCTCCTCGATATTGAAATGACATTTAAACTTACTAACATTAGTAGTTCCTTTAATGACCAACTGGCTTTTAGGAGATATTATTATTGATGTATTGTTAATACCTATAGTAAATGCTAGACTTAAAAAAATTATAATTAAAAAAATAATCTTTCTCATTTTCTTATAATTTAACATGCACTTCATTTAAATGGAAGATACAGAAGTTAGCAATAAAAACGAACCCCATTTAATTGTAATTTCCTGGGGTTTGTTTGACTATTAACACTATTTCAAATATTATATATAATTAAAAACTAATAGCTGCTTCAAGTACAAAGCCATTGAATTTACCGTCCTCTAGAATATTTCCTGCAGAGGTGTAATATGATGTATCATTAGGTGATACTGGAGTTGATTCTTGATAGTTGTTATAGTTTTGAACCATATATTCAGCTTTCATAAGAATATTTTTGGTCAAGAACCAACCTGCAGACAATTGAAATCTATCTATATCAACTTTTGTATAATCGTCTAGATTCCAATCATGAGCATTATTATCTTCTGAACTTACTTTATTATATCTGGCACCTACATAGAAATTCTCAGTTTGGCCAAATCTGTAGACTAATTCTCCTGCAAATTGAGTTACTTTTCTTTCATCAGCTGGTTCGCCAACACCATTATATTCATTATCAGCTTTACCACTTGCTGTTTCAATAGTTCCAAAGAACTCTAATCCTTTGTACTTAACAAATGGGTTAAACATTACTGCTGTAATTTTATTTCTTAAGTTTGGATTATATCTTCCTGATCTAAAATCATCACTTGCTCCATTAGCTACCATAACTCCATAATAACGAGAACCTGCTCTGTCTGCATTATACAAATATGAACTTGGCACATACCCAGTATTGTATAATGACCCTGTCAATCTTACTCTTAAATCACTATTTATTTGTTTGTCATAACCAAACTTTGCTAAAAAAGAAGCGCCACCACTTTTACCTTCATTTACAACATTTCCTTCACTATCATACTCTACATTACCATTTTTAACATTTTGGTTTAACTTACCATTAGCCATACCTAACATCCCTATAAAACCATTTCTTTGATAATACAGCTCAGCACCTACTTCAGTAGTGAATGCATCCATTATTAAGTTTCCTACAAATGGGTTGTAAATAGCCTGCGCGTTATCACTTCTTCTAAAGTGAGCATCACCATAGTTATTTTCCATATGACCAATTTTAATAGTAGTATATTTCATAACATTGTCCAATAATCCTTCAGAAATGAAGTCTAAATTGTCAATTTGAAAATAACCACCTTTTACATAAGGTTCAGGGTGGTGACGAGAAGACAAGTAAGTTCTCAAGTGCATTCTCACCCCTTTAGCTAGCGCTACATCCAAATCTAAGTTTGCTGTAGCCAAGTTAAAGTTAGGACTTATAGGTTGTAATAAATTAGGATGACTAAATGTATTACCACCATCAGTAGAAACACGTGGATTTGAATTTTCATGATCCAAGGCTTGGAATTGCAGTGTAGATTGACCTCCAATTCTCACTTTTACTTTTTCAAATGTTGAAATTGTGTCTTTAGGACTCTCAAAAACATTTATACCGTTTTTAGAAGGATATAATAAAAGATATAGCTTCTATCCGAAATATCCAGTAGCTGATAGTGGCTATGGCGGATTAATGAATTATCGGTATTTAAGTTTAAATGAGATGGAGATTTACACTAAGTATAATATGTATACAAAAGATACATCTGATAAAAAACGGATGAGTGATCCATATTTTACATTTAACTTAATTAAAAAAGGTAATAATTATATAGCTCCTAATGGCGATAAATTAAAATATCTTTACCACAACAATCGTGGTAATGATGTATATGAGCTTCCAAGTGGCAAACACAAAGAGATAAATGATGAAAACTTAGGATAACAGAAAACAGCAATCCAAAATTTAACTTCTCAATTAGGCATTGAACTTAGAA
>Ga0079223_10001402_pt1 | contig 14259 bp, 9 predicted proteins | sample Stecom2011_FD_75072 | JGI IMG/M metagenome (GOLD analysis project Ga0079223, IMG submission 75072) | Agricultural soil microbial communities from Utah to study Nitrogen management - Steer compost 2011 | ecosystem: Environmental > Terrestrial > Soil > Agricultural land | place: USA: Utah... | reverse complement strand
CCTGAAGGCGATACGTATTATTCTAAAAACTACAACTCTCTGAGTGTCGATTCTCTGGGAAATATTATTGCCGGAGGAACTGACGGGAGAATTATTGTTTTTAATTATAATGGTGATCCTCTTAAAAACGGGATTAATGTCAAGAATAAGTTCACCGGATATGGAATGGTTCTGGATATGTTATCAATGCCTGATGGAATTACAAAAATAGCGACTGTAGACGGAGTGTATGATTACGATCCACTTGATGGTTCTCTTGAATTGGATGAAGATGCGTATGAGAATACGGTTACATTCGAAATTGAAGATGAGAATATAATATGGACGGGAGTAAAAGGAACGGGAATAGTTCGTTATGATCTTGTTAACGGAGAAAAAACAGTTTTTGGAAGAAACCATGGGCTGATATCGGATCAGATCACAGATTTAGCTATGGATTATAACAAAGGTGTCTTGTGGGTAGCAACAGAATCAGGTTTGTCTAAATTGACACTTGGATACAGCAAAAGAGTGGAGCCCAAAGCAGAATATGTAGTGTATCCTAATCTTTACAGTAAGCAGAAAGACATTGGCAAAAGAATCCATTTTGAAAACATGGATCCGGAAAGTAAGGTATCGATCTATTCTATTGATGGTTCATTTGTTGGAGAAGCTGTACCCGGTAATATTACCAATTCAGGTGCATACTTTTATTGGGTCCCGTCTCAAAACATTGTACCCGGGACATACATCTATACTATACACACAGAAAAGATCAGGAAAAATGGTAAAATTATTATTATCCCATGACAAGATTCAGATTGGGGTTTAGTGAATTTTGAAAGTTGCAGTTGTCATTCCAACCCGCAACAGGGTACAAATGTTGAAGCAGGCTGTAGAGAGTGTGTACAGATCAACATTTTCAGATCTGGAAGTAGTTGTCGTAGATGACAGCACAATAAGTGAGCTGGATGATGATCTGGAAAAATATCTGAAATCAAAAGGGGTAAAATATATCAGGAGTGGAGGAAATCGTGGTGGCGGATTTTGCAGGAATCTTGGAATACAGGCTACCAGCAGTGAGTATATTGCGTTTCTGGATGACGATGATCGGTGGGAACCGTCAAAACTTGAAAAACAGATCCATTTGATAAAAGAAAAAAACGGATCCATATGTTACACCGGAGTTAGCATATGTAAAGACAGGTCAAAATCTTTCAGATATTCGTTTCATTATCCGCGATATAAGGACCACTACAGGTCAATTATGGCCAAAAATTTTATCGGAACAACATCTTCTGTTTTGGTTACGCGCAAAATAATCGAAAAAACCGGGGGCTTTGATGTAAACCTGAAGGCTCTTCAGGATTATGATCTATACATACGGATTCTTAAAAGAACCAGTGTCGAATGGATCAATCAACCCCTTATTGTCTATAATGATAACGATTTACCTGATAAAGTCTCATCCAGTACTGAGTATTATAAACAGGCAGCATTATACCTGAAAGAGAAATACAGTGAAGATCCATACTGGCCGGTATTAAAAAAAAGTTTAAAAAATATAAAACTACTGAAAATGTTTCGTTCCCGCAGATTCCTTTATAACACCCTGAGAATTATTGGAAACAGGTAATATGTGAGTATGGATTTGATCAGAATAACTCATGTTACTCATTCTTTTCTTCCTGTTACTCAAAACTGGATTTTTAATCAGATCCGGTTCAATGATGGTATAAGGTCGGCTGTAATTTGTATGACTAGAGATAATCCGATTCAATTTCCGCATCCGGAAGTTTACCCGGTTTTTAAAACATTAAATTCTGTCAATAAAATAAAAATGTTTTTTGCTCGGTTGTGGTTATGGCAGCCATATAGACAGTATGAAGACCTGATTGGAAAAACATGCCCACAGATAATTCACGGCCATTTTTCTCCTGAATCCTGCAGAATTTTACCATTAATAAAAAATACCGCCCTGCCGCTGGTCACTACTTTTTATGGCGTTGACATAAACAAGCTTCCAAGGCGAAGACAATGGAGAAAAAGATATTCTCATTTGTTTTCCAGAGGCAATCTTTTTATTGTTGAAGGCAGCCATATGGCAAATGCACTTGAAAAAACAGGTTGCCCGAAGGAAAAAATCAGGGTGATTAAAATCGGAGTAGATTGTGAACTTATAGATTCCTTTTCAAAGAATAGAAAGTCTGATTCTGAATCGATTAATTTACTCTTTGTAGGATTGGAAAGAGAGAGAAAAGGGGCTTCTGATATGGTAAAAGCATTTGTAAGGTTAGCCGCAGAATATCCCGCAGTAAATTTACATCTTATTGGAGAAGGCAAATATAAAAGTAAAATTAAAGAAACTCTTCAAAATAACGGTTTTGAAAACAGAGCCATATTTCACGGTTATGTAGGTGTAAATAGATATCTGGAACTTTTATCTGAATCTGATATCGTGATGGTTCCAAGCTGCACTGCCCATGATGGTGATACGGAAGGTGGGGCTCCTGTGGTTTGCATTGAAGCGCAGGTTGCCCAAAAACCGGTTGTCGGAACTTTCCATTGTGATATCCCCGAGATTGTTGTACACGAAAAGACCGGCTTGCTATGCCCGGAACATGATATTGACAGGTTGACAGTAAACCTGAAACTGTTAATTGAAAATAAAAAACTGAGAAAAGAAATGGGCCGCAATGCAGGCATACACGCGCGCAGAAACCATGACATAAAAAAGCAGGTAAAACTGTTGAATGAAACATATTATTCACTAATAAAGAACCCTGAAAAGACGTGAGTAAAAAATTATCAGTAATATCTCAAACCGATGCGTCCGATAAACAGTGGATCGAGATCTGCAGGAAAGTCTCATACTCTACTTTCTTCCACACTCCACTGTGGGCTGATGTATTCTGTAACAGCTCTAAAAAACAGTACGAAAAAGCTGCAAAAATAATTGAGTTCTCCGATGGTAAAACAGTCTTGTTCCCGTGCGTAACAAAAAAGGTATCTGTTCTTGTTAAAGTTACCCTTTCCATGCCGGCAGCTACATTTGGTGGTTGGTTGTCTACCGAACCGCTTCATAAAGAACACATGAAACTACTGCTCGAAAACCTGGGCGAATATAAAGATTTGATTTTGAGAGAGAATCCGTATGATCCGCATTTAAACTCCATTAATATGCACCATGCAAAAAATGACAGCACTCAGACTGTCTGTCTTGAGCAAGGTTATGATACTGTTTTCCAAAACTCTGAAAAAAGGCATCAAAGAGCTGTAAATACGGCTGTTAAAAAAGGAGTATCAGTAAAAGAAGCTGCCGGTGCTGATCAATGGTCTCAATATTACGAAATTTATCTGAAATCGATTGAACGGTGGAAAAAACGTAACCTCTTTTCCGGTGTCAGTTATCCAAAAAAATTCTTTGATTTAATCTATAATCTCGATTCTTCTCACCGGAAACTTTTTATGGCGTATGTTGAAGATGAACCGGCTGCAGGAATGTTATGCTTTTATTGGAATAATCATGCGGTTATGTGGCATGGAGCCGGTTTAAGTGAATATTTTGCATATCGTCCCAATAACCTTTTATATGACCATGCAATTCATAATGCATGTGATAACAAATTCCAGTGGTTCGACTGTAATCCAAGCGGCGGCCTTGACGGTGTGATCAGATTTAAAAAATACCTGGGAGCTAAGTTGCTAAAAAGCAGGATTGTTGAACACAGATCATGGATTAGAAATATTGCCCGATTTGCACGCAAAATTGCAACATGAGATGGTTTAAATATTATCTTACAAATAGTGATTGGGCTAATTGTTGGCACTGATCAGCCAAATACTTTTGTATTAGAATAATGGCAGCGAAACACATATCTGCCTGCAGGTATGGTACTTCGGTCACGTTTCCGCTGAGGTTCAGAACAGATCGCGAAAGCACATTTTACCAGGTGTAGATATGATACTAACCTAAAAAAAACGTTAATTATACAGAGTTTCGGTCGTTGATAAAATCAAAAACACTAAACAAGCATTAATCAAAATGAAAAAAGAAATTAACTTTCTGATAATTTTATGTCTGTTTGTCAGATGTGCTTATGATCCGGCTCCAATGCAGCCGGATGGCTTTGCAATTATTTCTGAAAAGAATATCAGCGCAAAACTTGGAGATTCTGTTCCGGTATCTGTATCAGTAACTCAACCACTCAGCAATTTAAAATTTCTTTGGAGCATTGATGGTTCGCTGAAGGAGGACACAACATCTGACAGTTGCTGCATGGTTCAGTGGTTTTCTCCGGATACTGCAAGCCATACGGTTGTGGTTCGGGCAATTGACCGGTATGGTCGGGTAACACCTGCCGAAACTGTTTTTGTAAGCATGGTTTACAGTATTCCTGAAGTTTCAATAGAAGGTCCGGATTCTCTTTCAGTAAATGATACAGCTGTTTTTACTGCTCACAGTCGGGATGATGACGGGGTGGTGGAAAAATACTTGTGGTCTGTTGATCCCCGGGATGATTTGTGGTTTACTGGCGACAATATGATGAAACATTCATGGAAAAAGGACGAATATGGAATACGGACTGTTCGTGTAAGGGCTGTTGATAATACCGGACTTTTGTCGGAAACTGATTCCATACTCGTAAAAGTTTGTGAAAACGCTCCGGCTGTTGTATTAAATACCCATGATACTATCATATATACTAATCAGGAGCTTAAACTTTATGCGCATGCTTTCGATGTAAATGGGACCATTGAAAGATTCGAATGGACTGTTAGGGGTGAGCTGGTTGATTCTGTGTCTGGCGATTCAATTACCCTGAGTTTCAGAAACAGCCAGGTCGCATCAGATACTGTTATTGTAACAGTTACCGATACTGATTCTTTACAGGCATCGGATACCGTGTTTGTAACAGTAAAAAAACCGCAGATAAGATTAACTTTTGATGATACTGTTATGCATACAGGTGAAGAACTGGTTTTAATTGCAGAATCTTCACCACCGGAAGATGAATTCACAGAGTACCAGTGGTTTATTGATGGGGTGCTTGTAGAAAATTATAGATCAGATACCTTATGTAAAACCTGGGGGCCTGCTGATGCTGGCGTGCATACAATTGTTGTGACCGGATTTGATGAAAAAAATGTCTGTTATGAACCTGATACAGCAATGTTTTTTGTCAGATGTGGTGCTCCTCAAATAGTTCCCTTGAATGATACCGTTATTTCCAGTGATGATACCCTTAAATTGAAATTTAGTGCCGTTGACAGTAACGGGATAGTTGAACAGTATCTGTGGGGTTTCTATAATGAGGGTTGGACAGATAGTTGCAGTAAACCCGAAGTCAACATCACATACCGGGGTTCAAAGGATCTGATTTTTGTCTGGGGAGCCAGAGATAATGATGGGTTAATAACAAAGGATACTGTTCAAATAGCATTTAATCGTCCTCCACAATTAAATGTAAAGTATCCGTTTGATAACGATACAGTATGGCTGGGTGAGAAAAAATGCTGTGATACTGTTTTTTGGGATTTCGAGGTAACCGACCCGGATGGCGACTCTCTGTCTGTTCATGTTTGTTGGGGATCAGATATTGATTCAATGCAGCAAATATACCCTGATGTAAATGAGTCGTATAGTGCTGTGATTGACCAGAAAGGCATTTGTAACTGGAGTATAACAATACAGGATTCTTTTGGCAATATCGCTTGTAGTAAGGGCGTTTTGACCGCAGTATTCCAGTATACCATCTGTTTTGCAGGTCATTCCATTGTTGCCGGCATGGGGGGAGATCAATATCATGGTGGTTTCCGAAAGTATGTTATAGACGATCTAAGAAATTCTCTGAAAGAGTTCGAAACAATAAAAGCTGTCGGACCGCTGGTTACTTCCTATATGAGCGGTGAGGATGATTCATGCTTTGCATATCCTAAATCAGTTGCAGAACAGATGCAGGTACTTATGCATGGGTGTCCTGAATTAACAGCCGATATATGGGTCTGGATGTTGGGAACCAACAGCCTGGGAAACTACGTTGATGCAGGAAGTGAACTGAAATATTTAATGATTCTCCTGGAAAATTCTTTTAATAGAAATCCGGATGCTCGTATCTATGTATGTAATTGCATACCTTTTGAATATGATACAGATATTAATGCTTTATACCAGACCCGTATTGGTTTTCTTGATTATTTTAACAGAAATCTCTCATACAGAATCAACAGTTTACGGTTTTCAGGATACGATATATTTGAAGTTGACGCAAACCGCTTATGGATGAATAATGAAAATTTACCAGATTCAGCTTTATACTATGATCCTGTTCACCCGAATCAGAATGGGTATGAAAAGCTTGGTAAAGAAATTTTAAGAGTCATGCGGGATTCTGTTCCAGGAGTGATACCAGAAATAAATATTGAAAATTGAATCCGATTTAAGTTAAAAAAAATTCGGTAATCAGACTTTTGTATTCTCAACAACCAGTGTCCCTGCCGATATTTCCAGCAGAATATACAAACATTTATTAGATACTGGATCTGATATTGAAATCTGGATGCTTCTTCCATAATTGTATGAATGATAAAAGTTCCTTAATGAAAGATATTAATTGAGAACATCATATTCTAATTTTCACCTATTTTATAAAAAATGAGGGTTCGCTTATACAGGGATTCGTTTATTCATAAATTGGTTATTGCTGCAAGATGGAAATATTTAAAATGGCGGAATTCAAGACAGGGAGGGATCTGGTAAATGAAGTCGAGCATTGGATTTCTGGTATGTGCGAATGTACTTTCCGGCTGCAGGGCAGAAACAGGGTTTGTAAATTTGCAATATGCTTTTGAAACCGTTTTGTAAAACAAGCTTTCTACGAAATTGTGTGTATGAAATTTAAAATTGTTAATTATCAATAATTTAAACGCTTAATAAAAGAGGTTTGGATGAGAAAAAACAGAAGAATTTCAATTATGATTTCTTTGTCAGTTTTCATATTGTTTATGTTGTCGTTTGCTCAAACTCCGGTCGAATTGAACGGAAAACTGCGTGTAGATGGTAGCAAGATTGTTGGTGAACATGGTAATCCTGTACAACTTATGGGTATGAGCATGTACTGGACTATCTGGGGCCCGGAGAAATATTATACCGAAGAAACTGTGGACTGGCTGGTTGAAGACTGGAATATTGATCTTATAAGAGCTTCAATGGCTGTATCAGAAAACGAGGGTAGATCAGGATGGATAGCTGATAAAGAAAAACATTATGGGTTTGTAGAAACCATAATTGCAGCAGCAGTTAAAAATGGAATATATGTAATAATTGATTGGCATACGCATGAGATTCACACTGAAGAAGCCGAAAATTTTTTTGCATATATGGCCGAAAAATACAAAGATTGTCCGAACATAATATGGGAAATCTTTAATGAACCAACTACCCAGAAATGGACAGATATTGCTCAGTATCATGAAGAAGTTATAAGCGTCATAAGAGAACATAGCGACAATCTCATTCTCGCTGGAACAAGGACCTGGAGTCAGCGGGTTGATGAAGCTGCAAAGAGTCCGCTTTCTGATGATAATACGGCCTACGTATTACATTTTTATGCAGGAACACATGGCTCTTCACATAGAAAAACAGCGGAAAGTGCAATGGAGCAGGGAGCTGCGATATTTATATCAGAGTGGGGAACAACGGATGCTGATGGCGGCAATAAAGATTCAATAGTATATACAAAGGAAAGTGAAGAATGGATAATATGGGCTCTGGATAATAATCTAAGCATGGCCAACTGGTCGGTTTGCAATTTAAGAGAATCTTCTGCCATCATTAAGAGAGGAGTTTCTGCTCTTAGCGGGTGGGATCCGGAAACTGACCTGAGCGAATCCGGAATGTTTGTACGACAATGGATACGTGAAATTAACGATGAAAAGTATGGTGAAGGACCGGTAAGGCTGGTAATAAAGACTAAAGGTCCTGGAAGTGTAGAAGTCTCACCACAGAAAGAAGAGTATGAAAAGGGCGACATTGTTACATTAACAGCCGCTGAAGGCGAGAATGGAAAATTTCTGCACTAGAATGGTTCTGTGAAAGGTGAAGAGAGGAGTACATCTGTCGAGATGAATTCAACCAAAAGGATAACAGCAAAATTCCTGGATCTTGAAGCACCGTTGATTGTAAATGGAGACTTTTCGGACAGTGTTTACGGATGGACATGGTATGTCAATACTTCTGCGGAAGGCAAGGCAAAATTGACAATTGAAAATAAACAGGCTCTGGCGGATATTGAAGACTCGGGAACTGTTTGCTGGAGTGTACAGCTGTTTCAGGGTGATATTGTTCTTGTCGATAATTACCGGTATGAATTAAAGTTTGAGGCCAGGGCGGATTCTCCCAGAGATATTGTTGTTGCTGTCAAACGTAATGGCGGTGAGTATGATGAATATGCTGCTGATACAATTTCGCTTGGAACCGAATTCGACATGTACAAACTTGAATTCGTGAAAACTGAAACAGATCCGGATTCAAGAGTCGAGTTTAATTTTGGTGAGTTCAGTTCAGAAAATGTATATCTGAAAAATGTTGAATTTGAACTTGTTGATACCCTTTCAGCAAAAAAGTTTCGTGTTCCGGAAAAAGGAGACAGGGGGGCTTTCAGTTTTAATAGAAAGATTTCAAATTCACTTGTATTTCTGAATTTTGAAACAAAAGGTATCGGCAATTCCGTTTTGAAAATATTTGATCTGAAAAGCCGGCTGATACAGAAAAATCGCGTTAATGGTCCGGGTATGCATAGTGTGTCGTTTGACCTGAAAAAAAATTCTGCTGGTGTATACCTTGTTTCTCTGGAAAACGCAGGTAAAAAAGTGCATTGCGAAAAAATGCTGATTTCAAGATAAAGATACACCAAAAACCAGACCGAATCTGGCAGTAATTTGTCGGTATTATAAAAACGGACAAGGATGCTTGAATTATGATACGGTCACCTTGCGAAACAGGGTTCGGTACGTTTCGCAAGGTTTACGGAAAGGAATGGAGTAAACTTATGTACTGCTGCTGTAATCTTGCCACCCGGAGCCACGACGACGGAGATTGGATTATCTTGGTCCCATAAACTTATCGCCATTGTAATGAATCATATGGTCTGGAAAATCCTTTATCCAAACTTCAGTTTCCCAAGAAATATCTTTGGAATGTTTTTTGAAATCCACAAAATCCGGAAATGCACTAACAAAAATCAGACCGTGATTAGAATCTTTAAACATGTCTTGAAGTTCATATACTCGCTTTGGATTCATTGGGCCGTGTGAAGTGACTGCTTCTACCAAAAAAAGCCATTTCTTATCTGAATCCAGAAGAACTACATCTGGCAATTTATTATGGTCTGAAATGTCTACATTAAGCAAAACAAATGATGCATAGTCTATTATAAGATTTTTCTTTGCTGTATCTCCCAGATAAAGCAACTTTGGTTTAGACACAAAGCGCGCCGCGAAGATTTCGACAATTGCCGCTTGTAATTCATTGTGTTTACCGGGCGACAGTTTGACCTTTTTACCATTAGGAAGTTTGACGGGTACTTCCTGCTTTTTACGATTTTTTTGATAAATCTCAACAAGGGAACCATGTGAAGCTTTAAAGTTGTTTAATTCAGCTTTGTATCTTTTGCTTCCGAATGCCTGGATAACTTTTAATGCAGCTTCACTTATTGCGTAATGAGCTCGTGGGCTATTTGTTGGTAAATCTGGTTCATCCGGGTTGTAATCAGCAATTCTTCCTTGTACGAATTGATGTAATACTTGCCGGCGAAAGGTTTCTCTGGTATTTGGTGCATAGTCCTTTCCGTAAACATCTTTAATAAAAGTCATGACTCCCTTTGTGATCGTCAGACTTTGACGAACAGCTGATCCCCATTTAGAGCTCTTCCTTATTCCACATAAAGAAAGCAAAGTAAAAGCAGAAATTTCGTTCTGTTGAGCTTCAGGCATGCCGAGGTCTAATAATATTTGTTGAGCTTGTTTAACTTTTCGCAAGTGAATTCTCCCATTTTATGCCGCTTTTGCAGATAATATCTCTTCTATGTCAATATTACGGTTGTTTTCCACAGCTTCGCCTATCTTCCTGATTAAACCTAAATCAGGAAGAGGCATATCGCGAATTTCTGTTGCACTAACTTGAGTATTACCGTTAGATATTCTGAAGAATCCGTCGAGGTAGGAGGAATTAAGTATGGCTGAAATTCCAAATGCTTCGGTGCGGGTAATATTGCCTTTGGGGCGATGAATGAAATTCACATGATTTTCAAAAGCAACATATTCGGACTTAATCTGTTCTTGTATATATGGTGAAGAATTAAGACGTTTCTTTTCTTCTTTAGCACTGAATCGCCTTAACAAGACATAATTACCATTTTTATTAAGAAATGGTAAAGTTTCATCCAGGATTTTAATGTATTGTGGTTTCCGATTTTTAGAAATTGGCCAAATTATTTGTGAATCACGTATACTATTCATCCAGATTAATGGTGCCTCACCGTTTTCAATATCACCTTCGTTTAGCAAGTATTCTGTGGCTCTAAAAGGAACAACTTTGCCGGTAGATATTTCCATATCAAATTTATGCAAGCTCCCTTTCCAGGAATTCACTGTCTCTAAAATCTTATCTTCGTCTTTGGATGTTGGAAGGAATAATACTTTGTTTAATGAATTAAGTTTTATTACTGAGTCCAAAGGTAAAGAACGTGATGGGCATGCTTCTAAATCACGAGAACCATTACTAAATGATATTTTTACCTTTCTAGAATCATTACCATTGTTTTTTCGGTGTGCATGTAAAATTACATTCTCTTGCAAAATTGCATCTCTCCCAAAGGCATCTGTCCTCGAACAAAAAAGGTGCAGTTGTTTCGGTGTGATTTCCGAAAAAAGGAACTCCCTGAAAGCTCTGAAATATGGGCCCGAAGCATAACTACGTGGTGTAATAAAAACCATTTGCCCCGTTCTACTCATTAAACGAGCAGAAACCGCCATAAATAGCGCGTAAATATTTGGTTGACCATATACAATATTCTTAGCTGCTTTAGCGCGTGGGTCATCCTTTGAGATTTTAAAATAAGGGGGATTTGAAATAATTATATCAAATGGTACATCATTACTACAAATATTCATTTTGGAAATAAGTGTAGGGCCGTCATGTAAGACGTGAGCATTATCTAAAATAAAATCTTTAAACCTTATTTCATATGAAAGATTAACTTTCCTTTCCTTTGCCCACTTAACTGTCGCATCTAATGTCTTTTTACAAATTGGTTCTAATGCTGTGTCTATTTCATAACCAGTGACATGTATGTTTTGTACATCTTGCCAATTCACAATAATATGTTCGATTAATGATATCACTAATATGCCTGAACCAATACCGGGATCCAGTAGTCTAATATTGGTAGATTTTTGCGGAATAGTCAAAGAGGCCATAAAACTTGCAACTTCAATTGGTGTTAAATACTGCCCGAATGCTTTTTTATGAATAGCATCTTGATTACCCGAATATTCAAATCCCAGTGCGTCCGCATCTATTGATGGTTTTCTTTCATCTTTTTTCAATTATTCTTATCCTTCTACTTTACCCTAAAAATACGCTATGGTTTGGAGCTCATCCAAAATTCTAATCTGCTGTCCATGGTCGGACAGCATCTTTTTGGGCGCAAATTTATAAGTTTCATTTTCCATTGTTCATATAGACAGTCTAATTTACACCAACAGGTGTAAGGCCGTAATTTAATTATGCCTGCTCTTTACCTGTTTTTTTGGGTAAGGGTAATCCGGAAAAAATTTTTCACACAACTGAGGATACTGATTTACAGTAAAATTACACTGCTTCCATAAGCTTTTTATGACGTACAGACTTGTGCTTAATTTTCATCAAAATCATTTCTGTGATTTTTTCGGGTGTAATGCCGAGTTTTTTGAATAGCAGTTTCCCGTCACCGTGTTCTACAAATGAATCTGGTAATCCGACACGCAGTATTGATGGAGTTTTTTTCAGATCCAGTGAATTTGCCAGTTCGAGAACAGCTGATCCGAAACCTCCTGTTAAAGTATTGTTTTCCAATGTCACAATCATGTTATGTCCACGGAAAATTGTTTTGTAGAAGTCTGCATTGAGTGGTTTTGCAAAACGTGCATCAATAATTGTCGGTTCAATACCATACTTTTTAAGTATGGCAGCGGTTTCGAGAGTGGTTTTATAAATGTCACCAATGGAGATTAATGCAATACCGGAACCTTTTTTAATGGTTTCTGGCAACCCGACAGGTATTTCTGAAGCTTCTTTGTCAATTTCTACACCAGTTCCGCAGCCACGTGGATATCTGATAAAGACCGGTCCGTTAATTTTTGTAACTGCAGTATAAAGCATGTTTCTTAACTGGTTTTCATCACGCGGTGCCATCATGACCGCACCTGGTACAGTCCTCACAAATGAAAGATCGAACATTCCATGGTGAGTAGGGCCGTCATCACCAACAAGACCTGAGCGGTCTATGCAGAAAACAACATGAAGGTTATCAAGAGCTACATCATGCATTATCTGATCGTATGCTCTTTGAAGAAATGTTGAATATAGAACTACAACAGGGCATAGTCCGTTCAATGCAAGGCCGGCTGCAAATGTAACTGCGTGTGATTCTGCAATCCCGACATCAAAAAAACGGTCCGGAAACATGTTACTGAATTCTGTAAGTTTGGTTCCGTCTCTCATCGCAGCTGTTATTGCAACAACATTAGATTGTTTTTGAGCCAGTTCAACCATGGTTTTACCGAAAACTTCACTGTAAGTTGGAATTTGCGATGATGATTTGATGACATCACCGGTATCACGAGAAAAACAGCCGATCCCATGATATTTGGTTGCATCATTTTCTGCGAATTTAAACCCTTTGCCCTTTTTTGTGATAATATGGACCAGTTGAGGACCGATTGCATATTTTTTCAGCGAGTTGAATACCTCTATCATCTCTTCAATATTATGGCCATTAATTGGGCCAAGATACCGTATCCCCATATCTTCAAACAGTTTTCCGGGGATAACCATATGTTTCAGCGCATCATCAAACCCTGAGAGTATATTTCTTATGCTTTTCCCTACATTGGTTCCCCCAAGCAATTCCCAGATCTCTTTTTTAATCTTGTTATACCGTTTATCTGTCATGATTCTGGTCAGATATTTAGAAATAGCTCCTACATTTTTAGATATGGACATTTCATTATCATTAAGTACAACAGTCATATTTGTTGAGGATGTGCCCAGATTATTGAGCCCTTCAAAAGCGAGTCCACCCCCCAGAGAACCATCACCAATAATGGCTACAACCGAATGATTTTGTTTCAGTAGATCACGTCCTCTTGCCATACCAAGAGCTGCACTTATGGAAGTTGATGCATGTCCGACAGATAATGCGTCATATTCACTTTCTGAAACACGGGGAAATCCACTGATTCCATTGAGCTGTCTTAATGTTCCGAATAAATCTCTGCGTCCGGTAATCAGCTTGTGGGTGTATGCCTGATGACCTACATCCCACACCAGTTTGTCTTGTGGTGTATTATAAGAATAATGAAGAGCCAGGGTTAGTTCAACTGTACCCAGGCTGGGTGCAAGGTGGCCACCAGTATGACTGACTACATCTATCATTAGATCACGAATTTCATCAGAAAGCCGGGCGAGTTTTTGTACCGGAAGTTTTCTAAGATCGGACGGTGAATCTATCTTGTTCAGTAACTTTTCTGACACACAATTTCCTTTTATTGAACTCTATTAAAAAAAACTGATCCTGAATAATTCAATTCTGGTTAAAAAAACGAAAATAAGTATTAACTTCTATGAAAATAACTAAATTTATACCATCAATCGAGCGATTCTTTTTGTACTACTCTGGTACATTAATCTGTTCGGTTTATTTTTCTCTTCCGGATGTTTCCGGTTCATGTCCGATATCCCGGGAATAATACTGTCATTTTCTGTTGAGCGGTTAGTTTGAAAAAGTCATTTTTCAGACTGCAAAACAGTCAGATTTGAAAATTGTGATATTGTGGATGTGTTCTTTAACTGTTATTTTACATACTGATTTTGAATGTCTGAATACGAAGCGATTATTTAAAATGATATGTGTTGGATTCCGGTTTTCAAGTATAGATTGCAAAAGCGGTATTGCCAGCAGGTCGTTTATGGATAAATATGGGTTTATGTTCTTGTGCTGCACAGTAAGGTGTCGGATT
>Ga0079223_10001400_pt1 | contig 14272 bp, 11 predicted proteins | sample Stecom2011_FD_75072 | JGI IMG/M metagenome (GOLD analysis project Ga0079223, IMG submission 75072) | Agricultural soil microbial communities from Utah to study Nitrogen management - Steer compost 2011 | ecosystem: Environmental > Terrestrial > Soil > Agricultural land | place: USA: Utah... | reverse complement strand
TGACGTTTATTTTCGTATTCTTCAATAGCAAACTGATAATCGCTTTTTGCTGCTGCTATTTGAAATTTTAGCTGCTGTTCTGTTTCTGATAAATCCTCTTTTGCCATTTCTACATCTATTTGCGCACGTTGGGTAGCGGCGCTACGCATGCCTGAACTAAAAATAGGAATCGATAAACTAACCCCTAAAAGAGACGAGCCATACCATTCCTGACTCTTGTTTGTAAAGGTGAATTTTTCGCTATAACCACTATATCCTGCATTTACAAAGGCATTAAGGCTTGGAAGAAAACTGCTTTTTTCTAGTTTTAACAAAAGTTCTTTAGAGACTTCTTGATTTTTGGCTATTTGGTAATCGATGCTGTTTTCAACGTTGTCATCGGTTTCAAGCAATTCTAACGAAATATTTTGAAGGGTTAAGGTTTCGAGATTATCAGTTAAAACTGTTTTTTCATTTAGATCAATTCCTAGGGTTATGTTGAACATCTTATAGGCCAAATCCTTAATTCTTTCCACATTGTTTAGATAATTTTCCAAACTGCTAAGGGTTATCTGTAATTGTTCTACGCTCTCTTCTTCGGCCAGACCATTTTCGTATATCTTGGTGGTCTCATCTAGGTTTTTTTGAAGTACCTCAATATTTTTATTAACAATGGCTAAGTTTTCATCGGCCAACAACACATTCCCATAGGCATTGATAACAGATTGACGAACTCCTAAATCTGTTTTAGTTTTGGCGTTTTCGGAAATTTCCAGATACACTTTAGCCGACTGTAAGCCTACAATATAAGAACCATCAAAAATTAGTTGATTTAAAGTGGCTGTAGCATTCATACTTTGTTTTGGACTAAAAGTAACAGGAATAAAAGTGCCTGGTGCACCACCTGCCAATTCTCCAGGAAGCATGGATACTTGGTTCTTGATCCAATTTTGATAATCGACACCTCCATCAATTTGTGGTAGTCCGGTAGCTGTGGTTTCCCACTTCTGTTTTTCGGCAACTTCTATGTTTCTAACGGCATTTTTGGCCGCGCGATTGTTTTCCAAAGCAAAATCTATGGCTTCCTGCAAACTAAAACTATTCACGGTTTCTTGTGAAAACAGAAAGGAGGAGAAAAGAAAACTTAAGAGGAATAATGATGTGTTTTTCATAAATGATAAGAGGTCTAATTCGTGTTTTAATTGATGTGGATAAGACTGTTTAATTTGGCAATCCCTTTATCGGTACTAATTCCCCGAATATGATATTCTAAATAATTGTCCATAAGGGTTTTCATAGAAAAATCTTCTAAAGGAAATACTTCTGGATCTTTTAGGCCCATCATCGTGCTAAAGTAAAGTCTTGAAATAAACTCAATATTAATGGAACCCCTATAATAACCTTCTTTTACACCACGAGATAAATTGGTTGTTATGCAATCTTGCATGATGCCAAATTGATTTTTTTTTAATTTGTCGAAAATCTTGGGATAGTATTTTTGAAGCTGATGTTGAGGCGACGATTTTTCATCTTTTAAATGTTCCATGGTGAATTTCTTGATTTCAAAAATTTCATCGATCGGACTTTTGTTTAAAGCACAAATACAATCGATTCCATGAGATATAAGCTCGAACATATAAAGTGTGGTGGCTTCAACTAACTTTGTTTTTGTATCGAAATGCTGGTAGATGGTTTTTTTTGAAATACCAATTTTGTTGGCAATATCGTCCATGGTCACACTTTTAAACCCATAGTTTAAAAACATATCTGCTGCATTGATAAGTATTTTGTCTCTCATAATAAAGGGCAAATGTACAACAGGAAACTTTAAAAACCAAAATAGTTTCCAAAGTTTTTAGTTTTGTTAATATTCATATAAACTTATTGGATAAGTAGCTGTATTTACACTATTTTTGTGTGATGCAACAAGTATCATTTTATCAAGAAGTTTTTACTTCTTATTTAGACAGTTTTACAAAAAAAAGACAGCCTGAGTCTTTATACAATCCCATAAACTACATTCTACAATTAGGAGGAAAACGCTTACGTCCTGTATTGACTTTAATGGCGGCCGAAATTTTTAACGGTTCCTATAAAACCGCACTAAATGCAGCATTAAGTATTGAAATGTTTCATAATTTTTCTTTGGTTCATGATGATATTATGGACGATGCACCTTTAAGAAGAGGGAAACAAACCGTTCATGAAAAATGGGATTTAAATACGGGAATTCTCTCAGGAGATGCCATGTTGATTTTGGCCTATCAGTTATTTGAAACCTACGATGCTACTACGTTTCAAGCTTTAGCAAAACTTTTTAGCAAAACAGCTTTGGAGGTTTGTGAAGGGCAACAATTCGATGTCGATTTTGAAACTAGAGACGATGTTTCTATTTCAGAATATTTAAAAATGATTGAATATAAAACGGCAGTTCTAGTTGGAGCGGCCATGAAAATGGGTGCCATAGTTGCAGAGGCTTCAGTAGAAGATCAAGATATTATTTATCAGTTTGGTAAAAATCTGGGGATTGCATTTCAGTTGCAAGACGATTATTTAGACGTGTTTGGAGATCCAGAAACTTTTGGAAAGCAAGTGGGAGGAGATATTATAGAAAACAAAAAAACCTACTTATATTTAAAAGCTGTAGAGTTTGCAAAGCCCGACAAAAAAACGGAATTAAAACATTTGTTTAGCCTGAATACAACAGATCATGCTGAAAAAATTGAAACTGCAAAACAAATTTTTGTTTCCAGTGGTTCAGCTGAAGCAACACAAAAAGAAATTAAAAATTATACCAAGAAAGCATTCCTAGTCTTAGAAAAGTTACATGTGCCTAATCAAAAAAAATTAGAACTGATTGCTTTTGGAAAAGAACTAATGAATAGAGAAGTATAATTTTTATTGAAAAAAAAAGGCGAATAAATACATGGAAGAACCTAACACCACACAAGAGATATTAGACCGTTCTATACAAGTGGATTTGTATAAAAAACTTGTTCAACAGTTAAATAAGGATTTTTTATCTGCTAATGTCGATTTAAGTTTTGATGAAGCTGTATTGCCGTCCAGTTTAAAACTCATGCTGCACGAAACCCTTTATAAGTTAATCCAAGAGAAATTTATGGATTACTTGAATCTACTATATATTATAGATGTTTCAGAAATAAAAGTGAAACAATTAGATGGTAGTGACGTATTTTTACTTTCAGAACAGGTTACTTTTTTGCTACTGCAAAGAGAATGGCAAAAAGTATGGTTCAAACATCAGTACAGTTAAGTGTTTTTTAAGTTAGTAATTAGGCTTTTTAAAAATACACACGTATAAATGGCATCCACGGATCGGCGTATGTACTCTTCTTATTGTTATATAAAACGTCATATCTAATCCCAACCGTTACATTTCTTGTATGGTAACCTACACCTAAAAATAGGGATGGATACCAATAATTTTGATTTGCTAAACCCGTTCTACTATCCCAATTGATGTTGACGTTGTTTTCTTCAAATTCAGCAGAGATTTGAACTTCATTTATAGGATTGAAAAGTCCAATAATACTTCCTCCTAAAACAGTGGATTTGTAATAGTATTTCTGAGCATTATAAGTGCCGCTCAATCCAACACCCAAAGCAAATTGTTGGTTAAATTGATAAATAGCACTTGGGGCCAAAGTTCCACTAAAAAAATTATTTCCAAAACTTAAACCAATTCCACCTCCAAATCGCACATGGCTCCAAAAGTCACTTTTGTTGCTATAAGTGCTTTCTTGAGCGGTTAGTTGCAATGTAAAGAAGCAAAAAACAATAATAAATAGGCTATAATTTCTTAAAATAGACTCTAGATTTTTCATTTTGTGATTTTAGTTAAAATTAGTAGCTTATAAATGTAATAAAAGCATTCCTAATTTTACTAAATGTTGTACTTTTGTATAAATTTAGTTTAAACGCTTTAGTTTTTCATTTTATATGGACAAGTATTCCTTTTTAAATGCAGCACATTCGGCTTACTTTGCTGAATTATACGACCAATATTTACAAAACCCAGATTCCATTGAACCTAGTTGGAGAGCTTTTTTCCAAGGCTTCGATTTTGGTAGCGAGTCTTCCGGCAATATCGATCAAACGGTAGAGCCTATGTCTTGCGATCATGTTTCGGAAAGCCTCACCAAAGAGTTTCAAGTTATAAAACTTATTGATGGGTATCGAAATCGAGGGCATTTGTTTACCAAAACAAACCCTGTGAGAGAACGTAGACAATACGAGCCTACTTTAGCAATTGAGAACTTTGGTTTGTCAAGTGCCGATTTAAATACCGTTTTTAACGCTGGGGAAGTCATTGGTATTGGTGGTGCCAAAACCTTACAAGAAATTGTTACCCACCTAGAAAGAATTTATTGTAGTTCCATTGGGGTTGAGTATATGTATATAAGAAAACCTGAAGAAATAGAATGGATTCAGAATAAACTTAATATCAACGACAACCAACCAAGCTTTACTGGTGATCAGAAAAAATATATTCTTAAAAAATTAAATGAAGCAGTTTCTTTCGAAACCTTTTTACATACCAAATATGTTGGTCAAAAACGTTTCTCGTTAGAAGGTGGAGAATCTTTAATTCCAGCCTTAGATGCTTTAATTGAAAATGCTGCCGAATACGATGTTAAAGAATTTGTTATGGGAATGGCCCATAGAGGGCGTTTAAGTACGTTAACAAATATTTTCGGCAAATCGGCCAAAGATATCTTTAGCGAGTTTGATGGTAAAGATTACGAGCAGGAAGTGTTTGATGGTGATGTGAAATACCACTTAGGTTGGACCAGTGATAGAATTACAAATGCTGGTAAAAAAATAAATTTAAATATTGCTCCTAATCCATCGCATCTAGAGACTGTTGGTGCCTTAGTAGAAGGAATAGCAAGAGCAAAACAAGACGATAAATACGCCGATAATCCCTCGCAAGTATTGCCAATAATTGTTCATGGAGATGCTGCAATTGCAGGGCAAGGCTTGGTATACGAAATTATTCAAATGGCGCAACTGGATGGCTATAAAACCAACGGAACCATTCATGTGGTAATAAACAACCAAATAGGGTTTACAACCAATTACTTGGACGCTAGGTCAAGTACATACTGTACAGATATTGCTAAAGTAACGCTTTCACCTGTTTTACATGTTAATGCCGACGATGCCGAAGCTGTGGTTCATGCCATGTTGTTTGCCCTTCATTTTAGAATGAAATTTAAACGCGATGTATTTATTGACCTATTAGGTTATAGAAAATATGGACATAACGAAGGTGATGAGCCTCGTTTTACACAACCAAAATTATATAAGGCTATTTCAAAACATGATAACCCTAGAGATATTTATGCTAAAAAATTAATAGCAGAAGGTATTATCTCGGAAGGATATGTTGAAAAGCTTGAAAAAGATTATAAAGATTTACTAGAAGAAAACCTAGAAGATTCCCGTAAAATAGAAAAAACCGAAATCACCGCATTTATGCAAAATGAATGGGAAGACTATGTGACGGTTGACGAAGATAAAATGTTGAAACCTGTGGATACCACTTATCCGAAGGAAGGTTTGGCGAAAATCACAAAAGTGCTTTCATCTTTACCAAAAGACAAGAAGTTTATTCGTAAAATATCTCGTTTGATAGAATCCAGACAAGACATGTTTAACGAGGATAAGTTAGATTGGTCTATGGCAGAACACTTAGCTTATGGATCTATTTTAGAGGAAGGATTCGATGTTAGAATTTCTGGACAGGATGTGGAAAGAGGAACTTTCTCTCATAGACATGCTGTAGTAAAAGTAGAAGAAAGTGAAGAGGAAATAGTACTACATAATTCTATTAGTGAGGACCAAGGAAAATTCTATATCTACAATTCCTTGCTTTCGGAGTATGGCGTTGTAGGATTCGATTATGGTTATGCTATGGCAAGCCCACGAACTTTAACAATTTGGGAAGCGCAATTTGGAGACTTTGGTAATGGGGCTCAAATTATGATTGACCAATATATATCGGCGGCCGAAGATAAATGGAAAATCCAAAATGGATTGGTTATGTTGTTGCCTCATGGATACGAAGGGCAGGGAGCAGAACATTCTTCTGGTAGAATGGAACGTTTTTTACAACTTTGCGCTAAAGACAATATGTTTGTTGCAGACTGTACAACTCCTGCAAATATGTTCCATTTACTAAGAAGACAAGTTAAAGCTAAATTTAGAAAACCTTTAATTGTGTTTACTCCAAAAAGCTTATTACGTCATCCTTTAGTTGTTTCTACAGTCGATGAATTTGCAAATGGCGAATTTAAAATGCTGATTGATGACGAAAGAGCTCAAGTTGATAAAATTAAAACCTTAGTGTTTGTTTCAGGTAAGTTCTATTACGATTTACTTGAAGAACAAGAAAAACTAGGAAGAGATGATATGGCTTTAGTAAGAATTGAGCAATTATTCCCGTTGCCAATAGAAGATATTCAAGCCATTTTAAAGAAATACAAGAATGCTGAGGATATTGTTTGGGCTCAAGAAGAACCTAGGAATATGGGAGCTTACAGTCATATGTTGATGCATTTGGACGAAGCCAAAACATTTAGAGCGGCTTCAAGAAGACCTTATGGGGCACCTGCTGCAGGAAGTTCGGTTCGTTCTAAAAAACGTCATAAGGAAGTGATAGATTTTGTTTTTGATAAAACTAAAAATAATCAGCGTTAAATGAATAAAGGAGTGCTTGTTTTTTTTATGCTTGTTTCAATAGGGTCATTTTCGCAAGATAAAGACAACTATAAAACTGCGCTTTCCGAATTTGAATTTTTTTTTAATGATGGAGAGTACGATGAAATTTACAACATGTATAATTATGACATGAAAAGGACTTCGTCTTTAGCAAAAACAAAAACATTTTTTAGTAATTTACATAAGGATTTAGGTCAAATTTCTAAAGTAGAATTTAGAAATTTAAAAGATTTAGCTCACGTCTATAAAGTATCTTTTGGTTCGGATGTTAGAGATTTACTGATTTATTTAGATAGTAATAACAAAATTGCAAACTTGAAAGTCATGTTTCACGTCCCTGATAATTTAGTTGTTATTGAAAGGAATAGTACAAAAATGTCATTGCCGTTTAATGAGGAATCGTACGTGCTGTGGGGAGGAGTTACTAAAAAAGAAAACAACCACATAACACTTGAAAACCAAAAATATGCCTACGATTTTGTAATTATGAAAGAGGGTGCAACCCATAGTACTGGTGCCAAGAAAAATGAAAATTATTACGTATTTGGAAAGGATGTTTATGCTCCTTGCGATGCAAGGGTTGTAAAAGTTATTACAGGTATAGAAGACAATACTCCGGGAGAATTAAATACAAAGGATGCCGCTGGAAACGTGGTTATCCTAGAAACAATTAAAAACGAGTACCTTGTTTTAGCTCATTTAAAACACAATTCAATTGTAGTAAGAGAGGGACTTTTTGTAAGACGAGGAAGCTTAGTGGGAAAATGTGGAAACTCCGGAAACTCCACTGAACCTCGCTTACATTTAAGTTTACAGAATACAGTAGATATGAATATTGCAACAGGAGCTAAAATGTATTTTGATAAAATTTATGTTAATAAGGTATTGAAACACGATTACCTTCCGGTTAAGGGCGATTTTGTCGAAAATGGAAATAAATAGCAAAGTGCGTGGACAGATAAATTAGTATATCCAAAGTGAAAGCTTTTGAGTATATTAGAACTTATGTACTTTTGCATTTAGATTTAAACGATACGTTAAATCAGCTAGAGAACAATTATAATAAGTAGTTTAAAGTGGTGTCCAAAACTTTAAATTTTTTTTCAAAGGGACAAAAAGAAATAGAACAAAAACAACGTAAGCAAAATAGGTTACAAATAAAATTATAATTATGATTTTAGAAATGAAAGTTCCTTCACCAGGAGAGTCAATTACAGAAGTAGAAATAGCAACTTGGTTAGTGAAAGATGGAGATTATGTAGAGAAAGACCAGGCCATTGCTGAGGTAGATAGCGACAAAGCTACCCTAGAATTACCAGCTGAAGCTAGTGGAATTATTACACTTAAAGCCGAAGAAGGTGATGCAGTTGCTGTTGGAGCTGTTGTTTGTTTAATAGATACAAGTGCTTCTAAACCAGAGGGAAGTGCGGCTCCTAAAAAAGAAGAGTCAAAGCAAGAAGCTCCTAAAAAAGAGGAAGCTCCTAAAAAAGAAGAAAAACCAGCTGTTGCAGCTGATACAAAAACGTATGCAACAGGTACCGCAAGTCCTGCCGCTAAAAAGATTTTGGCAGAAAAAGGTATGGAAGCCTCAAGTATTACTGGAACAGGAAAAGATGGGCGTATAACTAAAGAGGATGCAGTACAAGCTGTACCTTCTATGGGTACACCAACAGGAGGAAGCAGAGGGTCTTCTAGAAGTAGAATGTCTATGTTACGACGTAAAGTGGCAGAGCGTTTGGTAGAAGCAAAAAACACAACTGCTATGTTAACTACTTTTAATGAAGTAGATATGTCGCCAATATTTGCGTTGCGAAACGAGTATAAAGAAACCTTTAGTAACAAGCATGGCGTAGGTTTAGGCTTTATGTCTTTCTTTACTTTAGCTGTAGTTAGAGCATTAAAAATGTATCCAGATGTTAATTCGATGATAGACGGAAACGAAATGATTACTTACGATTTTGTAGATGTATCAATTGCTGTTTCAGGACCTAGAGGGCTTATGGTGCCAGTAATAAGAAATACTGAGAATCTAACCTTTAGAGGGGTTGAATCGGAAGTAAGACGTTTGGCTATACGTGCTCGTGATGGACAAATTACGGTAGATGAAATGACTGGTGGAACTTTTACCATTTCTAATGGTGGTGTATTTGGAAGTATGTTATCTACTCCAATTATCAATCCGCCGCAAAGTGCTATTTTAGGAATGCATAATATTGTTGAGCGTCCAGTGGCTGTAAACGGTAAAGTAGAGATTAGACCAATTATGTTTGTTGCCTTATCTTACGATCATAGAATTATTGATGGAAAAGAATCAGTAGGCTTTTTGGTAGCTATTAAAGAAGCCCTAGAAAACCCAACTGAATTATTAATGAATAACGATATCAAAAAAGCATTAGAGTTATAATCTAAGATTATATATTAATAAGTGAAAAAAGCGCAATCAGGATTCTGGTTGCGCTTTCTTTTTCTTGAAAATAAATAACTAACTAAAAGAAATTAACAAGAATATTTAGTGAAATGACAGTTACAACAACAATAACTAATCCAATAATAAAAACTTTATTGACAGTCTCAGATTCGTTTTCCATAATTTAAGAATTTTAGATTTAGGTATTCTGTAAATTTTTATAAGGAAATAAAACTCTGTGCTTTTTAATCACACAGAGTTTTTATTGGTGATCCCTTAAAGGTAATTGATTAATAGCAAGACAAATATCGAGATTATTAACAAGTCAAACAATACGTAGTACTACGTATTTTTAGGTTGTTTTATTGATAAGAGAGAATTTAATTGCTAATTGTTTGAAGAAAACACTTGTTATTGAGAGGTTTGTATTTTTAAAATCCAAAATGTAAAAGTTCCTTTTCATACTCTTTGGGTATTGACCTCCATTTGGTTTGAAACTAGAATAAGATTTAGACAAACTATATAAACGAAGAAAGCCCTAGATAAAATAAATTATCTAGAGCTTTCATAATTCTCCCTAAGAACTAATTAATAGCACTACAAATATCGGTTTTAATTACACGTCAAACAATATGTAGTACTACGTATATTTCATGTTAAATGGTTCTTATTCTCTTTTGCCCAGAATAATAAACTGTATTTTGTAGGCGTTAGATTCAATTTTTTATTGATATTACTTTTGTGCTTTTCTACAGTTCTAAAGGATATAAACAGTAAGTCACCAATCTCTTTTGCCGTTTTGTTTGCAGAGATGTGTTTTAAAACCTCTATTTCTGTTGGAGTTAAAGTTCCAAGTTCCTCTGGAACTTCTTCTACTTCCAGATAAGAAAGCAACTCTTCACTAAAATAAGGAATGTCTTTTGTTACGGCATCTATGCAGTGTTCAATTTCAGTTAAGGCAAACTCTTTAAGAACATAACCATATATGTTTAAAGCCTTGGCTTGTTTATAAATAGCTTTGTCTTTTTCAAAAGTAATAAGTATAATTCTTGTGTCGTAGTTAAGTTCGTTGCATTTTTCGGCAATCTCCAAACCAGTAAGAAAAGGCATTTGAATGTCTAGAATGGCGATTTCTGGTTTAAGTGTTTCTATAAGTTTAAATGCATCTTTTCCATTTACAGCACTGGCCATAACATTGTATTTTCTCTCCAACAAGAAATCATTTAAACCCTTTAGTATTAAAGGGTGATCGTCTGCTATTATTATGGAGGTTTGCATGTGCTATAATTAGATTAGTTAGAAGTTAAATATAACGCTATTTAACAAAAATAAAGACTTAAATCTATAGTTTTAGATATAAATATTTCTTTTCGTAATCAATAATGCCTTTTCCTTTTTTTAAAATGTCGGCACCTATAATTCCATCAACTGGTTGCGCATTATGACTTATTAGAGCAGTATTTACATGGTTTAGATTAAACAAAATAAGAGCTATTTTATCGTTTTTCCACTTTCCTATTTTAACCTTATTCTTTTTGGAGATTTGAGTAAGCATATCAATGGCGCCTGCACCAGCAGCTTTTATTTCAGAATCTTTTGCTTTTAATTTAAAAGTCTCGACCGCATCAAAGCCTACACAAGAATTAGAAGCACCCGTGTCTAAGATAAAAAGCCCTTTAACGCCATTTATGGTTGCTTTTATTTCAAAGTGATTGGTTTTTGTAAGCTTTAGTTTAACCTTTGTATAGCCTCTTTCCTCAAGAAAATCTTTCAGGCTTAACTCTGTAATCTCAGTCATGGTACTTTTGTTTTCTAAAGTATAAAAATACAATAATTAAAGTGGCCAATCCTCCAAGGATATAATATAATATGGGTTTTTTGGTATTTTCGGGAACTAGTTCTCCATAGTAAACAAAAGCACTCCAATAGTATGGCGACTTCTTTATATTACTTATAGAACTGTCGTTTAAGTAATCGATTTTGGATTGCCTATTTGCCACAAACGCCGAATTTGTTTTTTGATAGGTATTATAAAAAAAAGTCATTAGTTCGGCCGTAGAAGCATCATTTATTTGCCATAAGGAATATAAAAGGTTTTTAGCACCGGCATATTGAAATCCTCTGGCAATACTCATGGCCCCCTCGCCTTTTTGAAGTTTACCAATCCCTGTTTCGCAAGCACTTAAAACCACAAGTTCTGGGTTGATGTTTAAACTATACAACTCATTCAATAGCATGGGCTCATCATAAAAAGCTAAACTTGCTGGATTGGTGAAATCGCCACCAGTAGCATGGGTTGATATATGTAAAATGGCATATTTTGATGCCAATTCAATAAAATTTTGCTTGGTAGCTTCAGTATGTATTAAAATGTTTCCGTTGGTTTCGGCTTTAATGGCTTGAGCTTCGTAAACAGAATAACGTAGAGTTTGATTGCTGTTTTCAAACACGGGGAAAATACCTAAAAGACTCTTGCTTTTTGAAATAGTTTTTGGTTGTAAATAAAACTCAAGACTAGAGTTGTAGCCCACAGCTTGTTGCGATACCAAAAAGGGCATTTCTGAAAAATTGCTGCTTTTCGTGTTTTTGGTTAGCAGAGCTTCAAAGGGAACAAAATTTAATAAACCATCGGGAATAATGATGAGGTTTTTTGAATTGGCAACCTCATTAATATATAGCAGTTTGTACAAATTATAGGCCTGATTTGTAAAAGCTTGAATGTTGTTGTTGATTGCTGAAGGACCATCAAATAAATGAATGAAGTTTATGAGACTGTTTTTTACATCATCAGTCAAATTAATTTTTAGAAAATCGGTATTTCTTTCGGAAGCAATAAATTGATAAATGGCATGTTTTCCATAAAAATATACAATAAGATTCGCTTTGTCCAAATGAAGTTGGTTCTGGATTTGGGTAACACCTATATGGTTTATAGTATGAGAATATTTGGCTTCTATGCTCTTTTGAATATTTTTCAAGTCGATACTCAGGTTTAGAAGTTGCTTGTTTAAACTATCGTTTTTTGATGTTTGATAGCCTAGTTGTGTTTTTATTAGCACATCGGTTAAGCGTTCTTGTTGTCTAAGTAGAACCTGTTCTTTTATAAGTAAGCTATCGTTTGGATGTTGTTGTAATAAGGATTTCTTTTGAAAAACACCTTTTAAAATGGATGCTTTATGGGTTTCGGCATACCTTAAGGCACGCGTAAAAATTTCTGGATTTGGATTTTTTTCATAACTATCAAAAAGTAATTCAATACAAAGTTCAGATCTATTTCTATTGCTAACCTGATTCGCTATTTTAGATTCTTGAGACGTGAGATTCCCAGTTAATAAGTTGGATACGTAGAAACTTAAATCGTAATATGTAAGTGCTTTTTCTGGGTGGGATTGTAATCTAGCCAACAAGTCAAAAATGTCTATAAACGTGTTTTCGGCATATAAAGCTGTTCTTTCTGGAATTGTTTTCTTGTCTAAATGAGGAAGTAACGTGTTTAGTGCGAACTGTAAACCTTGATTGGCTTGTTCAGAATCGTTTAATAAATAGTGTAATTGTGCTTTTTCTAAATAATTTTTGGCAATTTCCCTAGTTGTGAGCGAATCTCTGTTTTGAAATGAAATAGAACTATTAAAGTGTTTTAAAGCCGTTTTATAATCTTCTTTTTTTAATGCTAATTCATATTCCAATTGATGCTTATTGAATTGTCCACTTGTATTTTGGAAGACAATATCATCGTCTAATATGTAGTTTTTAGAGCTGTTTAAAGCAATTAAACTTGAGGCTCTTAAAGTGTTTAATTTGTTTTTTTGCTTCGGATCTATATCCAAAACAAGAAGGTTTCGATTTATTAAATCCACCACCGATTGATGCATGCCGCGCGTTTGGTACAACACTGAAAGATTAATGATGCCAGCTACATGTTGTGCATTGTTATTATTCTTTTTTGCAATAGAAAGATACTGTTTTATGGTGTTTTCAGCATCTGTGTAATTGTTTGTTTTGGTATATAAATTGCCAAGCGGTTTTAAACAGTATTCAATAATATCATAATCTGAAATTTTAGAAAGTTGTTGCTCATTATAATATGTCCAAGCAGTTTCATAAGAAGTAATGGCTTTGTTAAAGCTATTCAAATCTTTTAAATAAAAGGCTTTGTTGCATAACAAGAATACAAAAGCCAACTGTTCGTCTTTGGTGGAAAGTTGGTTTTTAAATAATAGTTCTTGTTCACTTAATGTTTCAAGAGATTTTAAACTCTTTTTTGCTATAAATTTTTCGGTAGCCGTATAAATTGCCTCTTCCAAATTTTGCGAAAAAGCAAGATTTCCAATACAAAAAAGCAATAGGAATAGTTTTTTTTTCATAAGAAAGTGCTACAACACAATTTTCGAAGACTTAGAATTTCCAAATGGCGTACAGTTGTAAGTAATTAAAATCATCTTTAAAATTAAGCACATATCGAGCGCCAACACTTGGTCCAATTCGGGCAAATCCTGCTGTAACCTCAAACAATAAACCCGTTCTAAAATTACTGAAAACTTCCGTATTTTCATTGCTGGATTCTGCGCTGTTCATTAAGAAATCATCGTTTTCACCTTCAAATTGTTCAATTAAAACATCTTGTTGCTGTTTTTCACTTAAAGAGAACATGCCTTGTAGGCCAGCGCCAACTCCTATATAGTTGTTAAGGTTGTAACGCATGAGTATAGGAATTTCCCAATCCACATTTTTATAACTGGTTTTAGTCGTGGTCCGTTGTAAAAACCGTGAACCTTGAGCTCCAATTACATAGGCCTCCTCAATTCTTGTGTTGTCGTTATATTTGTGAAAACTATTCAATAATTCAAACTGCCAATACAAACGATAGGATTTATAAGGGGAAATTGTTGCGCCCAGAAAATAACTTTCGGAGTTGTTTAAATCTGGAAACATATTATAACCTGCTTTAGCTCCAATAGAAATTCCTGGAACAAATCTAGTGGTTGAATAATTGGTTATGATAGGCTCATTTTTATCAAAAATAATGGCTGTGCGACTCTTCGTTTTTTGCTTGTGAAAATCTTTAGCAAATTTGATGTTGTACCTGACAAAGCCTTTGGTGGAATCGTATTCCTTTACATTTTTTTGCTCACTTCCAGG
>Ga0079223_10001397_pt1 | contig 14278 bp, 10 predicted proteins | sample Stecom2011_FD_75072 | JGI IMG/M metagenome (GOLD analysis project Ga0079223, IMG submission 75072) | Agricultural soil microbial communities from Utah to study Nitrogen management - Steer compost 2011 | ecosystem: Environmental > Terrestrial > Soil > Agricultural land | place: USA: Utah... | reverse complement strand
TCTCCAAACTTCTCATCAGACAACATTCCATATTCAATAAAAATCTTAATCCCATCCCACTTTTCTTCAAAGCCTTTGCGATCTTCATTAAACAACTCTTTCAACTTATCTGCAACTTTTCTGCTGATGTAATTCGAAATCTTTTTTACGTTGCTATCACTTTGTAAATAAGAACGAGAAACATTTAATGGAATGTCAGGAGAATCAATTACTCCATGCATTAGTGTTAAAAAATCAGGTACGATACCTTCAACCGAATCTGTTACAAATACCTGATTGCTGTACAACTGTATTTTATCTTTTTGAACTTCTAAATTGTTTCTCAACTTCGGGAAGTACAAAATTCCTGTTAAATTAAAAGGGTAATCTACATTCAAGTGAATATGGAAAAGTGGATCTTGAAAGTTCATTGGGTACAACTCCCTATAAAAGTTTTGATAATCTTCTTCCTTTAAATCTGATGGCACCTTAACCCAAGCAGGTGAAGTATTGTTGATGATATTATCTACCTTAATTTTCTTCTCTTTTGTCTCTTCCTTTCCACCTTTATCTTTCTTGCCAGTTTTTTCTTGAATACTTTCTTCTCTTGTACCAAATTTAATTTCAACTGGCATAAACTTACAGTACTTGTCTAACAAGCCCTGTATGCGATGTTCTTCAAGAAACTCAGTAGCATCATCAGCGATGTGTAACACAATTGCTGTTCCTCTTTCTTTTTGAGTTTCATCCTCTTCTATAATATAATTAGGGCTGCCATCACACTCCCAACGAACTGCTTTGGAGTCTTTTTTATGAGACTTGGTAAAAATTTCAACTTTATCTGACACCATAAAGGAAGAGTAAAAACCCAATCCGAAATGACCGATAATACTCGCTTTGTCTTTGTATTTTTCAACAAATTCTTCAGCAGATGAAAAGGCAATTTGATTGATATATTTATCGACCTCCTCCTCTGTCATTCCAATTCCCCTATCGAGAATGGTTAAGGTCTTTTTCTTTTTATCTAACTTCACCTCAATGTTAGTATTGCCAATATCTTGACTTAGCTCACCGAGGTTACCCATGGTTCTCAACTTTTGGGTAGCATCCACCGCATTTGAAACCAGTTCTCTTAAAAATATCTCTTGATCTGAGTATAAAAATTGTTTGATAATTGGAAAAATATTCTCCGTCTGAACGTTAATCTGTCCTTTTGCCATGTTTCTATATTTTAAATTTCAATTAATAGTCTGTTTCTATATTTTCAAAGGATGTGCCAAGGCGAAAAGCATGACAAAATGACAATGCTATTTTCCTACTAAAAACAATTAAAGTCTTAACTTTAATGAAAAGAAACAATGGAAAATTGGAAAGAAGAAAACCATCAGCTTAAAGCTGAGTTTGAGTTTAATGATTTTGTTGCAGCTTGGGGTTTTATGAGTAAGGTGGCAATACTTGCAGAAAAAATGAACCACCATCCGACTTGGGAAAATACCTACAACAAAGTGAACATTAGTTTAACAAGCCATGATGCAGGAAATAAGGTTACAGACAAAGACCGTAAACTTGCAGAACAAATTAACAAATTACTTAGCTGACATTTTTCATTCTATACAACAATTACTTTTTGGAACATCATCACTATATTTTACACAAACCTTATGGCTATTTAAGTCAGTTTATAAACAACAAGCGAAGAAAAAAAAAGCTGCTTAGCGATTTATATGATTTTGTAGACGGAACCATGGCAGTAGGAAGGTTGGATGTAAAATCTGAAGGTCTTTTGTTTTTAACTACTGATGGGAAATTAAGTGAAGAGATAAGAAGCAAAAAAGTAGAAAAAGAATATTATGTTCAAGTCCATGGATTTCCATCTGAGGAAAGTTTAGAAAAACTCAGGAGTGGAATAAGAATAATGATTGAGGGGAAGCCACATACCACCTTAACTTCTGTTGTGGAAAGAATCGAGTTTCCAGAACACTTGCCACTAGAGCTAAGAAAAGTTCGCGATGAAAAACACGGACCAATGAGTTGGCTCAGTATTACCATTAGAGAAGGCAAATTTCGACAAGTGAGAAAAATGACAGCTGCGATTGGTCACCCAACACAACGTTTGATTAGATATAGGATTGGTGGGGAAAAATTAGATGGAATTTCATTTGGGGAAGTTCGAAAAGTAGAGCGACTTCAGTTAGTATAGGATATTGAGAGGAACAAAGCCACGTTCAAGAAGTCATTGCGATAAGATACAAGAAAGCAATCTGTCTATTCATACAGACTGCTTCGTCCCTCGCAGTGACGTATGAATTTGGCAGGCTCTTCATGCAAACTTCTTTGCAATTGACTCTGCAGCAATATAAGCCGTAGTCCAAGCTGCTTGAAAGTTAAAACCTCCTGTAAGCGCATCAATATCTAGCACTTCACCGGCAAAATATAAATTCGAATGTAGTTTACTTTCCATGTTTCTGAAGTCAATCTCTTTTAAATAAATTCCACCGCAACTAACAAACTCCGATTTAAATGTTGTTTTCCCGTTCGCAAAGTACAAGTCGTTTCCTAGGGTTTTACCCAAACTCTCCATAGCTTCTTTCTTCAAATCAGCCCAATTTAAACTTCCATCTACTTTTGCACGCTTTAATAAATAAAGCCATAGTCTTTGTGGCATTAAATATGGCTGTGTTTTGTCAATGTTTTGGGCAGCTGAATCTTTCCTACATTTATTGATAAAAGCAGCAGGATCGTTAATCCATTCAACCTCAAATTCAAATTGATAATCCATTTTACAAAGCAGTTTCGCCGCTTTGGATGACAACTTTAATATTGCCGGTCCACTCATACCCCAATGGGTAAACAACAAAGGACCACTTTCTTCATAATCTCCTTCTTTTAACCTCACAACTACCTCATAGCTCAATCCCATCAACTCATTTGATGGATGCTTTGGTAAATTAAAAGTAAACAATGAAGGAACAATTGGAATAATCTTATGTCCTGTTGTTGCAAGAAAATCGTAAGCCTTTGGTTTTGCACTCCCACCAGTGGCAATCAAAAGTGCATCAAATAAAGCAGGCTGTTGTCCATTAATTTCTAACTCCCATTTTTTTCCTTTTGGTGATATTTTTAACAACTCAGCTCTTTTTTCAACTTTTATTTTTCTTTTGTTAGCTTCATCCAAAAAACAATTGATAATGGTTTCTGATTTATCGGAAATTGGAAACATTCTCCCATCCTCTTCTATTTTTAAGCTTATCCCTCTTTGATCAAACCAATCGATAATATCTCCAGGAGCAAAGCGATGAAAAGCACCTAAAAGTTCTTTTCCTCCTCGTGGATAAAAGCCCACAAGCTCTTGCGGATCAAAACAAGCATGAGTTACATTACACCTTCCCCCGCCGCTAATTTTAACTTTAGAAAGCAATTGATTGCTTTTTTCAAAAATCCAGATTGATGCAGCAGGAAGCTTTTCCGCCAAATTAATAGCAGCGAAAAACCCAGCGGCACCACCACCCACAATTGCAACATTTACATTCCCATTGACCATTCGCCAAAAATACATTCAAAAAGCAAACCTATTGGCTAAGCTCCCTTCGTTTTTAATATATTTACCTTTTTTATAAACAGACAATCTTGTATTCTTTTCAACTCTTTGGACTTTTTTTTATTTTTCAATTGATTTTCGCCTTAACGGTAAAATCTGCTGAAATTGATGCTCCTGCTATTTATATGAAAGGCGAAACTGCTACTATTGAAATTAACAATATTACTAAAGATGAAAAAGTAACAGCGAGCTTCAACAACAAAACCATCTCATTTGAAAGAACAGAAACACAAGCTGTTATCAACTATAAATTTCAAGAGAAAGGAATACTAAACATTGAAATTGGCAATACAGCAACAAATATAAAAATCAATCCAATACCACTTTGGTTTTCTGTTATCCCTCCATTGATAGCCATTCTATTGGCTTTGGTATTTAAAGAAGTTATAGTTTCCTTATTGTTGGGAATATTTAGTGGCGCATTAATTATTTACGGTTACGCTGAAGGGTTTTTAAGTGGAATACTAAAAGGGCTCATGGTGAGTATTGACACCTACATACTAGGCGCTGTATATGATGAAGGGCATTTGTCAATAATTATTTTTTCCTTACTCATAGGAGGAATGGTAAACGTAATTAGCAAGAATGGCGGCATGCAGGGGGTTGTTAATCGAATATCAAAGTATGCTGTAAGTGCAAAATCAGGACAATTGGCTACATGGTTTTTAGGAATTGTTATTTTTTTCGACGATTACGCCAATACTTTGATTGTTGGAAATACCATGCGGCCAATCACTGATCGCTTAAAAGTCTCTAGAGAAAAGCTAGCCTACATTGTTGATTCAACTGCCGCACCAATGGCTTCTATTGCTTTTGTAACCACTTGGATTGGAGCAGAACTCGGCTATATCTCCAGTGGTATTGAAAAAATAGACGGATTGAATGAAGGAGTTTATGCCACCTTTATAAATTCATTGGCATATTCATTTTATCCAATTCTCGCTTTGATTTTTATACTTATCCTTATTTTAAAAGGCAAAGACTTCGGGCCGATGCACAAAGCTGAAAGCGAAGCTAGAAAGCAAGACTTTACCGACAAAATAGATCCGCATTCTAAAGGCAGTGTATCTATTTTAGAAGAGCTAAAACCACAAGAGGGGGTTGTCCCACGTGCATACAACGCTATTATTCCCGTGGCAGTTGTAATTTTTGGAACAATTGCAGGCTTATTATACAGTGGATACAATGAAATGGTTTGGGCAAACCAAGAACTCAGTTTTTGGCATAAGGTATCTGAAACAATTGGAGCTGCAGACTCTTACCGCGCATTACTTTGGTCATCATTTGCTGCTTTGTGTACAGCAATTGCACTTAGTCTCTCTGGCAAGTTGTTATCTTTATTATCAGCAATAGATGCAACTGTAAGTGGCTTTAAAACAATGTTTTCTGCCATTATAATCCTAAGCTTAGCTTGGGCCTTGGCCCTGGTAATAGAGGATTTAAACACTGCAAGTTTTATTACCACTATGTTGTCAGAGAATATCAGTCCCTATCTTATTCCTGCCATAACATTTCTATTAGCCGCTTTAATTGCTTTTTCTACGGGTTCTTCTTGGGGAACGATGGCAATATTATACCCATTAATTCTTCCTGCTAGCTGGGAAATTGCACAAGCAGCAGCTTTTGATTATGATTTAACACTTTCAATTTTCCACAATACAGTTTCTTGCGTATTGGCAGGTGCAGTGTTAGGAGATCATTGCTCTCCAATATCAGACACTACTATTTTGAGCTCACTATCAACTTCTTGCAACCACATAGACCATATTCGCACTCAAATGCCTTATGCTTTAACAGTTGGAATTGTAGCTGTTACAGTTGGTACAATTCCATCTGCTTTTGGCATCCCCACTTGGCTTAGTTTTATTGTTAGCATTGCAACTCTCTATGGGATTGTCCATTATTTTGGAAAAAAAATAGTGCCCTAAAGCAATCTCAAAGACAACCAAGACTATCTTATGCTAAACGACACTTAAAATAATTATCAAATTTAAAATATCAATTTCTAGATTTAACAAAATAAAGTTAATAACTTAGTCGCACAAAACATTAACAACACACTACTTATCAATAGTTTTGGCAAAAGTGTTTTGTTAAGGTATAATGAAAGTCACTTTAAAAGTCATTACACACAATTTTTAGATAATTTACTTTCATAAAACTGCAATAAAAAGTTAAGTACTTTTCATAAAAAACAACCTTATGCTAAAAATCGGACTTGTCAATTTAATGATACTTCTAAGTTATAAACTATTTCTTGGAGGCGCAGTTAATGTTACACAAGCATTCCCCAGCAGTGCAGCTGCAGGAGAAAGTTTTACCATTGAAATAAATATTGAAAAAGGAGACCATGAAGGTTTTGCAAAATGGCAACAAGCCCTTCCAAAAGGTTTTAGTGCAGTGCCTTTGGAAACTAATCAAGCTACATTCTCTTTTGTAGATGGAGAAGTAAAGTTGATTTGGATAGAAATTCCAGCTGAAGAGCGATTTACCATTAGCTATAAGGTTACAACAAGCAAAAATACAACTGGCAATTTTGAATTGGCTGGCAAATTTTCTTACCTTGAAGATAACGATCGCAAAACTTTTGATACAGAGGTGAAAAGCATCGTGATTGGAACAAGTAAAAATACAGCATCAGCCAAAGGTTCAATAAAAACTCCTTCTACCAACAGTGGTAAAATTGAAGTTTCAGAGGAAGTAACCTCTTCAGATGATATTACGATAAACCGTACCATAACACACTTAGGAGAGGCTGTTTATCAAGTAGACTTAAAGATTAGCAAAAAAGAAGGTCTAACTAGTTTTGGTAAAGTGGAAGAATACCTTCCAAATGGTTTTACAGCAAGTGAAATCAATAATGAAGAAGGATTTTTTAGTCTAAAAAGAGGAATTGTTAAAATCCTATGGATGACTTTGCCTAAAAAATCTAGTTATACAGTTTCCTATCAAATAACAAGCGAGACCGATGAGCTTAGCGAAGTAACGCTTCATGGTGTTGTTTCATACTTAGACGGCGATGTGTCTAAACAAAAGCCGATGAAAGGAAGTCAATTCAAAAATTACTACATTACAGAAGAGGAAGATGCTTTTATTACTGAAGAGCCAATAGTTGAGGAAGTGGAAGAAGTAGAACCAACCAAAATCGAAAAAGTTACAGAAACTAAAACAGTAGCAAAAAAGCCAACAACAACAACAACAACAACAACAACAACAACAAAAGGAAACAACTTAACCTATAGGGTTCAAATTGCTTCTTCAAAAGTCAAGCTAAATATAGAGGAGTTTAAAGCAAAGCGCAAGATTGATGAAGAGGTCTTTATGTACCAACACAAAGACTGGTTTATGTATACTATTGGATCTTTCAATTCATATAATTCAGCCAAAATCAGACGAAATGAGCTGTGGAATGGAAATATAGTAAACGATGCTTTCATTGTCGCTTTTAAAGGTCAAAAGCGTATATCAACTCAAGAAGCATTATTAATTTCAAATGAAAGGTGGAGCAAATAGCTCATAATAAAAATAACCACTACCTTTATGGTATATTAAGTAATTTTATGAAACCTTGCTTGTCTGCACTTATCTTATTTCTAACTCTTGGCTTACATGCTAAAGTGCAAGCACAAAGCGACTCAAGCTTAAACTCTACACCTACAGTAGGTTTTGGTATAGGCTCTATTAAGCTTTACGGTGATTTACACGATAGAAAATACGGGAGCCCAATGACAGGAAATGCAGCCATAAGTGTTTTTCTAAAGCAAAAGCTCAATGATTATTTAGCAATTAGATTTACCTTCATGAGTGCAAAAATTCGCGGAGAAGAGCGCTCAATTCAGCGCAATGTAAACTTCGAAACAACTTTGCGATCAGGTGCTGTTTACCTCGAATATAATTTTGATCATTTCTTACCTAAAAATCGAAAAATAACTCCTATTGTTTCTGCAGGTTTAGAGGCAATTAAATTTAATCCAAAAACAGATATAGCAAACAGAGATGGAGAACGATACAATTACTGGTCAGACGGAACCATAAGAAACTTAAGCGAAAACTCTCCCAATGCAAAAAATGCAGTTCTAATTCAAAGAGATTACAACTACGAAACTGATATTCGAGAAATAGGTTACAACCCTAGTGTGACTTATGAAAAAAGAGCTTTTGTAATTCCTGTAGGAGTTGGTGTGGCAATCAAGTTAAACGATCAATTCAATTTCCGCCTAGAAAGCATGATGCACCTATCTTTCACAGACTATATTGATGGAGTCACCCCCCACAGTTCATCTGAATTTATTGGACAAAAGAAAGGCAATGCCAACAATGATCATTATTTAGTTAATAGTGCATACTTAAGTTACAACTTCCAAAAGGTAGCACCTGCAGACCCATATGATGATTATAAGAAAGGAATTGACCGTAGTCCAATTGATTACTTAGCGATAGGAAATACAGAAGATTATGATGGAGATGGCGTGATAGACCTTATTGACCAATGTCCAAATTCTCCGCCAAACATGGTAGTAGACTCAGTAGGTTGCCCAATTGACTCAGATGGCGATGGGATTCCAGACTATCTAGATGCCGAGCCTTTTTCAATAAATCCACACCTTACCAATGGAATGGGTATTGAAGTAACTGATGATATGTTATACGAGTCATACTTAAGGTTTAATGACTCAACGTTAAAATATGCCGAAGTAATCAACAGAAGCTTTGGAGAAAGAAAAAAGAACGCATCTAAATATCGAATACAAATTGAGGAACATCGAAGCGGAGAAGCTCCAAAAGATATAGGGAGGCTACTCTCTCTTGCTGACATGGAGAAATTAGAGCAAGGTAATAATACCATTTACACCGTTGGAAATTATGCTACTGTTTCTCAAGCCAATGCAAGAGCCTCTGAAATGAAGGACTTAGGTTTTGATAAGGTGGCAATTTTAGAAAAAAATGAAGAAGGGACTTATGTTAACACCAATAGAGATATTATTCCAATGAGCAACACAATGGCATCCACTATTAGTAAAGATATAGTCGTTTTCAGAGTGCAACTCGGTGCTTTTAAAAATAAACCCTCAGATAATCTATTTACTGGGATTAAAGACCTTATTGTAGTGGAAGAAGGTGGTTTGCTCCGATTCATGACAGGTTCTTTTGACAGCTTTGAAAGTGCAGCAAGGTATAAATTACAGATGGTTATTAAAGGCTATAAAGGAGCTTTTGTAGTACCTTATAAGAATGGGAATAGAGTAACTTTAGAATCAGTTGGTGTCAATGTTCTTGATTCCAACCCACTAATTGGAAGGTAAGTGACAACCAACCCTATCTATTAACTTCTATTAACTTCAAATCATACTTGCATTTCATTACTTTTGAAGTACTATGAAAAAACCAATTGCGATAGTTTTGTTGCTTTTCCTATTTTTTAATAATGAATCGGCGGTTGCACAAGCTGATAACATTAATAACGAAAGGAATCAAGCCCTAATTAAATTTAAAAATCTAATTACCATAATAAATTATGCTTACGTAGATACCGTAAACAATTCAAAAATGGTAGATGATGCAATTGTAGGGCTATTGAAAGAGTTAGACCCGCATTCTGTATATATTCCTGCGAAAGATTTGAAGAAAATGAATGAACCTTTAGAAGGGAACTTTGAAGGCATTGGCATACAATTTAATCTTTTGCATGACACAATTACAGTGGTTTCGCCTATTTCAGGAGGGCCCTCTGAAAAGCTTGGTATACTTCCCGGCGATAGGATTGTAACAGTTGATGGAGAAAATGTTGCAGGAACAGGTGTTACAAACTCTGATGTACAAAGGTTGTTGCGTGGAAAGAAAGGAACAATTGTCAACATTCAGGTTGACCGACATGGCGAAAAAGATTTAATAGACTTTTCAATTACAAGAGACAAAATACCACTTTATAGTGTTGATGCCTCATACATGGCAACTCCAGACATAGGCTATATCAAAATCAATCGCTTTGCACGTACAACCATGAAGGAGTTTAGAGAAGCCATTGACACACTCAAAAAGAATGGAGCAGAAAATTTAATCCTAGATTTAAGAGGAAATGGTGGAGGCTACTTAAAAACAGCTTTCCAACTTGCAGATGAGTTTTTGGAACAAGGAAGAATGATCGTATACACTGAAGGTGATAAACAACAAAAAGAAGTATACAATGCAACTTCTCAAGGAGCTTTTGAAAAAGGAAAACTTGCTATATTAATTGATGAAGGCTCCGCTTCGGCCTCTGAAATTGTTTCAGGAGCTGTTCAGGATTGGGACAGAGGCTTGGTTATTGGGCGACGATCATTCGGAAAAGGCTTGGTTCAAAAGCCATTCCCACTACCAGATGGATCAGCAATAAGGCTAACAACTGCTAGATATTACACGCCAACAGGAAGATCAATACAAAGACCTTATGACAAAGGTAAAGTAAGTTACTATAATGAAATCAACCGCAGATACACGAGTGGAGAATTGCTTGAAGCAGACAGCATAAACTTTCCAGACTCTCTAAAGTATTATACGCCAAATAAAAGAGCTGTTTATGGTGGTGGTGGAATTATGCCTGATGTATTTATTCCTTTAGACACTTCTTTCAACACCAATTTTAACAGACAACTTATTCAAAAAGGAGTATATAATGAATTTTCAATTACCCATTTGGATAAACTTAGAAAGGATTACCAAAAAAAATATCCTGCATTTAAAGACTTTCAAAAGAACTTTATTGTAGATGATAGTATTTTAAAAAACTTTTTTGAACTTGCAGAAAATAAAAAGATTGAAAAAGATGAAAAAGAGTATGAAAGGTCTAAGGAGTTAATTCACACTCAAATTAAAGCTCTTTTGGCACGAAGTTTGTACAACAATTCTGCATACTTCCAAGTAATCAACAACTTAAGCAATTCATATATAGAGGCGATAAACCTTATTCAAAGTGATGAATTTATGAAGGCTAAACTTGAACATGATTAATTATATTTGTACCTATTAAACTAAAAACTATATTAATATTATGAGTGAAAATTTAAAAAATGGACTTTTAGCATTAATTGCTATTGCAACAATTGCAAATACAATTATTCTATTAGGAGATAGTGGAGTTTCTTATGAAAAAACTCCCGTTAAAAGTGCTGTAAGTAATGTAGCGGCAACACCAGCTAGCAGTATAAATGCAAGCATGACACCTGACAATCAGCAGCAGCAAATGAATCAAAATCAGGCACCAGTTGGTCCAAAAACCACCATTGAGTTTGCTAGTTTAGAGCATGACTTTGGGACAATTGAGCAAAATACGCACAACCCAAAAACTTTTACCTTTACCAATACCGGAGATAAACCATTAATAATCTCTAATGCTAAAGGAAGTTGTGGATGTACTGTTCCAAATTATCCAAGAGAGCCAATCGCTCCTGGACAAACAGGCGAAATTGAAGTGGTTTACAACCCTGGTACCCAAAGGAACCAACAGGTGAAAACTATTAGCATTACTGCTAACACAGAGCCGGCAACTACAGTTTTACAAGTAAAAGCTAACGTTATACCAGGAGAAGGTGGTGATGATGAAGGTCAAAATGTAATGATCGGAGGCTAAGTAAGCTAATAGATAATACATGTAAAAATTAAAAAGCTCGTTTTAAAAACGAGCTTTTTTATGCTCAAAATGCTTCGTTAAACGTTAGGTATAAACCCGAATTTCCAGGCGCTCCAAAACCATAGTCTAACCTAATGTTTACCTTGTCTTTCTGATCTAATTGATAACGTAATCCAAGGCCGCCACTGTAGCGCCTTTTCTCAATTTGAAAATCATTTATATTGTTTGCCACCGCTGCAACACCACCAAAAGCAACAGCCCCCACCCTACCTTTTATAGTTTGTCGAAATTCTACCTGACCCATTAGTACATTCTTATCTCTATACCTTCCTTCATAATATCCTCTCATTCTAGAACGACCACCAATAAAAGCCATCTCGTTGAAAGGAACCCCGCCAATATTACTTTCCCAATACCCATTTGCCGCTAAAACAGTTTTAGAAGATAGAGAAAGGTATTTTACATAATCAACTGAAATCCGGCTAAACTCATACTCACTTCCAAAAGAATATAAAGATGGAAGTGCAAGGATTTCTAAATAAGAACCCTCTTGTGGATAATTATAATTGTCTCGATTATCCCTCAAGAACACACCACCTAAAGCAGAAATAATCCCACCACTTGAGCCCGGGACACCACCTAAATCAAGGAGTCCTCCTTCAAGTACATCTCCCATGTTAAAGTTGTCAAACCAATAACGAAAACCTACATAAGTGCTCTTCCCATATCGCTTAGTTGCATTTATGCGAATACGTGGAATATTAACCTTATACGTTTCTTTAATGTTTGAAGGAATGTTATTACCTATACCATAAAAGTTATAGCTATATCGATAATAGCGCAGTTCCCCGAAAATATAATACTTATTTTGATTGGTATATATATGATAAGGAATATAAAATAACAACTGATTTTCTTGGGTGTGCGCTGCTCCAATTTCAATTTGAGAGTTCCTATTGTCTTCTTCTTTCTCAAATCTAAAAGTTAATAAAACAACTGCCCCATATGCCAATCGCGTTTCGGGAGTATAATACACTACAGGCAAAGGAAATATACTTATACTCTTTTCTGTTGAGTCAGTTTTTTCTTGGCCAAATAAAGTTGAAGTGCCTATAAGCAAAACAAATAAATACTTTATAAAATGCTTCATTGGCACAATTTATATAACTCCTTCTAGTGGCCCTCCTTTCTTGCCCAAATTATCAACAGACCTCTCTACATCAGGATCAGCTTCAAGAAGGGGAGCGTGATGTGGTTTTGATCTACTGTCTAATATTAAAGGTCCATTGCAGCCCCAGTGTTTGTTCTTTACAAATGAACCAACTCCATGAATATCGTGAGAAGGGTTGGCACGTGTAAAGGTTACCCAAAGTAAGTTTGCGAATGTCTTAGATAAAAACCTTGCATTGTCACATACAATAATCATTGCTATTTCATACAATTTATCTTCGAAGCGCTTTAATTTATCAGATAGTTGTTGAAATATTTGATCTTCTTTTTCATAAGTAGAAAACGGATTCATTTCAACAGCTAAAACTCCAGGGAAAGCTAGCTTTACCTCTTTTATTTCTTCAGGCCAATCAATAGAAGGAAGAGTAGTTGCAAGCTTTCTAATTGGTTTACCAATTGCTGCCATCACAACCTTAGAACCTTCATTTATTTCCACAGAACTATAATCTAGAGTATCTATTGTGGTGTTGGTTTGAAAGTGTAAATCTCGACTCCAGTTGAGGCGTTCTAACATATGTTGAAAAAACGCTTCTTTATCATGAAGTTTAAGCTCTGGAGCATCTTCTTTGGCAGAAATAAAAAGAAATTTCGCCAACGACATTTGTCCATATCCCAAAATGTGGTTTGCTATTGTCAAAAGCTCTGCAGGTTGACTAATTTCATAAAAAGGAGTGTATCGTTCACTTCCTATTGCAAAGAGCAATGGATGAACTCCAGCTTCATCAACAGCATTTACTTCATGCAAGCCTGGAATCTCTTTCGGAATAATCGAGCCTGTTATCTCGTGAATCAAATCTCCAAAAGAGGTATCTTCCTGAGGTGGTCTACCAACAACAGTAAATGGCCAAATTGCATCTTTTCGGTGATAAACACTCTCTACTTTCATTAAAGGAAAGTCGTGCTTTAAAGAGTAATAACCTAAATGATCACCAAAAGGACCTTCTGCCTTATTTTCTTGTGGATATACTTTTCCGGTAATCACAAAATCTGCATCAGACGAAAGTACGTATCCATTTTTTCGTTTATAACGAAACCTCCTTCCTCCCAATGTACCCGCAAAAGTAAGTTCAGACAAACCTTCAGGCAATGGCATTACTGCAGCAAAAGTGTGTGATGGCGGCCCTCCAACAAATATTGATACGGAAAGAGGTTTCCCTAAGGCATTGGCTTTTGCTTGATGCACTCCTATCCCTCTATGTATTTGATAATGAAGCCCCACTTCTTTGTTTTGGATGTAATCATTACCACCCATTTGAATGCGATACATTCCTAAATTAGAGTTCATGATAGACGGCTTCTCAATATCTTCGGTATATACCAATGGCAAAGTTATAAAAGGACCTCCATCTTTTGGCCATGATTTAAGTTGTGGCAGTTGATCGATTTGAGTTTTGCCAAATGTCACTGCTGCTTTACCCCTACTTTTTTTTGGTAGTGCTTTGATTGCAGAAAATGGGACTGCAGCATAATGAAAAGGCCGTTTTAATACTTCTGACGGATTGCCCTTTAATCGAATTATTTTTTTCACATTGTCCAATGTATCTCTAAAGATAAATCGGCTACGTTCTATTGTTCCAAATAAATTAGAAACCGCAGGAAATGGGCTCCCTTTTACGTTCTCGTACAATACTGCAGGTCCGTGAGCAGCATACAATCGCAACTGTATTGCAGCCATCTGCAAGTTGGGGTCTACCTCTTCTTTAATTCTAATTAAATGACCATTTTTTTCTAAATCGGCAACACAAGCTGCCATGCTTTTATATCCCATTTATTTCAATTTTAAGGCTCTCTACAATTTGAATTTAGTTCGCAAAGGGTTTGCCAATAGTAGATTTCAGTTATTGATTTCTTAATTTATTAAAGAT
>Ga0079223_10001396_pt1 | contig 14279 bp, 11 predicted proteins | sample Stecom2011_FD_75072 | JGI IMG/M metagenome (GOLD analysis project Ga0079223, IMG submission 75072) | Agricultural soil microbial communities from Utah to study Nitrogen management - Steer compost 2011 | ecosystem: Environmental > Terrestrial > Soil > Agricultural land | place: USA: Utah... | reverse complement strand
GGGTCCAAGGCGTTATCTTCCACCAGCCTCTGCTTGGCCATGCGTTTTTCCATCATCTTCCGCCTGGTTTCCGTATCTTCGATGAGATGGCCGGCCTCGTCATGCTCATCACCCGCGCTGACCACAAGGCCAGCTCCAAAGCCTGGGTAAAGGCGAGGCGAGATGCCGTCTTCCGTGAAGCGGTGCCGCAGGTAAGCAGGGCCAGCTTCTTCAGGAGCAGCCAGCTTACCCCGGCGGATCTCGATCTTGCTCAGATCGAAAGGCGGTACGGTGGTATAGGAATCGGCCAGATGCTGGTCGCTTAGGACCACCACCGGCATCTGGTATTCTTCCGCCAAGTTAAAAGCATGGGCCATGAGGTAAAAGGCCTCTTCCACATCCCCCGGGGCCAAGACCGCCCTGGGGAAATCGCCAAAGGACATGGCGACGGCAAACCTTAAATCGCCCTGTTCAGTGCGGGTGGGCAGCCCCGTGCTGGGGCCCGGCCGCATGGCGTTGATGACCACAATGGGGATCTCCGCCGAGCCCGCGAGGCTCAAAGCCTCTGTCATCAGGGCAAATCCTCCGCCGGAGGTGGCGGTCATAGCCCGCACTCCGGTGAAGCTGGCGCCAATGGCCATATTGATCGCGGCTATTTCATCTTCCGCCTGCTCCATGATGACCTTGGCTTCCCTGCCGTAGCTGGCGATGAACTCGGTGACACCCGTGGAGGGGGTCATGGGGTAGGCGCTCATAAACTTCACCCCTGCAGCCAAGGCCCCCAAGGGCAGGGCGTCATTACCCCGCAAAACCAGGTGCGGCCTGCTCTTGGCCGGTTTGGCCGGTCGGGGCCTTGCCCCCAGCAGCCCCCTCACCCGCTCAAATCCGTGGGAGGCCACCTGCTGGTTCCCGGCCACAACCGCCTCGCCCTTATCGGCAAACATCAAAGCCAGGGTCTCATGGAGTACAGTAATCTCTTCGCTGAGCAGCGCCCAGACGGCCCCTGCCGCCACCGCGTTGGCCATGATCCTGGGCTGGCCCAGCTCCTCTGCCATGCGGGCAAAGGGCAAACCGATACAGTTCTCCTTTGTTACCAGTTCTTTTGCTGCATCACCTAAAACATCTGGATCGTAGATGACCACTCCGTCCGGTTTGACTTCCCCCAGTTCCTGGGTGACCGTGGTTTCATCCAGGGCAACGAGAATATCGACGTCGTCCTCCCAGGAGGCCACAGGCTGGTCCGCCAGCCGGATCTGGAAGAAGTTGTGGCCTCCCCGAATACGCGACTCGTAATCCTGGTGGGCGAAGAGGTGCCAGCCCTCTTGGGTGGCCGCCCGGAGCAGAATGGTACCTACCGACACCAAACCCTGCCCCGCCTGCCCTCCAATCTTGATGTTTAGGGTCTGCATGATCTGCCTCCCTGCCTAAAACGCCCGGATCTGGCTCTTGGGAGCCTGGCAGATGGGGCATTTCTCCGGTGCATCGCCCTCATGGGTCCAGCCGCAGACGTCACACACGTAGACCGTGCCCAGTTCGATGTCGATCTTCTTCTCCTGAACCGTCTTCTTGGCCTGGCCGTACATGTCGGCGTGGATCTTCTCAGCCTCCAGGGCATAGTGGGTGGAGCGGACCGCACCCTTTTCCTGCTGGAGCTCGGCCACTACTTTAAAAGCAGGGTACATCTCTTCCACTTCGTAGGTCTCGCCATCAATGGCATCCTGGAGGTTGGCCACTGAATCTTTGATCCCGCCCAGCTCCTTCAGGTGGTTGCGGGCATGGACCAGCTCTGCATAGGCAATGGCCCTAAACAGCTTAGCCACATTGGGTAAGCCTTCCTTCTCCGCCACGTTGGCGTAGATCTGGTACTTCATGTGCGCCATGCTTTCTCCGGCAAAAGCATCCCTCAGGTTCTTTTCGGTCATGATTCTCATGCACAAATCCCCTCCCAATTGATAGTGCTAATGGTTACTATAGCATGCCAGCAATTTACTGGCAAGACGCTATTGCTATACATTCGTAACAAGCGCTTCCACTAGATGCTGGGCGGAAACACCTGTTTTGCGCGGTGTGTTGTGGGTAACCTGTGTATAATGTGGAAAACTAAGCCACTTAGTGAATTACCTCACCTCCCCCTAAGTGCCCTACCCCCAGAGCAGCCAAATCAGGATGTAGCCCACGGTCACGGCGGCCAGGGTAAAGGGCACACCCAGCCGCATGAACTGGCCGGCGCTCACTTCATAGCCTTCCCTGCGCAGCAGCCCGATACCGGTGATGTTGGCGGAAGCGCCGATGGGGGTGAGATTCCCGCCCAGGGTAGCTCCGCACAAAAGTCCGAAGTAGAGGAGGTTCGGTTCCACTGCCATAATGGAAGCTACACTGCCCATCACCGGCAGCATGGTGGCCACATAGGGGATGTTGTCCACGAAAGCGGAGATCAAAACGGACATCCAGACAATTAGGGTGTAAACCAGGAAGACGTTACCCTGTCCCGTGCGGGCGATGAAGGCGGCGAACCTTTCGATCACCCCAGCTTGCGTCAGTCCGCCCACCACCACAAACAAACCCATGAGCAAAAGCAGGGTGAACAAGTCGATATCGAGGATGGTCTTCCAGCTGTGCTTAAAGCCTTTCCCCAAAGCCAGATCCCGGATCAAGCCCACCGCGAAGAGGGCAACGCAGATCAAGCCGTTGGTGATGTGGGGTTTTTCGGGAATAAAGGAAGCCAGGATCAGAAGCACGATCATGATCAGAAGCAGATAGCCCGGGAACCTATCCTGCACCTCGGTACGGGCTTGCGGTTGGATCTGGCCCTTGGTGGAGCGCAGCACCCAATACAGGATGGCGGTGGCAGCTACTGCCCCTGCCTGTACCACCCAGAACATCCCGGGCCGGCCCTGGAGCCAGAAAAAATCCAGGAAGTCCAAATTGGCATGCCCGCCCAGGAGGATGGAAGTGGCATCACCCACCAGGGTGGCCGCACCCTGGAGGTTGGAGGCGATGGCCACGGCGATCACGCTGGTCACAGGGGAAATTCCCTGCTTCTTGGCGATACTCATGGCCACCGGGGCCACAATCAACACCGTCGCCACATTGTCCACGAAAGCAGAAATGATGCCGGAAAAGAGAGATAAAGCCACGATGGCCCAGCGAACAGTGGGCGTCTTCTCCAGGATCAGGTCCGCCAGCAGAGCAGGCATCCGGGACTCGATAAAGAGCGAAACAATCCCCATTGTTCCGGCGATCATCAAGATCACATTCCAGTCAATAAAACCAAAGACCATGTTCAGGGGGACAATACCCACCGCAACAAAGATTCCTGCCGAGACTAGTGCGATATGCGGTCTGTAACGGGGCAGCAATAACAGCAAAAGGTAAGTGATGGCAAATAGTGCGATGGCCAATGTTTGCAATGCAACAACTTCCTTTCAACATTTCTTCTTTGAGGGAATTCTCTTTTGAGCAGAGGGATTCCTCTCCATAAAGACACCCTCTCCCGGAGATTTTGCCCTCGGGATGGAGCCCCCCAATTGCGCTAGTTCTTTCAGCCACGGCAGGGATCGGCTTCCCGGATGACTAATACCCAGAGCAAATCCTCTGCGCACGGAAGTGCCGTCATGATGGAAGGAAAAGGAGGCAGAACGATGGTTGATGTACTCCGTTTTGGTATGGTGGGTGGAGGTCTCGGCTCCTATATCGGCCAGGTGCACCGCAAGGGAGCCACCTTCGATGAGCAGGCCAGGCTGGTGGCGGGCAGCTTCTCCCGGGATTTCCAACGGACGCTGCAAACCGGCCAGCGGCTGGGCCTGGATCGGGAGCGCTTGTACCGGGATCACAACGAAATGGCAGAGCAGGAAGCAGCCCGGGAGGACGACATTGACTATGTGATCATCTGCAGTCCCAACTACGCGCACTACGCGGCCGCCAAAGCCTTTCTCGAACGCGGTATCCATGTAGTGTGCGATAAGCCCCTGACCGTCACTGTGGAAGAAGCAGAAGAGCTGGCCCAGCTCGCCCAAGAGAAGGGTCTGCTCTTTGCCGTCAGCTATGCCTATGCCCAATGCCCCGCGGTGAAGCAGGCGCAGTTGATGGTGCAAAACGGTGACATTGGCGAGATCCAGGTGGTCATGGCCGAGTACCCCATGGGCTGGCTGGCCGCGCCCGTGGAGCAGGAGGGCGAGGTGCCCTGGCGGACGGACCCCAAGCAGTCGGGCATCTCCAACTGCGTGGGCGACATCGGCACCCACATCGAGAACACCGTGGCCTACATCACCGGGTTGGAAATCGAAGAGCTGTGCGCCCGCTTGGATAACTTCGGCGGGGATAACCGGCCCCTGGATACCAACGCCCACGTGCTCGTGAAGTACAAAAGCGGAGCTGTGGGCAACTACTGGTGCTCCCAGGTGGCCATTGGCTACGACAATCCCCTGAAGGTGCGCATCTTCGGCACCAAGGGCACAATTGAGTGGTGCCAGGAGTTCCCCAACCACCTGCGCGTGGCGAAGCTGGGCCAGCCGCCCCAGATGCTGGCCAAGGGCCAAGAGTACTTCTACCCCCAAGCCAACGAGCTGGCCCGCCTGGGCGCGGGGCATCCCGAAGGCTATTATGAAGCCTTCGCCAACTTCTACCGCGCCTTCAACGGCGCGCTGCTCAAGCATAAGCAGGGCCTGGAACTCACCTCTGAAGATCTGGACTTCCCCGATGTTTTTGCTGGCTTGCGGGGTGTGAAATTCATCCACCGCTGCGTGGAAAGCTCCAAGCGGGGTTCCGTCTGGGTCAAGTTCGACTAAAGCTTCTGGTCTAAAGCGCTAAGTACCCTCGAGGACCTAGCGCTTTTTCCACTTCTCCCCTTAGCAGGATTTGTGTACAAACGGTGGAAAAAAGATCAACTACAAGTTAACTCAAAGACTCAGACCAGAGGGGGGGTTAGCATTGTCTCTGCCCAGAAAACTCTTGGTAAGTGCACTCCTGTGCTTGCATTTGGCCCTTCTCTTCAGCAGCGTCCCGGCAGCGGCGGGCTCCCCAGGGGAAACCGCCCACCTCATCCACGGCCAGGCCTGGCTGGATACTGCTGGTCAAGCCCTGGAAAACCCCGCTTACAAGTACGCCATCTACCAATCCCGTTCCCTCGCGGTTAAACACCCCGAACTGTATCTGCAGGCAGATGCCCTGTTCAACGAGGTTTTGACCTCCCGGCCCAACATGATCAAGTTCTACCGCAACCGCACCCAGGATCCGCAGCGGCAGTGGGAGGAGTACCGCGCCATCCTGCTGAGCCGGAACGTGGAGTTTTTCCGCTGGTCAGAGTTCTCCAGCGCTGAGCACAACCCGGTGAGCTGCCGGGAGCTCTACGGCAGCGCAGCCTTTTTGCCCTTTGTGGATCTGAGGCTCCATTTCATGGCCTCAGCCCTCAAGGGGGCAGACTGGCAGGCCACGCCCCTATCCATGGCGGAATTCCTCTATTTCCAGCACGGCGCGGGCAAGGATTCCTTCATCATCGTCACCGCGGACGGCACCGCCTACCTTTACAAAGCCAGCACCCCCACTTCCCCGGCTGAGCTTTTCACCTACAGCGGCGAGCCCTGCAGGGAACTTGAGGGAGATGCGGTGCTCATCTTCAACCAAGAGTACGTCTGGTATCCCCTCATGGGCAGGGACGATCGGCTGGAAAGCCCGGCTCTGGCGGAAGCGGTGGCCAGCTGCGCCCAAGAAGGTTTCATCCCTGAACTCACGGCGCTGGAAGCGGAACTGGTGGAAATTCTTAAAGAAAGCACAAAACTCCATTCCCAGGAAGACAGGCTTTTAGCCCTGGCCTGCGCCGCCAAGCTGCACACGGCCTCCTGGCGGCTCCATCCAGAGCTTTTCCAGCAGCTGGATCCTTTCTGGGCCGAGATGGCGGGATTCAGCCGCAACCAAGCGCCGGACCCCCTGGGCTGGCGCGGCGCCCGCATCACCCTGCTGAGCAACCGCCTGTGCCCAGTGGCGGCGGAACTGGCCGCGGTGGCCAGGGAAAACAGCAGCGGGGGCCTAAAGGCGCTGATGGACAGCATGGTGCAGGAATACTTCCGGCGGCTGGGCCCCAGCTCCAGTCCCAGGCCACTGACCCTGTGGTACCACAGTGATCTTTACCTCCTCAACCTGGATGATTACCTTTTGGCCAGGGCCGGCAGCGACCTCTCCACCGCCCTGGCCACAGCGGCCATGCTGGATCTAGCGGACATTCCCGGCCTGGAAGTGTATGTGGTGGGAGCAAGGTTTGAGTATGATCTGGGGAGCCACGCCTACTGTGCACTGTTTTTGGGGGAAGAGCGGGGGATCGCCGCCTACGGCCAGTGGTTACCGGAAGCAAACGGTCTGTTCGATCCCGCTGTAGCCGCACAGACAGGCCTGGCCCTCTCCGCCCTGCTCACCCCAAGGGGCTGGGTCAATTTCGCCACAGATGATGATCTGGACTTCCGCCCGGTGAGCTCATCCCTGGAAGCCGACTCCATCCTGCAGCTGCTGCAGGTAGTGAGCCGTAAAACGCAGGGCCAAGCCCGCATCGCCACAGGCTATTCCCGGGAGCTTCTGCAGGCCACGGGTATCTACGACGTTGAACGCTTCATCAGCGAGTTTCCTGCCCTGCCGCTGCAGCGCTACCCCTTTTAGGTGGTGCAGCCTGGCAGGTCTGAACAAACGCCGCGGCATTTGTCCCTGCATTTGACATATGGATAAAGGGTTTTCTCCCCTGTTTACCTAATATCCCCACAAGTATTCTTGCCTGGAGGTGGAACAAGCATGATTGAGGGAAAAGACATCAAGACCCAAGCAGGCACGCTCCGTTTTGGCCTGGTAGGCGGAGCCTCTGGCTCCTTTATCGCCGACGTTCACCGCAAAGCGGCGCTCTTTGACGGACAGGCGGAACTGGCCGCCGGGTGTTTTTCTTCTAAGTACGAGCGGACCCTGGAAACCGGGAAACGGCTGGGCCTGGATCCCCAGCGTCTCTACCGGGACCACGGGGAAATGGCGGAAAAGGAGGCGGCCCGGGAGGACGGCATCGATTTTGTCATTATCGCCACACCCAACTACCACCACTACCCCGCGGCCAAAGCGTTCCTGCAGAGGGGTATCCACGTGGTCTGCGACAAGCCCCTCACTCTGCAGGTGGAGGAAGCGGAGGAACTGGCCAGGCTCGCCGAGGAAAAGGGGCTGCTCTTCTGCGTGACCTACGCCTACTCCCAGTATCCCGCGGTTAAGCAGGCCCAGATGATGATCAAAAATGGCGAAATCGGAGACATCCAGGTGGTTGTGGCTGAATATCCCCAGGGCTGGATGGCCACCCCCGTGGAGCAGGAGGGCAACAAGCAGGCTGCCTGGCGCACAGATCCGGAAAAATCCGGTATCTCCAACTGCGTGGGCGATATCGGCACCCACATTGAAAACACAGTCTCTTACATCACCGGGCTGGAAATAGCTGAACTCTGTGCCCGCCTGGACATCTTCGGTGCAGAGGGTCGGACGCTGGATACCAACGCCCATATTCTAGTCAAGTACAAGAACGGCGCGGTGGGTAGCTACTGGTGCTCCCAGGTGGCGGTTGGCTATGATAACGGCTTGTCCGTGCGCATCTTCGGTACCAAGGGCACCATCGAATGGCGCCAGGAAGATCCCAACTACCTCATCGTGCGCAAGCTCAACCAGCCGGTCCAGGTGCTCTCCCGGGGGAACCCCTACTTCCACCCCGCAGCCGCAGGCATGTCCCGCGTCCCCGCTGGGCATCCCGAGGGCTACTACGAGGCCTTTGCCAACACCTATCTCAAGTTCACCACTGCCCTGCTCAAGCTCAAACAGGGCCTCGAGCTGACGGAAGAAGACCTGGATTTCCCCGATGTCCAGGCGGGCCTGCAGGGGGTCAAGTTCATCCATAAATGCGTGGAGAGCTCCCGGCGGGGTTCGGTCTGGGTTCAATTCGACTAAAGGAGGAGAGCCGATTGTCGCGACCTGTAACCATCTTCACCGGGCAGTGGGCCGACCTCACCTTCGAAGAGGTCTGCCGGAAAATGAGCGAGATGGGCTATGACGGCCTGGAAATCGCCTGCTGGGGCGACCATCTAGACCCCAAAAGGGCTGCAGAAGACCCAGCTTACGTGGAAGACCGCCTGCAGACTTTAGAACGCTACGGCCTGGGCTGCTGGGCCATCGGCGCGCACCTCATCGGCCAGTGTGTGGGCGATAACTGGGATCCCCGCCTGGACACCTTCGCGCCCGACCAGGTGAAGGGGCAGCCTGAAAAGATCCGGGCCTGGGCCATTCAAGAGATGAAGTACGTGGCCAGGGCCGCGCAAAACATGGGTGTTCAGGTGGTTACCTGCTTCACGGGCTCGCCGATTTGGCCCTACTGGTACTCTTTCCCGCCTACGCCGGAAGAGATGGTGGAAGAGGGGTTCAAGAAGATCGTCGAGCTGTGGACACCCATTTTCGATGAATTCGACCGCTGCGGCGTGCGCTTTGCCCTGGAGGTCCATCCCACGGAGATCGCCTTTGATTTTTACACCACCCAGAAGCTTTTGCAGCACTTCAACCGCAGGGAAACCCTGGGCATCAACTTTGACCCCAGCCACCTCCTCTGGCAGGGCCTGGAACCCCATCTGTTCATCAGGGAATTTGCCGATCGCATCTACCATGTGCATATGAAGGACGTGGCGGTAACCCTGGACGGCAGGGCGGGCATCCTCGGCTCCCACCTCAACTTCGGCGATGTGCATCGGGGCTGGAACTTCCGCTCCCTGGGCCACGGCGATGTGAACTTCGAGGAGATCATCCGGGAGCTGAACGCCATCGGCTATCAGGGACCGCTGTCGGTGGAGTGGGAAGACAGCGGGATGGACAGGGAGTTTGGCGCCCGGGAGTCCTTGGAGTTTGTGCGGGGGCTGGACTTCCCTCCCTCCGCCATCGCCTTCGACGATCCCATGAAAAAGTAAGCTCTAGCATGCTGAGCACGGGCTGCTGGTTTTCGGACCAGCGGCCCTTCTTTCTTCATCCAGGCTGGCTTTTTTTAAGAAGCCTCCAGGAACAGCTCCCCAAGGAGCGAATTCCTAAAGACAAAAAAATCACCAAGCAGCGGCGGGAGTTGAAAGCAGTGAAACAGAGCAGAAAGCCAGCGAGAAAGAGAAACGTTGCAAAAATTACCTGCTGTGCCGTGCTGGCCCAGTACGGCGGCGAGATTCCCCCTGAGGATGGGGAGGCTCACGGACGGAAGTACAGTTACATAAGTGAGGAGGAGCTGTATGCTTAAGGTGGAAACGACGCCCAATAACGCGGGGGTCACCATATCCGGAGATTTCTTCGATTTCGACCAGCTTTATGAGGCACTTCACGAAATTGTGGGGGACGAAGATGAGTATCCTGCCCACGGCGGGGCGCGCCTGCGCATCCTGGGGATCTGCTACGATCTGCGCCACGCCAAGATGGGCCATCGAGACTTCACCTTTGTGTTCAATGGGCTCACTGACGAAGTGCGGCAGTGGCATGGGATTGTTGCGCCCGATCGGAATGTCTATCTATCCATCCAGGTTCTGTGGCCCGAGCTTCTGTTCTGCACCATGGCCCTCAACGATTTCGCCGAGCTGCGGGCCAGGAAGCTCGCGGGTAGCCGGCACGGTGCGTTTGAAGACAGGAACGTTATCTGGGACAGCACCCTGGCTCAGATCAGGCTGCTGCAGGCTGAGGTCTGGCAGTGCATCCAGAAGACAGTGCCCTCAACCGTTCTAGGCAGAATCAAGAATCTCATGTTCTCAGGTCAGTTCTCCGCTGTGGGCTACGCCACCCAATACCTGGATCTTTTGAACATCCGCTTCCTGAAACTGGACAGGGAACGGAGGGCGCAAAAGATCTCCATCGTGGTCAAACGCCTGGTGGAAAAGGACGATGAGTATTGGGATTACTGGCATGCGGTGCGGCGCGCGGCCAAAGCCCACGGTTGTAGTCCGGAAGACCTCGGGATTGGCCTTGACTATCCCGAAGAGATCGACTGGTAAAGAAGCAAAACAGGGATTTCCCCAGGCAGTACGAACCAGTACAGGCATAAAGAAAGAGGGCTGGCTGCGGATCCAGCCCTCTTGTTATCCTCTGCGCCTTAAGCAAAACTCACCAGCCGGTCGAAGGAAGGCTTCAGTGCAGGGTAGAGGTCTTTATACACCTGGTACAATTCAGCGTAGACCTTGCGCCACTCCTCATCCGGCTCCACCTGGCGCACCACCTTGATGATGGAATCGGAGGCCTCCCGCACATCGCCGTAGATACCGGTGCCAACCCCGGCCAGGATGGCGGCGCCTAAAGCGGGACCTTCATCGATGTTGATCTCATCCAAAGCGAGGCCGGTGGCGCTGGCAATGATCTTCTTCCACAGCGGCGACCGGGCTCCACCGCCCAGGGCCCTAAGAGAGGTGCCGTTCCAGCCGACGGAACGCAGCAGCTCCACGGAATCGCAGAAGGCAAAGGCCACGCCTTCCATGACGGCGCGGATCATCTCGCCCTGGTCATGGGTGGCGCTCAGCCCCACGAAGCTGCCCCTGGCGTTGCCATCGCCGTGGGGAGTGCGTTCTCCCGTCAGGTAAGGCAAGAAGACCAGGCCCCGGCTGCCCGGGGGCACCGCTTCCGCCGCCTTGGTGAGCACATCATACTCCACTTCTTCCAGACCTAAGCGGCGCCGCAGCCAGCTCAAGGAGAGCCCCGCGGAGAGGGTGACACCCATCATGTAGAACTCTCCCGGCACGCAGCTGTTGAACATGTGCACCGTACCCTCGGTGACCAGCTTGGGTTCAGCCAAGTGGGCCAGGATCACGCCGCTGGTACCGATGCTCACCATGCCCCGCCCGGGCAGGACCACGCCGGAACCCACGGCTCCGCAGGCATTGCCCGCTCCGCCGCCCACCACGGGGGTACCGGGTTTGAGGCCGGTGGCCTCCGCCGCTTCCCCGCTGATGGTACCGCCGACTTCGGCAGAACCGATGATGGGCGGTAGGATTTCCGGGTCAATGCCCAGCGGTTCCAACACCGGCTTGGACCAGACCCGCTGGCGCACATTCATCATGAGCATGCCCGCGGCATCGGATACCTCCATGGCCAGCTGACCCGTGAGGCGGAAGCGCACATAGTCCTTGGGCAGGACCAGCCAGCGCAGCTTGACGTAATTCTCGGGCTCGTTTTCCTTCAGCCAGACCACCTTGGGCAGGGTGAACCCCTCCAGAACGGGGTTGCACACCTCCTCCCGCAGCACTTCGGCATCCACCGTGGCCTCAATCCGGCGGCACTGGGCCGTGGTGCGCACGTCATTCCACAAAATGGCCGGCCGGATTACCTGGTAGTTGTCATCCAGGAAAACCGAGCTGTGCATCTGGCCGGATAGGCCTAAACCGGCCACATCCTCCGGCGCTACCTGGAATTTCCCCAAAACCCCCCGCACGGCTTCCGCGGAGGCCTGCCACATATCTTCCGGATTCTGCTCCGACCAGCCGGGATGGGGCGAGTAGAGGGGATACTCCACGGTGTGGCTCCCCACCACCTGACCCTCGCCGGTGAGCAGGAGGGCCTTCACAGCCGAAGTGCCCACATCGAGCCCTATGAGATACTTCATATCAGCAACCCGCCTTTCACTCCTGCCGTTTTCCCTCCGTGTCCAACTACTCGAACATATACCTGTTGAGAATGGTCTCCAGGAGTTCTTGGCGTCCGGAGGTGAGCTTGATCTCCTGATTCGCCATGGCGTATTCGCTCAGCTCCTTGAAGCCAACTTCGCCCTTGACGATCTTCTCACCGATACCGCTGGTGTAGCTCTTGTAACGCTCGGCGATGAAGTCCTCCAGCTCCCTGGACTCCAGCAGGCGGTGGGCGATGAGCAGACCGTGGGCAAAGGCATCCATACCGGCGATATGCCCGTAGAACAGATCGATGGGCTCGAAGGAACCTCTGCGCACCTTGGCGTCGAAGTTCAGTCCGCCGGGGGCCAAGCCGCCGTTGAGGAGGATCTCGTACATGGCCAGGGTTGTGATGTAGATGTTGGTGGGCATCTGGTCAGTATCCCAGCCCAGCAAGTCGTCGCCCTGGTTGGCGTCTACGCTGCCCAGCAGGCCGTTGATTCTGGCCATGCGCAGTTCGTGCTGGAAGGTATGCCCAGCCAGCGTCGCGTGGTTGGCCTCAATGTTGATCTTGAAGTACGGATCCAAGCCGTAGGTCTTCAGGAAACCGATCACAGTCCCGACATCGAAATCGTACTGGTGCTTGGTGGGCTCTTTCGGCTTGGGCTCAATCAGGAACTGGCCGGTAAAGCCGATTTCCTTGGCATAGTCCACCGCCATGTGCAGGAAGCGGGCCAGGTTATCCAGCTCCAGTTTCAGATCGGTGTTGAGCAGAGTCTCATAGCCTTCCCGGCCGCCCCAGAACACGTAGTTCTCCCCGCCAAGCTCCTTGGTGATCTCCATGGTCTTCTTCACCCGGGCTGCGGCGTAGGCGAACACGTCGGCGTTGGGCGAGGTAGCTGCTCCGTGCATGAAGCGGGGATGGCTGAACAGATTGGTGGTACCCCAGAGCAGCTTGATGCCGGTTGCCTTCATCAAGTCCTTGAGCAGAGCAGTGATCTCGTCCAGGTTCTTAAAGGTCTCCTGGAGGGTCTCCCCTTCAGGGGCGATGTCCACGTCGTGGAAGCAGAAAAAGGGAATCTGCATCTTGGACATGAACTCAAAGGCCGCCTCGGCCTTGGCCTTGGCTTCGTCCATGGGATTGGTGAAGCGATCCCAGGGGCGCACGGCGGTACCGGCGCCGAACATATCTACGCCCCGGCCGCAGAGGGTATGCCAATAGGCCATGGAAAAGCGCAGGTGCTCCTCCATGGTTTTATCCCCTACCACCCGCTGCGGATCGTAGTAGCGAAAGGCTAAGGGGTTTTTGCTGTCCTTACCTTCGTACACTACCTTGCTTACTTCTGGAAAGAATTTACTCATCTTCCTCTTCCTCCTTTTCTTGGGATCCAAGGACTAATTCGTCACATGCGCCGTGGATTCCCGCAAGATTAGCTCTGGTTCTAAACTGGTATGGGTTACCTCGAAGGACTCTTCGTCAATCTGGCGCAGGACGACTTGCGCGCCCAGCTGCCCCATCAAGTCCACTGGCTGCCTGATTGTGGTTAACTTGGGCATCACCACCTGACACAGTTCAGTATCGTCGAAGCCGATGATGGAGACATCCTTGGGAACCTCCAGCTCGGCTTCCCTCAGTGCCTGCATGGCACCAATGGCCATATGGTCATTGGCACAAAAAATGGCTGTGGGCGGATGGTCCAGCTCAAGGAACTGCCTTACCGCCCGCCAACCCGATTCCCTCTGCCAATCGCCATAGTAAAGCAGGCTGGGGCTCCATTCCAGCCCAGCCCCCAGCACAGCCTTACGGAAAGCCTCCCGTCTTTCAATGGCGTTCAGATCCTTGTCAGGTCCGCTCAAATGGGCGATCCTGCGATGGCCCAACTCCACCAGGTGGCTCACCGCCTGCCGGGCCCCGATTTCGTTATCGATCTTCACGGAACTGATGTTTTCGGCCACCCTGGCATTGAGCACCACAAAGGGGAACTGCTTTTCCGCCACAACGTCCAAGAAGCTGTAATCAATTTCGTCCTGTACCACCAGGAGCATGCCATCGAGGGAGCCCTCCTGGATCACAGAGGAGATGACCCCTTGGGTGACCACCTGTTCTGCACTCACCACTTCCAGGTTAAAGCGGTAGCCGTGCTTAGATAACTCGTCGCTCACGGACTTTAAAATGGGATGGTAGAACATCCAGCTTGACGCCAAAGTCCAGTTGCACTGCTTCTCGGTACCACCTAGGATGTAGAGCCCAATCATGTCGGATTTGCCGCGGGAAAGGCGCGCGCCAAAATAGTTGGGACGATAGCCGAATCTTTCGGCGGCCTCACGGACCCGCTGCCTAGTAGCATCCGCAACCAGCGGACTGTTATTCAGAGCCAGAGACACCGTAGCTTTAGATAAATCGAGGTGGCGAGCCAAATCGCCTATGGTAATCTGGTGTCTCCTGCGATTGCTTGCTCGCTTACTCGCCAAAGGACTTCCTCCACCATACCAGATTTCAGAACTGTATTTAGATTCTCCATCGCAGAAGGGAATCCTTCCCAAGGCACTACGGCGGGCATGTACATCACCGCCCTAAGATCAAACCTTGGATTGCTGCCGAAACATTTTCACGTTCATCAAACCCATACCGCTCTCCACACCGGTCATAGTCAAGGCGCCAACCGGCACCTACCTTTTTAGACGCAG
>Ga0079223_10001395_pt1 | contig 14281 bp, 10 predicted proteins | sample Stecom2011_FD_75072 | JGI IMG/M metagenome (GOLD analysis project Ga0079223, IMG submission 75072) | Agricultural soil microbial communities from Utah to study Nitrogen management - Steer compost 2011 | ecosystem: Environmental > Terrestrial > Soil > Agricultural land | place: USA: Utah... | reverse complement strand
GCTAGTTTTAAATAACTAGGTCTAAAATCATGTCCCCATTGTGAAATACAATGTGCTTCATCAATCGCTAAAAAAGAAAGAGGTAATTGTTGCCAATAGGTTTCGAAACTTTCTGAAATAGCTCTTTCCGGCGCTAAATATAGTATTTTAATTTCTCCAGAAATGGCTTGTTTAAGTGTTTCTATTTGTTCAGATTGACTTAATCCACTGTGAATATATGCTGAAGGAACCTCTCGAAAATTAAGTTGCTTTACTTGGTCTTCCATCAATGCAATCAGAGGACTGATGACAACCGTTAATCCTCTGAAATATAAAGCGGGAACTTGATAACACAAGGATTTCCCGCCACCAGTTGGTAAAATAGCAAAAGTATCTTGCTGTAATGCAACAGACTCAATAATGTCCCACTGCATAGGTCTAAACGCAGGATATCCCCAATATTTCTGAAGAATATCTGTAAAAACTTGTGAGGACATAAAGGCACTATTTACTATAAAAAAGAATCACTTAGAAAAACCACAATGCCAATAAAGTGAAAATCATGATACTAAAACTCGCTATGGAATTCGTATTATTAAATGCCATATTTACTTTTGATAAATCATGTGGTTTCACCAATTTATGTTGATAAATCAACAAATAAATAAATATGGCTGCTCCAATCCAATAAATAAAATAGAAATCACCTAAAATACCGGCAATAATCACAAAAGATCCACTAATTACATGTAGTAATGCACTCACTCTAAGTGCATTTTTAACACCCAAAGCTTCAGGAATAGAATGCAATTTATGACCGGAATCAAAATCCACATCTTGTAAGGAATAAATGATATCAAATCCAGAAACCCAAGTTAATACTACAATTGAAAACAAAATCGGGACTAAACTGTGATCAAATGAACCTGTGACTACTAAAAAAGCGCCGATAGGTGCCAAAGCCAACCCTACCCCTAAAACGATATGACACAATGCTGTGAATCGTTTGGTATAACTATAAAACAACACTACAAATAAGGCTATCGGACTTAAATAAAAGCAGATATCATTGATTAAATATGTAGTTGCAATAAATAAAACCGAATTCACGATAGTAAATATCAACGCATTTCTTGGACTGATGACACCCGCAGGAATTTCTCTATTCGCTGTTCTCGGATTGGCCTTATCAAATTCACGATCCAAATAGCGATTAAAACTCATCGCTGCATTTCTCGCAAAAACCATACATGCAATCATCCAAACAAAATTCAGCCAAGGAAAAGCCTCGAATCCTATGAGCTGAATGCCTAAGAAAAAACCGATAATGGCAAAAGGCATTGCAAAAATAGTGTGACTAAACCTAACTAAAGATAAATACTTTCTCATATTTATTTTGGTTCAACATTAGCTTCAAAAGTTAACACTCTTGATTCGGATTCAATATTCGCTAAAATCGTAATTTTCCTACGATTATTTCCAACTCTACCTTCCGAGTTAAATTCAAAATCAATAACGCCTTCACCACCTGGTGCGATAGGTTCTGTAGGGTAATTAGGTACAGTACATCCACAAGATGGAATTACTCTTTCTATGACTAATGGTACAGATCCAGAATTAATAAATTTAAACTGATGTTTAGCCACAACACCTTCTTTAATCGTACCAAAATTATGATGATCAACATCAAAATGCATAGATGTTAAAGCTTTATCGGTTTCGGCAATCGCTGTACCAGCAGCATCATTTTGTTCAACATCTTGTTCAACAAAATGCTCATGACCTTCTTTCAAGTTAATGATTGCGGTCGTACTAATTCCTGATAATTCTATGACTGCAATAGTTAAAGCTGAAATAGCAATAATTGTAAGTAATACTGTTTTGACTGTTTTATTCATCATTTATTATTTTTACGTTGACACAAATTTAAAGTTTTTAATCTAATTTAATAAGTTCTATTCAAGGTCTCTTTAAAAAAGGAGGCTTTTAGTTGAATTTCTTCCCATTCTCTATCGGCATTTGTAAAAGAAGTAATCGCTCCTCCTGTGTGAAAAGAACATTTCTTTTGTGCTTCATTATAAATGAGCGTACGAATTACGACATTAAAATCCCAAGCTCCTGATAAGTCTTGATAACCAATCGTGCCGCTGTACAATCCTCTCTCTGTCGCTTCAATCTGATGTGTTAACGACAAGACCTCATCCTTAGGATCACCGGTCATGCTTCCCATAGGAAAGAGCGCTTGAAAAACTTCAGTTAAGTTTGGCCTTTGCTCAAATTGAGCTTCAATAGTTGAAATCAAATGATGCAAAGTGGGAAAAGTATGTATTTCTAAAGATTTTACAATTGAAACTTCAGGTGAAGACTTCATAGCATTCAATTCTTCAAACACCATTTTGGTGATGGTTTCATTTTCAAATCGTTCTTTAGGATCTGCTAATAATTTCTGTTGGAGCTTCAAATCCTCAGTTGCTGTTTCTCCTCTTTTAATCGTTCCTTTTATCGGTTGGGTTCTTAAAACACTTTCAGTTAAGCTAAAAAACCTTTCTGGAGAAGTCGAAAATGCGTGCATATTTTCTTTTTTGTAGTAAAAAGAAAACGGGCAAGGATTACTTTGATTAATATGGTGATATACGTTGTTTGGATGAAGTATTTCTTCATTCCAAGAATACTCAACGCAAAAATTCAATTCCTTACATTTCCCTTCTTTGATCCATTGCTGAATAGCGGACACACTTTTTTGATATTCTTCAAAGTTTAAACTCCACTGTCCTTTTTCGAAATGATTAAAAAAGGGAGGCTGATAATCCTCTATTTCTGATTGTTCAATTTCTTGATATATCCATTTAGGATTTTCATGAATGGAATACAAAACACCTTCAACTGCATTTCTTGGAATTGCAATGACGATTTCAGGTTGAAAGAAAAAACACGATTTCCAATCTGTAGTATTTTCTAGATTTGATGCAGGAAATTCGTGATGACCAAAAAGCCATGTATTCTTAGGCAAATCTTCTAATTGCTGAAAATCATGATGCACTCCTACACCGATGAGCAATTCATAACGACCATAAGGGTCATTGTATTCGTTGCTATCTAAAAATATAAAGGTGCTAAACTGTTGTAGCCAGTTCAGCACCTTTAGTGAAAATTTATGTTTGGATTTTTTATTCCATGAAAAAGAATACTCGTGATAATTCATGAAACAATAGTACGATTATTTTTAGAAAAAGTCATCATCGAAATCGATATCATCGTCGATATAATCTAAATCATCAAAATCGTCTTCAAAGTCTTCGTCAAAATCAAAGTCTTCTTCTTCAAAATCCTCCTCATCTATTTCAGCATCAAAGTCATCTTCATCTTCTTCTATTGGTTTCTTTGGCGTTTTTTTTGCCAAACCAATAATATTTAAGTCCAAAATTGATGTCAAATCAATTCCAGATAACAGATTCTCTTCCAAGTCTGATGATTTTGAGCTTAACGATGAACAGCTTTCCAATTGCTGATCAAAAATCGGCTGTTCCATTGTCATTAGGTCGCCAGTAAGTGTTAGTTCTGAATGTGATTTCATAAGGCTAATTCAAAATATTCTCAAATGATTTAAAACACAAAATTTTCATTGTTTTTCCGATTTACAAAATATATGCTGATTTAATTTTAAAATATTATTTCTTGTTTTTAAAACAACTTCAAAAGTTGTTCTCTGCCAGGACCATTTGAAACAAATTGAACTTTCGTATCTAAGAAATTTTCTAAGAAATCCACATAATCTATTAGCGTTTCAGGTGCATCTTTGATGTCTAAAACATGGCTTATTGGAGTTTCTTTCCAACCTGGGAAAGATTTATAAACAGGTGTAATGGATTCATCACTAAAATCAAAAGGCACATCTTCTGTTATTTCCCCTTCAACTTCATATGCTACTGCCGCCTCAATAGTTTCAAACTCATCCATAACGTCTGTTTTAGTTACGATTAGTCTTGATACACCACTTAGCATGACTGCATATTTCAAAGCCACTAAATCAATCCAACCACACCTTCTTGGTCTTTTCGTAACTGCACCGAACTCATTCCCTGCTTTTCTTAAAGCATCGCCCATTTCATCATGTAATTCTGTTGGAAAAGGTCCACCACCAACACGTGTACAATACGCCTTTGTTATTCCATAAACCTCACCAATTTTAGAAGGAGAAACGCCTAATCCCGTACAAACACCCGCAGCTGTAGTATTAGAAGACGTTACAAACGGATAAGTTCCATAATCCACATCAAGTAAACTACCTTGAGCACCTTCAGCTAAAACTTTTTTACCGTTTTTGATATGTTTATTAATCCAATATTCTCCGTTAACAATATTTAGTTTTTGTAAAAACTCAATTGCTTCAAAAAATGCCGGTTCCCACTCTTCCCATTCCACCAGCTCTTCATAAGAAGCTAAAATGCCAACATGTTTGTCTCTTAATTTAGTATAACGCTCTTTCCAATCTTTAGTTAAAACATCTCCAACTCTAAGTCCGTTACGTCCCGTCTTATCCATGTAAGTAGGTCCAATGCCTTTCAACGTAGATCCAATCTTAGACTTACCTTTAGCTTGTTCAGATGCTGCATCTAAAGCTCTATGTGTAGGTAAAATCAAATGTGCTTTGTGAGCAATGAACAACGTTTCAGATAAATCAACCCCAAATTCAATAAGGCCTTCGATTTCCTCTTTAAGCGTTACGGGATCAATAACCACGCCGTTCCCAATAAGATTTAATTTACCTTTATGGAAAACTCCGGATGGAATTGTTCTTAAAACAATTTTTTTACCATCAACATACAGTGTATGTCCGGCATTGGGTCCTCCTTGAAATCGAGCAATCACGTCGTACTGACTTGCCAGAAAATCCACAATTTTACCCTTACCTTCATCACCCCACTGTAAACCAATTAATACATCAACCATGATATTAATAATATTTAAAGAAAGCGCAAAAATAGGAAATGCTTTAATGTAAATGTAATTATTCTGCTATTTTTGTTTTATTATAATAATAGCAGCATTTCAATGTACCTATTTTCTTCAAAAATAGATTTTTTATCCCTAACCCAGATGAATTAAATTCAAATTGCTATTAATTTAGTATTTTTCAGAAAATTTAAAATAAAATGAAATTACGTCTTCCAATTACGAGTTTATTATTGCTTACTACATTGATGTCGTGTCAAGAAAATAATTCTTCTCAAGCAACGACAAATAGCAGTTCCGCTACAACCAATGAAGCAACCTCTATAAATACTCATCGTTTTTTAACGCAAGACGCATATCAATACATCCAAAAACAAGTTGACTTTGGCCCACGAATTCCAGGAACTCCAGAACATAAAGCTTGTGCAGATTGGCTTTACAGTGAACTATCGCTATACGTAGATTATATTGAAATGAAACCCACTCAAGTTAAAATTGGAGACGGAACCAACAAACCTTGTTATAATATTTTCGGACAAATAAACCCAGAAGCTGAAAACAGAATTTTACTTTTAGCACATTGGGACACTCGTCCATGGGCAGATATGGAAAATCCACCTTCCACCGAACCTGTTACAGGAGCAGATGATGGCGCAAGCGGAGTGGGTGTTTTATTAGCTTTAGCAAAAAATATTCATCAAGACCTGAAAGGGGATTTAAATGTCGGCATTGATATTTTATTTACAGACGTTGAAGATTATGGAAAAACAGAATGGGGCTCAAATTCTTATGCAATAGGTACTAGACATTGGGCTAATGAAGCTAAAGCCAATGGTTACCAAGCTAATTTCGGTATTTTATTAGATATGGTTGGAGCTGCAAACGCACGCTTTGCTATGGAAGGCTTCTCTATACAATACGCTCCAGAAGTACTTCAAAAAGTATGGAAAGTAGCTCACGATTCAGGTTACGGTAGTTATTTTGTCTTTGAAGATGGACATCAAATAACCGATGACCATTTACCTATTAATCAAATTTTAAGAATTCCTACAATCGACATTATCAATCTTCCTTCAGGATCAAGAACAGGATTTGTACCTCATTGGCATACCTTAAGAGATGATATGAGTGTGATTAACCACCAAACTTTAGAAGCTGTTGGACAAACTTTATTGAATTTAATTTCAGAACAGCATTAAGAAACATTACAAGAAAGACATTTTTTAGAATTTCTGAAAAGTAAAAATAAATAAAAACACAAGCTGAAATATAACTTTCAACTTGTGTTTTTTGTTTTAGGATCTCGATAAACTAAACACCCATGCATTACTTGTTTGACCAAACATAATTTTCATAGTAATCACAAGTTTTTTCCACTTCCTTTAAAAACTTTGTTTGACTTAAATTACGATGTAATGTTTTGAAGTATGGATTTTTTAATGCATTCAAATAGTACACATCTTCTAGACTATATTCAGTAGTATTAGAATATGGCGTTCTTTTCGTCCAACACTTTGCCGCTCCCCACAATGCTTTAGCTTTCACTTCCGGATCTGTCGTTGCATCTGCAGCTTTTTTGAAATATTTCTCTGCGGTATAAACTCTATAATAATCTTTGATATCTGCAGGAAATAGATCTTCATTTTTACTTAAGAAATATCCATTTCCATCAGTATAACTTCTATAATACATACTCATGCTAGACATTTTTCCATAATAGGAAATATTGTATAATGCCACGGCATAACCATACATCGCTCCCGCATCTTGAGGATCATTTTCAATGATTTCCTTCAACTCTGCCATCCTTTTACTAAAAGTATATTTAGTGTATTTCCTCAATAAGTCTTTTTCATAAACCTCCACATAATCATTGATTTGAGGCATAAATGGATTAGGATATTCAGTTAAATTCTCCACATCCTTAAAAACTGCAGCTGCTTCTTTAAAACTCTGAACTCTCATTAGCTTAGTACCCTCTAATTCTTTTAAAACATCTGTGGTATAAATAGCGCCTTCTACCAACCAATTTTCAAAAGACGATTTTTGTTTGCTTGATCTAAATGCTTGTGTTTTCTTTAAATCAGGAATACTCATTTGATTTAAGATTCCACCTTGAACATCATCAAAATATGTCGATGACCAATAAGTTTCTCTTTTGACGTCCCAACTATAAGCATGTCCCATAGCATAAACACCTTTGATAGTATCTCCTTGATAAAAATACTGACCTGCTAATAAATAATACATAAAATCGCCAAACTGCCTACCTGCGATCTGATCTTTTTCTGCTAATCGGTCTAATTGCTTTAATTTGGGAAGTATTTTAGCTTCTACTTTGGCATCAATTTCTTTGACGCTATAAAAATCATGCAACAAATCAATCATATTATAAAGTGATTGTTCAGAAGGATTTAATCCCGATTGATGTGCCAAATCCAAATGCTTTTTCATAAGTTTCGTTTGATCTTGCAAGCTGTATAAATAAGCTTTACTCAATTGCCAAAATGCCTTATCGGACATATTCTTATTCGCAATGACTTGATCTGCAAAACTTTGTAATCCTTTCATATACGCTTCGTATTTCACCATACGCTCCTCCACTTTCACAAAATTAATCTCATTATATGTGGATTGACTCGTATGCAACACTTGATTGGTGTTTTGAAACTTCACTTCATAATACCTTGATTCCGCTTTATTAATTTCTCTATTCATCAATACTTTCAATCCATCAATATTGGGATCTAATCGATAAGCCTCTTTCATCAAGTTTAGTGTTTCAAAATCATCATAAACTCTCAATCCTCTCATCACTAAGACCACTGCTTTTTCATGATCATTTTTGCAGTAAGACAATACTTCTTTCTTCCATTCTTCTTGAGTTCTTGAATCGCCTGCTCTAGCCCACTCAAAGCTTACCATCGCATCGAACTTATAAGCATCATGACTATCAAACATTTTAGCATAATAATAAGCTGCTTTTCCCATTTCTTTTTTCCTAAAATGAGCACCTGCTTTAAAACCTACAATTCGTGTAAATGCCACACTCTTCTCTTCTTTTTTATGGATATGCTGATCATAAAACTGAAGCACTTCCTCATTGTTTTTTTCATAGAAATCAATTCTTACTACTTGAAAAGCATACTTCATTTTCAAGAAGTCATTTTTCTCTTTCTTAAATGCTTTTAAACCTTCTTCTTTTAAAGCGATATTATTGTATTCCGCTTTAGCTGATTGTTCTTCCGAATACCATCCTTGATGATTTTTCATGGCATTTGCTTCACACTTTTTAGCAAACCATAAATAATCAAGTGTAGGACTGTGTTTTTTATCTAACAATAGAGAAACCAAGGCATTACCTTTATATAAAGCATCATTTATTTGACCATTTTTCAAGCCTTCGAAAAGCGAAACTTCCCCTTGATAAATCAAAGCATCAATATCTTTTAAGGGTATGGATTTTCCGAAATAATCTTGCCACTCTAATAAAATCTTAGCTTTATTAATACTATCAGCTAGCCATTCATTTTCATAATAAAGATAATATTCATCATAGTAAAATGGGGAAAAAGCAAGTTGATCATTACCTTTCTTGCCAAAAAAGACTGGATTATCATCATAGTCATATGCCCCACAAGCTATTATAATTTGTTCAGAGCAAACCATTGCCAATGTGCTAATGGAAATGAGTATATATTTTATCCAATTCATAAGTCGTATAATTTTGAAGTTGTAAACTATCGCAATGGTATAACAACACTTTCATGCTGTCATTCTTCATTTCTTTAGATAAAAACTGAGCCACTTGTTGAACCACTTTTATATCACTGTTTTCAAACCTAATGATTTGATCTTTTTTTAAATCGTAATTTTTTAAAGTTGTATTTTCAGTTACTTTATAAAGATTGTCCTCCAACAAATATAGACTTTTATTGCCATTTATATCTTTATCTGAAACTTCTCTTAAAATGCCTAATAATTGATTCTTCTCAAACAACAAACTCCATGAAAAGATGGGTAAAGCGACATCTAAGGGTAAAGGATATTGGCTTACAGAAGTTAAATAATCTTTCGCTACAACTGTTGATATTATTGAGTTTTTGATATTGATATCCGTTAGTGATTCCATATTGTAAACCATCAATAAACCTTTATCTACAGGTGGAATTCCTGATTCTGCAGCATATTTAATTTGATGTAACCGAATCGTAACACTCAATATTTTATCCTTGAAAAAAGGATGGTTCTTAAGTTTTCTTAAAAAAGAAAAATACAAATCCTTATTGCTTCTTGTCCAATCACAATCCATTTGAATCTCTTGAGGATCCAAATCGATATCCTTAGCTTTATGTGCTATTAAGCTTGCGACATTTTCCACAAAATCTTCTATAGTTGCTCTATCCAAGGTATTGAGCGCTCTTGGTGTAATAAAAACCACAGGTATAATGTCTTGCTTAGGAATATTCTCAGAAAAATTAACAATAGCAACAGGTGTTATATTTTTTCCATCAGCAGCGATATCCACATCAAAAAACTTCACATAAACCTCTTCCACTGCAAGATCATCTATTCTTTCTTGTTCATACTCGGTGATTTTGACATTGGTCTTCCAATAATAAATCCCACGAGTGATTTGTCGATTATTTTTTTGTTCACAAGAGGTGGTCAACAAAATTATTGCAAGAAGAAATATGGGGATTCCACATTGTGAAATCCCCATTAAATATTTTTTCAACATCCATTATTATTTCAGTGCCAATAATGCTTTTTCAATTCGACTCACGGCTTCTTCTAATTCTTCCATAGAAGCTGCGAAAGAGAATCTCACACATTGATCATCTCCAAAAGCAGATCCTGTAACTCCAGTAACATGCGCAACATTCAACAAATACATCGTTAATTCATCTGCATTAGAAATCACTTTCCCTTCATGCTTTTTCCCAAAAAAAGATGACATATCTGCAAATGCATAGAATGCACCATCAGGCATTGCTGTTTGCACTCCAGGAATATCATCTAATGCTTTTAAGAAATAATCACGTCTTTTTCTAAACTCACTCGTCATTGCTTTCACTTCATCTAAACGCATCATCGCAGTAACTGCCGCTTTTTGTGCAATAATATTTGCACCTGAAGTGATTTGACTTTGATATTTTGCACAAGCCTTTGCTATTTCTTTATTTGCTGCCATGTAGCCCAATCTCCAACCGGTCATGGAATATCCCTTAGAAAATCCATTGATCACAACCACTCTATCTTTGATTTCTTCAAAAGAAGCTAAACTATGGTGCCCTACTCCGTAATTGATGTATTCATATATTTCATCTGAAACGATAATCACATTCGGATGTTTGGCAAAAACCTCAGCTAATCCTTTCAGTTCCTCTTTGCTATAAACAGCCCCTGTTGGATTACAAGGTGAGGAAAAGATAAACATTCTAGTTTGTGGCGTAATCGCTGCTTCTAATTTTTTCGGAGAAATTTTAAAATTATCTTCAATTCCACAAGGCACAAATACTGGTTTACCTTTAGCTAATTGAACTAAAGCTTCATAAGTCACCCAATAAGGTGTTGGAATAATGGCTTCATCTCCTTCTTCTAACAATGCCATTACAACATTAGATAAAGATTGCTTTGCTCCAGTACTTACCACAATTTGATCTGTGGAATATATTAAATCGTTGTCCTTTTTAAATTTATCTACAATCGCTTGCTTAAGGTCTGGAATTCCCGCTACAGGAGGATATTTAGTAAAACCATCTTTCATAGCTTGATAAGCTGCTTCTACAATATAAGAAGGCGTTGGAAAATCAGGTTCACCTAAACTTAAATCCACTAAATCCACCCCTGTATTTCGTAGTTCTCTGGCTAAATTGGCCATTAATAAGGTTTGAGGTTCAGATATACGATCTATTCGTTTAGCAAATTTTGTCATCATAAGTATTTATATAACAGTCTATTTTGATAGTTTTCATCTCAAATTTAGCATATAAATAAGCAATCTTAGACAATTTTTAAAAAAGTATTTTGTTTATCAATAGGGTCAAGGCGGATATACTTATATTTGTAGTATAAAATTAATTTACACATGGCTGGATTTACAGTTGCTATTGTAGGAAGACCGAATGTTGGGAAATCTACATTCTTCAACCGATTGTTAGAAAGACAAACGGCGATCGTTGATGACTTTAGCGGAGTTACAAGAGATAGACAATATGGAGTTGCTGATTGGAATGGAAAAAAATTCAATGTCATCGATACTGGAGGATTCGTTTCAAAATCTGAGGATATTTTTGAAAAAGAAATACGTAAACAAGTTCATATTGCTATTGATGAGGCAGATATTATTGTTTTAGTCGTTGATGTTACGGCAGGAGTTACGGATTTAGATGAAGAGATGGCTCAAGTTTTAAGAAGAACAGAAAAACCTGTTTTTGTTGCAGTGAATAAAGTGGATAACTCAGAAAGACACTTATATGCAACGGAGTTTTATATATTCGGGTTTGAAGAAACACATTTTATCTCTTCAATTTCAGGATCTGGGACAGGTGAGTTGTTGGATGCTATTGTCAAACAAATCCCTGAAGATCAACCTGACGAAGCATTAGAATATATAGAAATAGAAGTTGAAGACGCTGACGGTCAAATCGTTATTGTTAAACAACCGAAAAACAAAATCCCTAAAATAGCTATTATCGGACAACCTAATGTAGGAAAATCTACGTTATTAAATGCTTTAGTCGGTGAGGATAGAGCTATTGTTTCAAATATTGCAGGAACTACGAGAGACGTTATTCATACTGATTATAACTTATTCGGTAAAGAGTTCACTTTAATTGATACTGCGGGTATTCGTCGTAAAAAGAATGTAAAAGAGGATTTAGAGTTCTATTCTGTGATTAGAGCAATTAGAGCAATGGACGAATCTGATGTTTGCTTATTACTTATTGATGCTAAAAACAACATGACTGCACAAGATATTAATATCTTTAGTTTGGCAGCCCGAAAAGGAAAAGGAATTATTATTTTGGTTAATAAGTGGGATACCATTGAAAATAAAGAAACTAATACCGTTAGAGATTATGAAAAAAATCTAAAGTCTAAATTAGAACCATTCAGTGATGTACCTGTTTTATTTATTTCAGCTTCAGAGAAAACACGTATTTTCCAAGCAGTTGAAAAAGCTTTAGAGGTATTTGAAAATAAAAATCGCAGGATTAAAACTTCTCAAGTTAACGAAATAATGCTGAAGGAAATTCAACGATTTCCACCCCCAATTGTGCGAGGTAGTAGTGTGAAAATAAAGTTTGTGATGCAAGTACCTTCTTTAAATCCTGCATTTGCTTTTTATGCTAATCATCCTAAAGACATTCGTGCGCCATATAGGCATTTTTTAGAAAATAAAATTAGAGAGCATTTTAACTTCTCAGGTGTACCATTAAGAATATTCTTTAGACAAAAATAATTTATAAAAAGTTTCACTATGGATTTAGACCTTGACAATAGCTCATTTTCAATGGCCTGGTCCTTTATCAACTACACTGACCAAAATGTATTTTTAACAGGCAATGCTGGAACAGGAAAGACTACTTTCCTGCACCAATTAAAAGAGAAATGCCCTAAAAAAATGGCCATTTTGGCCCCAACAGGTGTAGCTGCAATTAATGCTGGAGGGGTTACTATTCATTCATTTTTTCAATTACCTTTTGGATCATTTATTCCAGATGAACATCCTCAATGGAATAATCCTAACTCAAAAACTTTTAATAAACAATCCTTATTTAGAAATCTAAGGTTAAGAAAAAAACAAAGAGATATTATCAGAAACTTAGAACTCCTCATCATTGATGAGGTTTCTATGGTTCGAGCGGACTTATTGGATGCTATTGACATTACTTTAAAAGGGGTGAGAAGAAATCAACATCAACCTTTTGGAGGTGTACAAGTCTTATTTATTGGTGATTTATTTCAGTTACCTCCTGTTGTCAGAGAAGAAGATTGGTCACTATTGGGTAAGTATTATGCCAGTCCTTTCTTTTTTGATGCACAAATTATTCATCAAGCACCACCAGTTCCGATTACTTTACAAAAGATATACAGACAGAAAAACGACTTGCATTTTATTAGCATCCTGAATAAAATACGATTTAATAATATAGAAGAACAAGATTTAGAACTACTCAATAAAAATGTTATTGATTCAATACCAAAAACAGATCAACGCCCTATAACACTAACCACACATAATCGGCAAGCTGATGCTATTAATCGTCAAGAACTAGCGAAACTTCCAGGAAATACTGTCAACCTTACTGCATCTGTAACAGACAATTTCCCTGAACACACTTACCCAGCGGAATACACCTTGGAATTGAAAGAAGGCGCTCAAGTCATGTTCATTAAAAATGAAAAAGGAGATGACAGAAGATATTACAATGGGAAAATTGGACGAATAAAGAAGATTCATCGCGTGAAGCAAATGATTGAGATCGAATGTGATCAAGATATTATAGAATTAAGTCCTGAGCAATGGGACAATATTCGATATGAATACGATGAGAAGAACGATGAAATTCAAGAGCTAAAAATTGGAAGTTTTGAGCAATTTCCGATCAGATTAGCATGGGCAGTTACGGTGCATAAAAGTCAAGGATTGACTTTCGAAGAAGCATATATAGACTTAGGACATGCATTTGCACCAGGACAAGTTTATGTGGCTTTGAGCAGGCTAACCAATCTCGAGGGTTTACATTTATTAAGTCCGATTCAAAGACATCATATTAAAACTGATGAACGAGTTTTGGCCTACTCTACACAACAGCCAGCAGAAGAAGAAATCAGTAAATACTTAATTGCACAACAAGAAGAGTATGTCAAAAATCTCTTTATCAACATCTACGATTTAAATGACGTTTGTGAAGAAATTCGAACACATGCTTCTTCTTATGGTCGGAAATTAATCCAAAATAAAAAAGAAGCCTTTGATTGGGCACAAAATTTATTACCTACTGTTTTTGATATCATTTTAGCGTCAGATAAATATACTAGTTATCTGAAATATCATTTATTTAGTAGTGAAGAGGTGGATTGGCAAGCGGTAATGCATAGAAATGACAGAGCACTTCCCTACTTTCAAGGACTTATAGAAAGTAACCTCGTAGGACAAATCGTCAATCAAATCTCAAAATATAAAGGACAGCCGCTTTCCAATTCTTACCTTAAAGAATTGGATCTATTAAAAACAGCTTTGGAAGCAAAGTTAGAAGAAATTAAGTTTTCTAAAAATCTATTATATACACTTCAAGAACCTAATACCCTAAACGAAGTCCTCTCTAAGTTTTTTACT
>Ga0079223_10001394_pt1 | contig 14282 bp, 13 predicted proteins | sample Stecom2011_FD_75072 | JGI IMG/M metagenome (GOLD analysis project Ga0079223, IMG submission 75072) | Agricultural soil microbial communities from Utah to study Nitrogen management - Steer compost 2011 | ecosystem: Environmental > Terrestrial > Soil > Agricultural land | place: USA: Utah... | reverse complement strand
GTTGCTAAAACTCCTAAAAGACATTTCATTGATCCGTCCCTTGCTGTTGCAGCACTAGGGCTTTCAAAAGAGATGTTAAAAAATGATTTAGAATATTTTGGATTTTTATTTGAAAGTTTAGTTATTAGAGACCTAAAAATATATGCAGATAGTATCGGGGGTAAAGTTTATCATTATAAACATCATGATACTAATCATGAATTAGATGCTGTTATTGAGTTGGAAGATGGTAGATGGATTGCTGTTGAGATAAAACTTGGAGCCAACCAAATTGATAATGCTGCTAAAGGTTTATTAAAGGTGAAAAAATACTTTGATGAAAAAGAAGGTGCAAGTAAGCCAAGTGCACTTGTTGTTATATGTGGACTAACCAATGCTTCATATAAACGTGAAGATGGTGTAATGGTAGTAGGAATAAATAGTTTAAGACCATAATTATTTATTTATAAAGGAGTCAAAATGACATATTTAATTGAGAGTTATGATCCGTTAAAGCATAAAATTGTTGATAGTTGGATTTTAGAAGATAAATATATTAATGCTAAACAAATAAATGAATTTGCTTTTTTTAATGAACCGATTTCTACAAATTATAAATATATTTTAAATAATCCTTATGAAATGGCTAATATCAAATCATTTATTAAGGTCTTTAAATCTGATGAAACAATAGTTGGAGTAGTGGTGTTTCACTATTACACTGATAATGAAAAATATTATCTGGGTATAAACCCAATTGTTGTTAATCCTGATATGATGAATCAAGGAGTTGGGAAATCTATGTTAAATCAAATAATTAAAAACTCCAAAATAATATGTGGTGGAGAAGTTAATTATATTAAAGCATTAAGTGAAGAGAAAAATATTGCTTCAATAAAGCTTCTTGAAACTGTAGGATTTAAAAAAGAAGAAGTGGATAAAAATTTTATAAGTTATATTTTCAATATAAAATAACTTTTTAGTAAAAATCAATCTTAATATAACCTTATAATATTATTAATTAAAAAATGCATGCATTTCATTCACAACACTAAAAAAATGCATGCATTTCATTCACAACACTAAAAAAATGCTAGCATTTTGCTCACAACTAGACATGATTAAATTTTAAAATGCTAGCAGAAATGTTGGCATTTTTATTAAAAAATACTATCAGATTATTTTTAATGAAGAGTGGGTTATTAACAGCTCTGAGATAGAAGTTTTAATTACTTGTTTTCATGAAGCAAGACATGCATACTAATATTACTCGATCAAACACAATATAAATGAATCAAAAGAATTATTAGAGAAATGGTCTTATGAAAAAAATAATTATATTAGCCCATCTGGATTGAATGATGAATCAGCTGACTATGAGTACTTGAGTCAAGATATAGAAGTTGATGCAATTGCATGGGCTCATTATCAAATAAAAAAACTAACGAACCTAAAGACTATTATTCCTAGAAATATAGAACCCTTAATTATTATGAGACTTAAAAAAAATAGTATAATAAACAGTGAAAAAGTGTAAAAAAAACAAACACTGTGCAGCATTCAATAAAAGTGAGTGAAACAAGGTACATACAAGACAACCTGAATAGGTTTGATACACTATGAAGTGGTAAGATAAAAGTAGGAAGTAGGCTATTATGATTAAGTTAATCAATAAGGTAGATAATTTGAAACGATATTTTCCTAACAATGTTTTTTCTATGGAAAAGTGGAAAATATATATTAGTGACATAACAAATGGTGAAGATAATATATTTCTTGATGATATGAACGAAGTGCTAAATACCAATCAATATACATTTGATCATGATTTTTTACCTATTCTTAATAAAGCGCTACAAAATGAGCTTAAAATTAATCAATTGGTAGAAACATTAAAAGAAATAACCAATGACCTTGATACTAAAGTATATAACTCTTTTGGTAAATGTGTTGATGCAACACTAATCTTATACCTTGGTCTTTGTAATGGGGCTGGTTGGGTTGTGTCATTAAATGAAGAACCAATTATTTTTTTAGGAATCGAAAAGATTCTTGAGCTAGAATGGACAAGTAAAGCTGATTTAGAAGGGCTAATATACCATGAACTTGGGCATCTTTATCAGATGCAATATGGCACTTTAGATAGACAATTCACTAGTAATTCCGATACTTTTTTATGGCAGTTATTCAAAGAAGGTGTTGCGATGTATTTTGAACAAGTATTGTGTAATGATTTTAGCTTTTATAATCGGTCTAGTGCATGGTTTAAATGGTGTGAGAGTCATTTAAGCACAATAAAAAAAGATTTTAACGATGACTTGGAATCAATGACTTATTCAAATCAAAAGTATTTTGGGGATTGGGTAAGGTACCATGGTTATGGTGATGTTGGATATTATTTAGGAGCTAAATTTGTTCAATATGTGATAGGTTATTATAAGTTTGACGATATTATAACTTGGGATATTGAAGAAGTTAAGAAACAGTATCAAAAGTTTCTTAATAAATAAAATAATAAGGGTTTAAAACAAATTCTACTACCTTACGATGCTTTGTTATTTGATGTGGCTATAGTAACTATTAAATAAGTCTAAAATTTGACTATAGTAAGATTTTCGAACCCTTTTGGATCATTTGACCGGAGGAGAAAGTCTTTTTTTTTATTTAAGTGATTGTCTGCGTATTGTGAACGTAAAATATTAACACTTGGACTTATACTTAAACTACAAAAATTTACTTAATATCTCTTTTTAAAATGTGGGTCCAAGTTCGCCGCAGGCGTAAAATGGCGGAAATATTATTATATTTTAAATTCACTTCGTTACTTATTTCCGCTTAATACACGAATATAAAAGTATAATCAATGTACATATCCAAGATTATTGTAAGAGGTATCAAGCAAACAATGATTAAAGTTTTCTCTCTCTAAGTATAAAACTTACTGAAAAACTATTTTTTATCTTTACAATGAGAAAAAATAATTGTATAATGTAGTTGGTGATAATATGTTAAAAAGAGATAGATATTTAAATAATGTTTTAAAGTACCTTGATACTGAATTCGTTAAGGTTATTACAGGTGTTAGAAGAGCTGGTAAATCATTTTTATTACTAATGTTAAAAAAACATTTGAAACTACAAAATAAACAAATACTATATTTGAATTTTGAAAATCCGAATACTTTTGACATGAATACATCTGAAAAATTATATGAGTATATAAAACTAAATATTGATAAAAGTAAAAAGGCCTATTTTTTATTTGATGAAATTGGTGAAGTAGAAAACTGGCAGAAATTAATAAATGGTCTTAGGGTTGCTTTTGATTGTGATATTTATATTACAGGATCAAATGCGAATATTTTGTCTGGTGAACTTGCAACATATTTGTCGGGTAGATATGTTGAGATCAAAGTTTATCCTTTGTCATTAGAAGAGCTAGCTTTGTTTTCAAATAACAACAACTATGATTTAGTATTAGATCAATATATTAAATATGGGGGATTTCCTTCCGTAGCTTTAGTAGCTGATCAACAGATGAAAACGGATGTTTTAAAAGGAATATATAACAGTATAATACTTAAAGATGTTTCGTTAAGAGGAGATATTAAACAAATTGATATTCTTTTAAAGTTATCTTTATACTTGTTAGATAACATAGGAAATACTATATCTAGTTCTAAAATATCAAATTATTTCAATTCACAAAATCAAAATGTTAGTTCCAATACTATTAACAGATATTTAAATTTATTAGAAAATTCATTTATTTTTTATAACGCAAAAAGATATGATATAAGAGGCAAAGAATATTTAAAAACACTTGGTAAATATTATGTTGTAGACTTAGGCATTAAAAATATAATGTTAGGAAGAATGAATATTAACTTAGGTAGTACAATTGAAAACATTGTATATTTAAAGTTAATACAAGAAGGATGGAATATTTTTGTAGGAAAATATGATAATTTAGAAATTGATTTTGTCTGTTTTAAAGAAAATAGAACAAAATATATCCAAGTAACACTAACAATTCCTAAAGATAGTAAAAGAGAAACTGACAATTTGTTATTAATTAGAGATAATTATGAGAGACTAGTTGTAACTTATGATTATAAAGATGTTGGATCCGTTGATGGAATTAAAATAGTTCACTTAAAAGATTTTTTATTAAATGAAGTGTAATAGTAAAACATATGATTTGAAAAAGTTATCACGCTATTAAAATTTATAGTGTTGATAGTAGATGTTGTAATTGCTTCACAACACGCTTATAAAAATGAGTGTAATTGGTTTTCGCAACACATCTATTAAAACGAGCGTAATGGCTTTGCAACAGACTTAGATATGCCGTAGCATTTTGCTCACAACTAGACATCTGCATTAGACAAGACTTTTTAGATACATTAAACCGGTAAGGCCGGATAAGTAAAAGGTCTTTTTTTATCCCTATAAAGCAAAGAAATCTACTTAAAAATAGACTTCTTTTTGTTGGATTAAATATTAGGAACAACACTTAATGCGAAACAATTAACTAGATTTATTTAATCGGAGCAAGTTAAATTCTCAAATATTTTTAATAGGAAAAGCATATAACCCATCAGAGAGTTGATAAGTTCTATCAACTAGTGATAAGATAATTTTCTCTCCAACTCTAAATCCTGGAATGTTTTCTAACGCATTAAAATTTTTCGCCATATTTTTTGTAGGATTAGTAGTCTTTTTTATTTCAATTGGGTAAAGGATACCGTTTGCTTCTATAATAAGATCAATTTCTTTTTGATTGTAATCGCGATAAAAAGTAATTGGAACATCTAAATAACCTGCATTTTTAAATGACTTAACAATTTCACTTACAGCGAATGATTCTAAAATATGACCACTCATTGCACCATTTCTTAAAGTATCTTTTGTATTCCACTTTAAAAGATAAGAGACTAAACCTGTATCTAAAAAGTAAACCATAGGTGTTTTTACCATTCTTTTTAAGGCGTTATTTTTAAACGGTCTAACTAAAATAATTATTCCTGTAGCTTCTAATACTTTAGTCCAACTCTTAACGGTATTAATATCTATGTTTATTTCGTTAGCAACTTGATTATAGTTTAACAAACTACCTGTTCTGGCAGCTAAGCTAATTAAGAAATTACTAAAATTGTTCAAATCACGAATATTAATTATATTTCTAACATCTCTTTCAATATATGTTTTGACGTATGAAGAGTAATAAATATGCCAATCTAAATATTCGTTTGTATAAAGCATCGGCAATGAACCACGATGGATTATTTCCCAAATGTCAAAATCTTTTTCGACAATTCGATTCTCTAAAAAATAATCTTTATTGGGTATGAATGGTAAATAATAAGTGTCATTATGATATTCTCTTAAGGAAAATCCAGACATTTCTAAAATAGCAACTCTACCTGCAAGCGATTCAGTAACACCGTCCATTAAATGGAATGCTTGCGAACCCGATAAAATAACTTGACCTCTTAAATCTGACTCGTCAACAATGCGCTTTATTTCTCTAAATAAATTTGGGGCGTATTGAACCTCATCTATTATTATAGGAAGTGGGTTATTTAAAAAGAACAACTTAGGATCTTCTAAAGCGATATTAAGTTGGTTAATATCATCTAATGTAACATAATTGTATTTATCTTTAAATAAATACTGTAATGTTGTTGATTTTCCAACTTGCCTAGGCCCTGTTATTAAAACCACTTTAAAACCTTTCGCAGCTTTTTTAATTGTTTGTTCGATAGTTCTATTTATATACATCTTTAAAACCCCCATAAGAAATGTAATTCAATTCCATTTTACACTAAAAATACAAATAAAACAAGAAAATCATCTCAAAAGTCCATTTATACTAGAAATAAATGGAATTCAATTCCACATTACATTGAAGAATAATTTAATATTACATGCTAATTTATACAACAAATTAATGGATTATATGAAAGCGGATTAGCCTAAATTATTAAATTATGCATTTATGTTTATTTTAGACTCGTCAAATGATAATAAGGAACAGTATTACAAATTATTTAATGATGTTAATAAAGATATTAATAATATTGATAAATTTATTATATAGATGCTTAAAGGTATTGAAGTTACATCCAATCCTTTAACTAAATATCAATTATAAAACTAGCATAGAATTGTCGCTAATGATATAATTGATTTGGTAATTCAGGCAAAATGTTGCTTGTAATGACAAAGAATTTAAGATTATTATAACGCGGGAGTGTTAATAGATATGAAAAAAAGAGATAAGACTATAATATTTTTACTGTTAACAGCAATGTTAACGTTAGTTATAATAGGATTTATAATTCTGGATTCGATTTCATCACTAGTTAAAATTGCTTTATCATTGCCCTTTTACATAGTTATAATCGTTTCATTAGTTTATTATCATAAACTTAATAAAAAAGACAATAATAATTTCATTGAAATATCAAACCTAATTGAAAATAATGAATTTTCAAAAGCGGCTGAATTGATTAATGTTAATTTATCAAAATCAAAGCATTTAGTAAGTGATATCAAATATAAATTTTTACTTGTTACACTTGAATTAACTAGAGGTAATAATGATGAAGCAAAATTTATTATTGATAATAATATATGGAGAGCATATGAAAAACTATTATATTATTTCAAAGCATTATTAAGTTTAAAAGATGATAACATACAAGACGCTATCCTCTATAAAGAGAAGTTAATTAAAGCTAATAATAAATTAAAAGGAAAGAAAAAAGATCAATTTAAAGACCAAATAATTAATATTGAAAAAATTATCTCAGCAGTAAATGGTGGGATGAGAGTTGATATTAAATCACAATTTCCGATTGTAAATGAAATAATGAATAACATAAAGTGAAAAATGAAATAATTTTTTAAAGGAATTGTATTAATATTTCACAAAAACAAATAAATTTTTAGAAATACAAGAAGTATGAGAAATGTTTTTATAATGGCATTAATTATTTTTATAACTTTTACCTAATAGGATGTAGTAATATTAATTATAAAAGGGATGGTGTAATTTTTGATTTAAGCGAACGCGTCTTAAAAGCATTATTAGATGAAGTATCTACTTAAGATTTATTATCGCTATCAATTGACATTTTAAACCATATTGCCAACAAGCCCAGCAAACTCTTTAATGAATATATTTGTTTTTTTATAATCGATTAATTCGTCTCTTATATCGAACAAAAATTAATGAAATATGATTTTTGTCTTGTATAGCGTACAAAAATATTGTAAGATATATATGAAAGGCGGATTGATTATATGATTATTAGAGAAGACTATTTAGCAAAAATTAGACCTTTTTACAATAAAAACATTATAAAAATAATAACCGGCATAAGAAGAAGTGGGAAATCTACTCTTTTAATGCAAATTATAAATGAGTTTAGAGATAAAGGTGTTGATGAAAACAATATAATTCACTTAAGGTTTGATGAATATAGTAATAAGAAACTATTAAATCCAAATGAATTATCTAACTATATAAACTCTAAAATTAAGAATAAAGTTCATTATTACTTATTTTTAGATGAAATACAAGAAGTAGAACAGTTTGAAAAAATAGTTAATGAACTTAACAATAAAGGTAATATTGATTTATATCTAACTGGTTCAAATTCAACAATGCTAGCAAGTGAATTTGCTACATATTTAACTGGCAGATATGTTGCTTTTGAGATTTTTCCGTTTTCCTTTAAAGAGTTTGTAGAATATAAAGGTAATAACAATTATGATAAATTATTTTTGGAATATATTAATTTTGGTGGGTTTCCTCAAACTTTGATTATAGATGATGAGTTTTCTAAAAAAAATTTACTAAATGATTTATATAATTCATTGGTCATTAGAGATATTGTAGAAAAATATAATGTTAGAGATGTTTCATTACTTGATAGTTATTTAAAATATTTATTAAATACGATGGGATCGCTATTTAGTGCAACAAGTATTAGTAATTATTTGAAAAATGAAAAAAGAAATGTGAGTAGAGAAACTCTCTATAATTATAGAAGATATGCAGAAGATGTCTATTTTATATACGCTCTTTCAAGATTTGACATCCAAGGTAAGAAGGTTCTTCAAACAAATGATAAGTTATATGTTAATGATCAAGGATTTAGAAACATATTTTTTAATAATCAAAAGGATATTGAAAAGATATTAGAAAATGTTGTTTACTTTGAGTTATTAAGAAGAGGATTTGAAGTATATGTTGGTGCTGTTGGTAAGAAAGAAATAGATTTTGTAGCTATAAAAGATGGTGAAAAGAAATATATTCAAGTTACATACATTTTAGCTTTAGAAAAAACTATTGAAAGAGAGTTTGGTGTTTATAAAGAAGTGTTAGATAACTTTCCTAAATATGTTATTTCAACAGATAAATTTAATATGTCAAGAGACGGAATAACACATCTAAATATAATTGATTTTTTACTAAATCCATTAAAATAATGCCAGCAACAAATTATAAAGAAATAAACTTTTAAATAATTTTAATACTGAAAGTTATAAAGAGTCAAAGGACAATTATAAAGATATATAGCTATTGAACTTGAATATGAACTTAGTATGAAGTTGATGAGTTTAGCATGCTTGTTTAAAATATCTAATAAAAATATAAAAGAAGTTTTAATAAGGAAGGTTTGTGTGCTTTTTTTTATTGTTGTTCTAGCATTTGTTGTTTTGTCTAAATTTAAATAAAAATAATTGTTCACCAAAAATTAATAAACACGCCTTTTAAAATAGTTTTTTTTGTATTTTTTATAAACATGTTATAATAATGTTAATTAATTGATAAATGAGGTTGTGACTTTTTAAAAGAACAAGGATTTCTTAATTATTCAAAGCCCGATGTTCATATAAAGGCAGTTCTTTCCTTAAAATTGATTTTAGAATATAAATTTCCTCATCAATCATTAGTTCTTTCAGACTATGATTATTTTGATGAAATCACCCAAATAGCTAAAGACAATAATAAGACTCCTTATCATGTTGATAAACTTATTTGGTTATGTTGTACGGGGAGTATTTATACACAAAACATTTCATTTAACTTTAAAAGAAAAGAATATTTAAAGGAAATAAAATCATGGGTTGATTATTTTTAAAAAATAAAATTTAATTTTAATTCCTGCCAAATAATTAAAAACATCATATTAATAAAAAAACATAAAACATTAGCTTTGTAAGTGTTAATAAGATAATTGCGAAAACTACAACTACAAGGCGCACATTATGATATTATATTTAAGCGTATTAAAGGGATTTAGGCAACGAGACCGACCAGGATATTTGTAAGTTAGGATTGGATGACATTTTTCTCAAAACACAAAGATGTTAAAATAGGGTATTTTATAACTTATATAGAGTTTGCTGATAAGCTAAAGGCTTTTCACGAAATGACTTAATAAAGCGGTTTCCATTGATTATTTTGATGTTTTACAATATAAAAAGCCGATAAGTTTTGGGCGTTTAACTCTAAAATGTAAATCTGCATAAAATTCGTATTATAACTAGCAAAATCAACTGATTTTATCTATTAGATTTTGTTAGTTTTTTTATTCATAAAATATTATAATAACTTTTGATTGTTAACTTTTTATCAATTTAATAATAGCTACCTTTCTCATCTTTCTTAAAGAGAAGAAAGTTGAAATCATAACGATAGTACTAACAATTAAAACTGCAAAAAGATAAAAATTAAAGTCTCTAATAACATCTAACATTTTATTTCCATTTTCATCATGCATAACAATTTGAAATACTTTTAACCCAACATCGGATAATATAACACCAATAACGCTACTTATAATAGCGATAATTAATATTTGGATAACAAATGACAACATAATATATTTATGTTTATACCCTAGCGCTTTTAATATGCCAATATCTTTTCTTTTTTTATTAATACTAAAAGTTAAAATAGAAGATATTAATAAAAAAACTACAACACTTATAAATAGCTGCATGACAATTAAAAAGATTGATTGGCTATCGTTAATTGCTTCTAAATAATTTAGATTTGTTAAATAGGAATAATTAATGTTTAACTCTGGATAATGCTTTTTAATTATTGCGTCTAATTTCTTTTCAACGAACAAATTTGCATCTACATTTTTATTTAATTTGACATAGATATTTAATGCAGTACCATCATCATCAAACATCTCATAAATAAAAAACATTGGAGCTTCAGCATCTAGTTGCTGATAAACATCAATTGTACCGCGTAAAACAGCAGTGAAATCATCATAATATCTTGATTCAAAATAATATCTTTCGCCAATTTTTAAATTGTTTTGGAGATAAAAGTTGTGGTCAACAATAAATTCGTTTTTTTCTTTTGGTATTTCTCCTTCAACTATTTCAAAATCAAATAAATTATACCCCTCATATCGAGTAAAGCCTCGATAGGAAACATCACCGATTTTATTTTCTTTTAAATCAAATATCATAAAGCTCATTTTCCCACCATAAATATAATCAATAGCGTAAACTTCAGGTAGTAAAATAACTTCATCAATTAATTCACTTTTAATTGGTAATCTACTACCTGGTTGATTAATTCTTATATCTGGTTCATTACCGTAAGTAAAATTAGTAACTATTTATTTAATGAATTAGCAAGTGACATTACAAAAACAACCGATCCGATGCCTACTATAATTGTAAGCATAATTAAAACCGTTTGTTTATAAGATTTAATTATAAATGTTTTAGCCAATTTAAATGATAGTTTCATAATTATGCACTCGTTATTATCTTAATAATTTTCATTTTCTTAACTGTAAAAAAAGGAAGAACAGAACCGAACATAATAAAAGGGAAAAGAACTAAAAGGTAATTAAACTATAACGGTTAAAAATGTTTTTGTCAATTTTAGTGAAAGGCAAGCCATCGTCGGATTTAAATCAAACTTGAAATGCTATTGTTATGAAATATCCTAAAAACAATCCAAAAGTAATGCTAAGAAGTGAAATAATTAATGTTTGAAACAAAAAAACATTAACGTTTTTATAATTTCTTAAACCCATCGCTTTAATAATAGCTATTTGCGGTGTTTTATCTTAATTGGGATGTTAATTATTATAAATAGTTGACAGACTAAAAATAAGATGATAACATTAATACAGATAACACAGTTTTATTTAAAAGGGAGGGATAGAGATGAAAAAGAAATATTTAGGGCTAACAATATTATTCTTATTAATATTTCTCACTTCATGTGGAGGTTCTCAAAGAGGAACTAAGTTATATCAGATGAATTTTCCTGAAAATATTATAAAATTAGAAATGACAAAATATCAGAGAAAAACAAACAACAATGATGATATTATTACTGAAGAACACTTAGAAACGATAGATAAAAAAATAATTGAAAAGATGGTAGACTTTTTAAATCCAACAAATTATAAAAAAACATATGACAAAATAAATAAAGAAGGATACTATGAAAAATTAGTAATTACGCTATCATCAAATACAGAATCCTTTACTTACACATATTTCAATTATAGTGGTTTTTATGGTTATATAGATGTTGATAATAAAATACTTTATTCAACTAGTTATCGTTTTATACCTAGTTGTTTTTATATGTTTGAAGGGTATATAAAGGGTGGTATAAATGAATAAGCCACTATTTGAACAAATATATGAAACTTATAAAAAATATATCTTATTAGGAATATATAAGCCAGGTGATAAACTGCCGAGTGTTCGTGAAGTAGGAGAAAAGATGGGGGTAAATCCACATACTGTCAACCGTGGGTTTTTAATGTTAGAAGAAGAGGGGTTAGTTGAAACAATTTTTAAAAAGGGCAGTTTTGTGAGAGCCACCAACAACAAGAAATCAATAATAACTGAACTTGTTAAAGATTTAAACAACTACAAATTAAAAGGAATTAGTAAAGATGAAATATTAAAAGTTTTAAAGAAAGTGTATGGTGATAATAATGATTGAGTTTGTTAATGTTAATAAGTCTTTTAAAAATAATCAAGTTTTTAAAAACTTTAACTTAGAAATTAAGAAAGGAACGATCTTTGGTTTAGTAGGAATTAATGGTGCTGGAAAATCTACAATGTTACGACTTCTTGCTGGTGTTTATAATGTAGATAGTGGTTTTATAACTATCAATGATGAAGATATTTATGAAAATGAAAGCATTAAAGAAAAAATATTTTTCTTACCTGATGAACCGTATTACGCATTTAATTTAAAAGGAATAGATTTAATTAACTTGTATAAAAGTTATTATGATATTGATAATGATAGTTTAAACAAACATTTAAAGGCTTTTAATTTAGATTTAAATAAACCAATCCATAGTTTTTCTAAAGGAATGAAAAGGCAGCTATTTGTTAGTATCGCTATTAGTATCAAGTTAGATTATTTATTATTGGATGAAGCTTTTGATGGGCTAGATCCACTTGCTAGGCTTTATTTTAAAAGAGAGTTAATAAAAATTGTTTCTAAAAATAATACAACAGTTATAATTTCAAGTCACGCTTTAAGAGAATTAGAAGATATTTGTGATAGTTTTGGATTACTTGATCGTAATGAAATTAAAATATCAGGTGACTTGAATAAAAAACTAGAAGAAACTTTTAAATATCAATTAGCATGTGAGAAGTTTTTAAGTAAAGAAATGATTAAAGACGTTGAAGTTATAAACTTTACAGTAGAAGGCAAGTTAATTAAAATTGCTTTTAAAGGTAAAGAAGAGTTATTTTTAGAAGAAATTAAAAGCTACAAACCAATTTTTGTTGAAAAACTTAATGTAACGTTTGAAGATTTATTTATTGATGAAATTGAAGCAAAGGGGTACTTAAAATGAGATATTTTAAAAACAATTATAAAAATATGCTAATGCCGACAATGTTTCTTACTATATTAGGAGTTACTATCTATACTTTTCCAGTTCTTTTTAATAGTTATGATTTATTGAATATAGAGAGCTTATTAGCGTTCTTACTAATAATATCAATATTTATACCCGTTTATGAGTATCGGGTTATAAAAAATAAAAGGGGGGCAGATCTATATTACAGTCTACCTTTAAATAGAAAACACTTAAATTTACAAATATTTTTAAAAGGGTTAATAGAAATAATTACATCAACAGTTTTAGTGATGATCTTAACAACGTTAATTTACTTAACTAAAGAGTATAATATTAATTATTTATATTTAATACTATTTTATTTAACAGCAATTTTAAGTTTAATTAGTCTCTACTCATTTAATGTTTTTATCTTTAAAGAAGCTAATAATATAATTGATGGTATTATTTTCATTGGTATTTATCTTTTAATATGTATGCAATTTGTCTATAGCTTAGATATCTTATTTAGCTTTAATACAAAACTTAATTTTATTCAATTTAGTCCCTTAAATCTCTTGTTTGGCAATAGATCTTATTTTATTAGTAAAATAACGAAAGAAGAGCCAGCGCTCTTAATTGGCTTTATGGATCTATTTATGTATTTATTTTGGACGCTATTAAGTATAGGATTAGGAGTAGTTAGTATAGTTTATACGAAAAATAATAAACCTGAACTGGTTTTAGAAAAAAGTAGCAGTTATTTAGGTTATATTACACTAATACCAGTGATAATTTTTTCTTTAAGTGTTATAGTAGTTGGATTGTCTGGTAGAGATAGTTTCATCGCCGTAATGATTATTGGCTTTCTAGGGTATGTCTTAAATGTTATTTATGAAAGAAGTTTTAAAGTTAATTGGATTAATATGGTAATTATTTTAGGAGTTTTGATTGCTGCAACTATATTGAGTTATAGCATTAATTATATTTATCGATAAAAAGAAGTTAAAACAGCTAAGTTATAACTTGGGTGCATTTAAATATTTAAGTATATTTACACAGTATACTAAAACCCTTGAACCCTTTTGAATCAATTAACAAAAGGGGAGGGTATTATTAATTTTATTCTCTTACATGTTTATATACGCATGAAAGAGGGCAAATAAATAAACAATCACCGTTATGAAACAAGGTTATTAATGAACTCTTGCTTGACAGTTAAATAAAAGAAAAACTCTAATAACGGCCTTATTGGACTGTTTTGTCAGAGTTTTTTTAGTTTTAAAATGTAGCCAATTATTTAACAAGAGAATTTCTTTTATTTTTATTTAGTTGAACATTAGTGTATTTGTCCACCCTTAAGTTTTTGTTAAATATTTCATCTAACTTATCTAAAGGTTTTACTTCTAGTATAAGCTGCTTCATATAT
>Ga0079223_10001393_pt1 | contig 14283 bp, 8 predicted proteins | sample Stecom2011_FD_75072 | JGI IMG/M metagenome (GOLD analysis project Ga0079223, IMG submission 75072) | Agricultural soil microbial communities from Utah to study Nitrogen management - Steer compost 2011 | ecosystem: Environmental > Terrestrial > Soil > Agricultural land | place: USA: Utah... | reverse complement strand
GAAGTTCAGCGCCTTGCGGAACGCTCCTCTGCAGCAACCAAGCAGATTGAAGCGCTGGTTAAGACGATCCAGTCTGACACCAACGAAGCTGTTATCTCCATGGAACACACCACCGCCGAGGTGGTACGTGGTGCACGACTGGCACAGGACGCGGGTATCGCGCTCGAAGAAATCGAGAACGTATCCATGAGCCTTGCGGAACTGATCCAGAACATTTCCAACGCGGCACGCCAGCAGTCGTCTTCTGCGGCACACATTTCCAACACGATGAACGTTATCCAGGAAATCACTTCCCAGACCTCATCCGGTACCAACGCTACCGCGAAGTCTATCGGGAATCTGGCGGAAATGGCTTCCGAGCTGCGGTCCTCCGTTGCCGGCTTTACGCTGCCCGAAGAAGATATGGCAGGCCACGACGAAGAGGAAGACAGCAACGTTCCGGTGGTGGGCTGATTTACAGCCCGAGGCTAATGGCGGTTTATGTCTGAACTTCATAACAACCCGTCAACTGCCGAAAGCGCCTGGTTTCTGCGCCGTCTTCCGGAAATGGATGAGGCGCAGTTCAGCCAGTGGCAGACACTACTGGAACACCGTACCGGCATGACACTGCCTGCAGAGCGCCGCTCGTTTCTGGAAACCAATCTGGCTATCCGGATGCGGGAAATAGGCTGCAGCAGCTATCAGGCCTACTACGAAACGATTATCTCGGGGCCGGATGCCATTCGGGAATGGTCAACGCTGGTGGACCGGCTTACGGTGCAGGAAACCCGTTTTTTCCGGGACCCTGACGCCTTCCGGCTGGTCGCCGACTATGTCCTCACACGACCAAGAGAGCAGTTCCGAAAGCGGCCGATTGAGGCCTGGAGCGTCGGTTGCTCATCTGGTGAAGAGCCTTACACCTTAGCCATGGTGCTGAACGAGTGTATGACTCAACTGGGGCTACAGCCGCTCTATGGCGTAACCGGTTCGGACATCAGCACACCGGTTATCGAGAAGGCCCGAACAGGCCAGTTCAATGCCCGCAAACTGCTGGGCATGGAAGAAGACTTGAAAGCCCGGTATTTCCGCCCGGCCGAGCGGAACACCGTAGAAATTGTCGAAAGCATCCGGGAGCGGGTCTGCTTTACCAGACTGAATGTGCTGGATCTGGATAAAGCGCCCATGCACGGAATGAATATTATCTTCTGCCAGAATTTGCTGATCTATTTCCGTCGCTGGCGCAGACGGGACATTGTCAGGCGTCTTGCAGAGCGGCTGGCGCCCGGGGGACTACTGGTTCTGGGCCAGGGAGAGCTGACCGACTGGCAGCCCCCGGGCTTACAAAAAGTACCCTCGGAACATGTACTGGCGTGGATCAAGCGCCAGACTGACGAAGAATAACCGGAGAGGTTATGGGCAACCACCATGACAGCATCGCCCTCGACTGGGTTCGGGGCGAGATACAGGACACGCTGACCCAGGGTCAGCATGCGCTAGAGGCGTACGTCGAAAATCGCGACGATACTGCACGCCTGCGCTTCTGCCTGAATTATCTCCATCAGGTGCATGGCACCCTGCAGATGGTTGAGCTTTACGGTGCAGCACTGCTGACCGAAGAAATGGAAAAGCTCACCCAGGCGGTGCTGGATAACAGCGTCGCCAGTGTGGACGAAGCCGTTAATGTTCTGATGGAAGCGATTCTTCAGCTTCCACAGTATCTGGAACACCTGGCCAGCAGCCAGGATGATTTCCCCATGGTACTGCTGCCTCTACTGAACGACCTGCGTGCTGCGCGTGGCGACTCTCTGCTGTCTGACACATCGCTGTTCAAGCCAGACCTCGGCCCGTCACGCATGCAGGTTGCAGACAATGTGTCGCAACGCCTGCAGGACCCAAAGGTACTTGGCCACATCCGCAAACTGCGGCAGATGTACCAGTTTGCCCTTGCCGGGATCATTCGCGAAGAAGACCTTGATGCCCAGTTCGTCTACCTGCAGAAGGTTATTCACCGGCTAACCCGCCTTTGTCAGAGAACGCCCCGTGGCGAGCTCTGGAAAGCTGCAGCTGCCTTTGTAGAAACACTTCAGGCAAAAGCCAACCCGGTCAACGCAGCGGTCAAGTCCCTGCTTCGGGAGCTAGATAGCGAAATCCGCCGCCTCACCGACGAGCATGGAGATATCCTCGCTCAACCAGCACCCGATGCACTGCTCAAACACCTGCTTTATTACGTAGCACGGGCGCGGGATCTGGATTCTGAAAATGTAAGGGACCTGCGCAGCCGCTATCAGCTCGTAGAGGCGCTACCTTCAGAAGACGATGTGGATGCAGCCCGAAATCGCGTCTCCGGCCCAGGCCGTGAAGCCATACATTCCGTTGTCAGCGCATTAAATGAAGAACTTGCCAAGCTGAAAGACCAGCTGGACCTGTTCGTGCGCTCAGAACTGCGTAAGAACAGCGAGCTTGAAGACCTTCTTCCCGGCATGGTTCAGGTGGGTAACACTCTGGCGGTGCTTGGCCTTGGGATTCCTCGCAAGGTTATTACCGAACAAATCGAGCTGATTGAAAAGCTGGCGGTCCAAAGCGAACTGGTTGATGACGGTACTCTGATGGACATTGCCGGGGCTCTGCTTTATGTAGAAGCCAGCCTTGCAGGTCTGGATAGCGACCGGCAGCCAGAGCAATCCTCAAGAAACGTCGACAGTCTTCCGGCCTACCAGGGTTCCCGCGAGCTCAGTGAAGCCAGCAGTGCGCTTTTGAGAGAATCGCGAAACACACTGGAGCAGGTGAAATCAGCGGTTATCAATTTCATCGCATCCCAGTGGGACACCCGTGAAATCGAACACGTTCCCGGCCTGCTCCATAGCATCCGCGGCGGCCTGAGCCTGGTGCCACTGGATCGTGTTGCCAGCATGCTGGCGTCTGCCGAGCGTTATATTTCCGATGTTCTGCTAAGTGACAAGCATGTACCCGACTGGAAGCAACTGGATACCTTGGCAGATGCCATTACCAGTATCGAGTACTACCTTGAACGCCTTGCTGAAGGCATCAGTGACAACGCGGACATTCTTCGTATTGCTGAAGAAAGCCTTGCAAGCCTCGGCTTTCCGGTTGGTGAAGAGCCCACATGGGGCACTGAACTGGCCCCGGATGAGGTGCCCGTTGTTGAGCCAACGGCGCCAGAAGATAGCGCATCCCAGAGCGGCAGCACTGCACCCAAGGCATCGGATGAAGAGCTTCTGGACGACGAAATTCTCGGCATTTTTGTGGAAGAGGCCGAAGAGGTTCTGGAGACCATTCACGAATTCTATCCGCGCTTGCGCCAGAATCACGACGACCGCCCGGCATTGACAGAAGTCCGCCGCGCTTACCACACACTCAAAGGCAGTGGCCGTTTGGTAGGTGCTAACAGGCTTGGCGACCTTGCCTGGTCAGTGGAAAACCTGCTGAACCGTGTAATCGACCAGAGCATCAAGCCAACCGATGATCTGTTCTCGTTTATTGATGAAGCGAATGCCCGCATTCCCGCACTGATTCATGCATTCCGTGACGGCCAAGCCGCCGACGATGTGGAAGAGTTGGTTGCCCGTGGGGAAGCCATGGCAACAACCCGCCGCAGTGACAATGAGCAAGTTACCGCAGCGGAAACGGCCGAAGACACCAGGCCTGAACCAGCACCTGAAAGCACTCCGGCACAGGATTTGGCGGCCGATAGCGACCAGCAAGACGACCTGATTGATGACGAAATCCTCGAAATCTTTGTTGAGGAAGCCGGTGAGGTTCTGGATACCATCCGCGAATACCTCCCCATGCTGCTGCGTCAACACGATGACCGCAGTGCGCTTTCCGAAGTGCGCCGCGCATTCCACACGCTCAAGGGCAGTGGCCGTATGGTCGGTGCGCTGGTAGTTGGTGAGCTGGCCTGGTCTATAGAAAACATGCTGAACCGTGTGATCGACGGCAGCACCTTCATGAATGACGATATTGCCAGCCTGCTGGAAGAGGCCACAGGGGTTCTGCCGGCTCTGGTCAATGATTTTGAGAATAAACAGCCGCCGTCGATAGACCCCTCCCGTCTTGAAGACCGCGCCCGGGCCCTTGCTAACGGTGATATCCCTGACACAAGCACAATGCCCTCCGCTGACGATGACAGCGCCTTCGCCAGTACTGCTATAGAGCTACCGGAATCCGACTACGATACGGATGACGATAGCGACGTTGATCCAGTACTGCTGGACATCTTCGAGAGTGAAACAGAAACCCATCTGCAAACCCTTAAAGAGTATCTGGCGGCTGCAGGCGACAAGGTTAGCGTTTCCTATACTGACGACCTGTCACGCGCTCTCCACACTCTGAAAGGAAGTGCCCACACCGCCGGTATCGCGCCGATTGCGGCAGTAATCGCGCCGCTTGAGCGCTTTGTAAAAGAATCCCGCGCCCAGAACCTTCGGGCAGACCGCGACGTGCTGTCACTGATTGAAGCAGCCTGCGATTTCCTGACGCAAGGTTTGGCCCAGATACGTGAGGAGCCACAAGCTTCACTGCCATGCACGGAAGCCTTCCTGGATAAACTGGAACACATCTCCAACGACAGGCTCCGCACCTACAGCGAAGAAACCAGCCATGACGGCACACAGCCAGCGCCGTCCCAGCTGGTCCAGCTGTTCCTGAGTGAAGGGCTGGATGTTGTTCTGGATGCCGACCTTATCCTGGCGCAGTGGGCAGAAAGCCCTGAAGACCGTGGCCCACTCCAACGCCTGACCGAAGAATTGGCGCAGCTTACTGATGCCGCATCTGACGCCGGGCTAGCCGATGTCGCTGCCTTGTCAGAAGCGCTCCACGAAGTTTATGTAGCCACTGCGAACCAGAGCGAGGCACCGGACGAATGGTTCTTCTCATCCGTTCGCAATGCCCACGAGCACCTGATCAATATGATGGATCAGATTGCTGCAGGGCTGGCTACCGAGACCGGTGACGAGCTGGTGGCCGAGCTTGAAGCGCTCACCCAGTCTCTGCTTGGCTCCGAAACTGAAGCCACAAGCGCCTTTGATCAGGAATTCACCGAAGATCTGGAAGAAATCGACCTCAGCTTCGACATGGAAGAGCTGGAAGCCACTACACCCACAGACCTTCCTCTGCCTGAAACTGACGAAGTTGCTGAAGCTTCCGACAGTGATATGGACGACGAGCTTGCGGAGATCTTCCTCGAAGAAGCTCGCGAGCTTATCGACAGCACCGCTGAGGCCCTGCAAAGCTGGAGCGAAGATACCGGAAATCTCGATATTTTGCGCCTGCTGCAAAGGGATCTCCATACCCTCAAAGGTGGTGCACGCCTCGCCGAAATTGCGGCAGTGGGTGATCTGGCCCATGAACTTGAAACCCTGTTTGAGGGTCTGACGGATAAACAACTCTCTGTAAACGACGGGCTGTCTGACCTTCTGTTCCGTTGCCACGACCGCCTCGCCGGTATGGTGGACAACCTGGAAGTCAAGGAGCCACCCCGCCCGGCACCTGATCTGATTAGCGAAATCCATGCCTACATGGACAACACGACCAGTTCGCGACCGGTTACAGATGTGGCAGCTCCGGCAGAGCCAGAACGCACTGATTCCGTGGATGATCTGCCACCTCTGCCCGAACTTGAGGATGCAGAGGAGCCAGAAGTTGCCGAAGTCGGCACCGATCTCTCGCACATGGATCCGGAGCTCACCGGCATTTTCCTTGAGGAAGCTTACGACCTGATCAACTCCACAGGCAGTGCCTTGCATGCCTGGAGTGAAGACCCGTCGAACCGGTCCGTGGCGGCAGAGCTTCAGCGAGACGTTCACACATTGAAAGGCGGCGCTCGCATGGCCGGGGTTGACGCCATTGGCGACCTGACCCACGTCCTCGAAGACCTGTTTGAAAAAGTAGCAGAAGGACAGCTTGCAGCCAGCACTGCCATGAACGATCTACTGTTTGCGTGCCACGACCGACTGGCGCAGATGGTTGAGCAGGTTGCTACCCAGAAGCCTTGCCCGCCCGCCAACGATCTTGTGGATCAGGTTGAAGCGATTCTCCGTGGCGAAGCCGTCCCCACAGAGGCCGAAGCTGAGCCCGAAGCAGATGCAGATGCAAAAGTTGAGTCAGCAGACATTGATATTCCGGCACCTCTTCCGGAAGCCACGCAAACTGACACAAGCCATGACGATGACATCGCCAGTATTTTCCTGGATGAAGGCCATGAGATCCACGACGTTATCAGCGAGTGCCTCGACCAATGGCGTGAAGACCCCCAGGCAATGCACGGTGTTCCACAGCTTCAGCAAGAGCTGCACACTCTCAAAGGTGGTGCTCGACTCTCCGATGTGGACCCCATTGCTGAACTGGCGGAAGCCTGGGCTGGCGCCCTCGAAGCGGTAACATCGAGCCCAGGTAACCAGAGGCTGTTATTGGCTCTGAGCACCCGTGGGCTGGATAACCTGAAGTCCATGCTCGGTGAACTGGCAATTGGTACGGAACCAGCTGCAGACCCGGATCTTCTGATGTCCTTCAGCAGCGCCCAGACTCTGGATTCAGACAGCTTTGAGATGTCACCAGAAGAAACGGCCATCGCCGATCAGGAAGCGATCGATCCGGAAATTCTGGAAATCTTCCTGGAAGAAGCTGGCGAGATCATGGACCAACTGGAGCACCTTCTTGCAGATTGGCGCAAGGATCCAGCCAGCAAGCACTTCAATCAGGAAGCTCAGCGCGCACTGCATACCCTGAAAGGCGGTGCACGTTTGTCGCAGCTCACACTGCTGGGCGACAAGGCTCACAATTTCGAAACACGCCTGATTGACCTCGCTGGCAAGTTGCCTGATGACACTCAGTGGCAAGCCATCACCGAAGATCACGACAGCATTATTGCCCTGGTTGCTGACATACGGGGACGCTACGAGTCTGGCGCAGCTGCAAGCGCACCTGTGGCCGAAGCCGCACCGGAAGTGCAAGTACCGGCAATAGCAGAGGCACCAGCAGAACCTGCACCAAAGCCTGCGCCTGTCAGGGCCAAGGCCAAAACCTCCAAGCGCGTTGTTGATGCACAGCGTGCTGCACAGGAAACCATTCGGGTATCTGCTCCTTTGCTGGATGACCTGGTTAACCTGGCCGGTGAAACCAGTATTACCCGTGGTCGACTGGAGCAGCAAAGCAGCGACTTCAGCCATACTCTGGATGAAATGGCTGCCACCATCGAGCGTCTGCGGGAGCAGTTGCGCCGGATGGAGATCGAAACAGAAGCACAGATTCTGTTCAGTGCCGAAAAGGAACACGGTCCGGATTACGGTGACGACTTCGACCCGCTGGAAATGGACAGGTACTCCTCCATCCAGCAGTTGTCGCGCGCTCTGACGGAATCCTCTTCAGACCTCGCAGATCTGCGTGAGACCCTTGCAGACCGGGTGCGGGATACAGAAACCTTGCTGGTTCAGCAGTCCCGTATTAACACGGAACTTCAGGAAGGTCTGATGAAGACCCGAATGATTCCTTTCTCTTCCATGGTGCCTCGTCTACGCCGGATTGTTCGCCAGATCAGTGGTGAGCTAGGCAAGAAAGTTGAGTTTGATGTACGCAACGCCGAAGGTGAAATGGACCGCACCATACTCGAGCGGATGATTGCGCCGCTCGAACACATGCTGCGTAACGCCATTGACCATGGAATTGAAAAGCCGGCTGACCGGAAGAAGAGCGGCAAAGCAGAGGCAGGTGCAGTCACCCTGTCTCTGGCTCGCGAAGGTGGCGACGTGGTTCTGCGCATGGTAGACGACGGTGCTGGCATCCCCTCAAATGTCATCCGGGAAAAAGCCATTCGCCAAGGACTGTTGCGGGAGGATGAAGAACTCTCCGAGCGCGAGATTCTGCAGTTTATCGTACAGCCAGGGTTCTCAACCGCACAGAACGTCACCCAGATTTCCGGTCGTGGCGTTGGGATGGACGTGGTCGCCAGTGAGATCAAACAACTCGGCGGCAGCCTGGACATTGAATCGCAGGTCGGCCGCGGCACCGTGTTCACCGTCAGGTTACCGTTTACCGTTTCTGTAAACCGGGCCCTGATGGTATCCACGGGTGAAGACTTCTATGCCATCCCGCTTAACACCATTGAGGGTATCGTGCGGGTCAGCACCTACGAGCTTGAGGAATACTACAAGCCGGATGCACCGATGTACGAATACGCGGGCCAGGAGTACCGGCTGCAGTACCTTGGAAGCCTGCTGAACAGTGATCACCATCCCAAGCTTCAGGGACAGGCCTTGCCACTGCCGGTGATTCTGGTTCGTGGTGCCGAGCAACCCATGGCTCTGCAGGTCGACAACCTGATGGGCAGCCGTGAAATCGTGGTTAAGTCGCTAGGACCGCAGTTCAGCACCGTTCGCGGTGTGTCCGGAGCGACTATTCTTGGTGATGGCAACGTGGTGGTAATTCTCGACCTGCCTGCCATGATCCGCTCTGACATATTGTCTGAACGCCAGCGTCTGGCCGAACTGGACAAGGCAAGAGAGTCTGCACGCTACGAAGAGCGCGCCACGGTAGTTATGGTGGTGGACGATTCGGTTACCGTACGCAAGGTTACCTCGCGCCTGCTGGAGCGTAACGGCATGGAGGTTATCACTGCAAAAGATGGCCTGGATGCAGTGGCGCAACTGCAGGACCACAAGCCGGACATCATGCTTCTGGACATCGAAATGCCACGTATGGATGGCTTTGAGGTAGCCAGCTTTGTGCGGCACGATGACAACCTGCGGGATATGCCGATCTGCATGATCACATCCCGGACCGGCGAAAAGCACCGTGAGCGGGCATTGGCCATCGGCGTAAACGAATACCTCGGCAAGCCGTTCCAGGAGACGGAACTGCTGAAGACCATTGAACGGCTAACTGGTAAGCAGTGATGGCCGGCCAAAATGGTCGGGCTCAGGTCGGCATTGTGTCGGACGTTGTCCTGCAGCGACACAGACTGCAGGCCGCGGCCGCCAAATTCGGCCTTGAGGTATGCTTTTCTGGAGATCCAGAGCGCCTGCAAGGCCACCGTGAGTTCCCGGAAGCCGGGCTCTGGTTGGTGACACTGGAAGACGAGGCAGATCACCCTGCCCTGTTTGATTACCTTCTGGATAATACCGAGGCTCCGGTTCTGTTCGGGTTGGATCAGGCACCCGGGGCTGGTAGTACAGAGTATTTTCGCTGGGAACGGCGACTGCTGGGCAAGCTGGAACAAGAGTTGGGCGATCTGTCGCAGCTGGATTCCAAGGCCAGCATCGAAGAGCTTGAAGCAGAGCCTTCGGAAAGCCCGGAATCGTCGGAACTTCCGCAGTGGCTAACCCCTGCGGCACCGGGTTCCGTAGCTGAAGACATCTGGGTTTTGTGCGCTTCCCTGGGTGGCCCAGCCGCCGTGAAAGCATTTCTGGACTGCCTTCCGCCGGGCCTGCCAGTGGGCTTCGTTTATGCCCAGCATATTGACGGAAATTTTGCCGAAGTGCTTACCCGGGTGCTTGGCCGCCATGCACATTACAAGCTGCAGCATGCACAAGAGAACTACCGGGTAAAAAACGGCGATGTGGTACTGATGCCGGTTGAACACGAATGGAAATTTTCTGCCACTGGTGCACTGACTGAGCTGGATACACCCTGGCCCGGGCCCTATAGCCCGTCGATTGACCAGGTGTTACTGAATACCGCAGACAACTATGGCTCCCACTGCCATGCCATCCTGTTTTCCGGCATGGGCAATGATGGCGCAATTGCAGCACCTTTGCTCAAGGCCTATGGCAGCCGAATCTGGGTTCAGGAGAGCACCAGCTGTGGCAATAGCTCGATGCCGGATTCCGTGGCTGCCACCGGCTGCACGAGCTTTACCGGCACCCCGGAGCAACTGGCCCGGGAACTGGTCAAAACCATTGAAGAATCCTGCCTGCTGAAAGGCCGGCAGAAACGGGGCTCCGCCTGAGGACACAAGCAATGAATGACAACAGCCAAACCCTCTCCTGCGTCATGATTCCCGTGAGCGGACGGCAACTGTTACTGCCCAACGTATCCATTGCCGAGGTGGTGGACTATGCCAGTGGTGAGGCCGGCGTCGGCGCACCTGACTGGCTTGCTGGCCGGCTGGAATGGCGGGGCCTTAACTTGCCCGTTATTTCCTACGATGCCGCCAATGGCGGAACCTTGTCCGTACCAGGTGAAAACCGGGGCCGTATCGTGGTACTCAACAGCATCACCGACAACAACAAAAAGCTTCGCTTCATGGCATTAATTACACAGGGCATTCCAAGCCAGGTCCGTATTACCGAAGAGCAAATCAAAAAGATGGAGGCAGAAAACGGGCCTGCGGATCTTATGCTCGTCGACGTTGACGGCGAAACCGCCTGGATTCCCAATCTCGATTATCTTGAATCTCTCGCCAACGATTCCATGGTGTAAGCCGTCTCAATTCTTGCCCTTGGCAGTCGGGCTCCTGCGGATGTTATAATGTTACAAATTCTGCAGGATTCCGACCATGTCCGTTCGCGCACTCCCTTACCGTCCTCACAATCACGATGATTGTGTCAGTCAGGCTTTAGCCGAAGCCCGGGCCATCTGCCAGGAGCAACATGCCCGCCTGACACCCACCCGTGAGCGGGTTCTTGAACTTATCTGGGAATCCCACAAACCACTCGGCGCCTACGATGTACTCGCGAAGCTGGCCTCAGAAGGCCACAGTGCTGCACCACCGACGGTCTACCGGGCACTGGATTTCCTGCAACAGTACGGTCTGGTGCATCGCATAGCCTCCCTGAACGCCTTTATAGGCTGTGCCCACGCCGGCGAACACCACACCGGAATGTTCCTTATCTGCCGTTCTTGCGGCAATGCCCTGGAACTGACAGATGCGGCTGTATCCAAAGCTATACACGATGCCGCCAGCGCCGAAGCTTTCATTTCCGAATCCATAACTCTGGAAATAGCCGGTCTGTGCCCCCGCTGTCAGGCGGAGCAGCCTCATGGATGAACCGCTGGTTGACATCAAGCACCTTACCGTCCGGTTTGATGATCGCCCGGTTGTTGATCGGGTCAGTCTTACGCTTTACCGCGGCGATATCATTACCATCATTGGCCCAAACGGGGCTGGAAAAACCACCTTGATCAAAGCCGTCCTGGGCATTCAGGCCGCTACAAGCGGCCATATCCTGCGGGCAAAGAACCTGGTTATCGGATACGTTCCCCAGCACCTGAGCCTGGAATCAACACTGCCCCTGAGTATCCAGCGCTTCATGTTGCTCAGTGGCCAGCCGCTTGTGGCCTGCATAGCTGCACTGGAGCGAACCGGTGTCGGCCATCTGTTGAAGGCATCTGTTCACCATCTTTCAGGAGGCGAGCAACAGCGGCTTTTGCTGGCCAGGGCACTGGTACGAAAGCCGGATCTTCTGGTGCTTGATGAGCCGGCCCAAGGCGTGGATATCAATGGTCAGGCGGCACTTTATGATCTGATTCGCCAGTTGCGAGATGAACTCAACTGCGGCGTCATCATGATTTCTCACGATTTGCATTTGGTCATGGCTGCAACTGACAAGGTGATCTGCCTGAACCAGCACGTGTGCTGCAGCGGGCATCCTGCCGACATCTCACACGACCCTGCGTTTATTGAAACCTTCGGCCGGCCGGTTGCCGAGTCTCTGGCGGTGTATCACCACCACCATAACCACAGCCACGACCTGAGCGGCAATGTGGTTGGCACAGGCCACCCGGGTTCAGCCACCGGGCATGGGGAGTGCAACCATGAACATCATTGATACTGTGCTGAATGATTTCTTCTGGCGCGCCCTCCTTGGTGGTTTCGGCGTAGCCTTGATTGCCGGGCCTCTGGGCTGCTTTGTCGTGTGGCGGAGGATGGCCTATTTTGGTGACACCCTGGCGCACTCCGCGCTCCTGGGTATAGCGCTGAGCTTTTTGTTCAGTATTCCACTGAACCTCGGCGTGCTCATTACCAGCGTTATTCTGGCCATGGCACTGTTACTGTTTTCCCGCAACAAAACCCTGGCAACAGATACTCTGCTGGGCATTCTTGCTCACAGCGCCCTGGCCATTGGTCTGGTGGCACTGAGCTTCATGCCCGAGGTGCGGATTGACCTCACCGGTCTTCTGTTCGGCGATCTGCTGGCCATGAACCGCAACGACCTGCTATGGATATACGGCGGCGCAGTGGTGATTCTGACGCTATTATCGGTGCTTTGGCGTGGTTTGCTGATGAGCACCATTCACGAGGAACTGGCGCGGGTGGAAGGAGTGCCAGTTGAGCGCCTGCGCCTGTTGCTGATGTTGATGTTTGCGCTGGTGATTGCTGTTGCCATGAAGATGGTCGGCGTACTGCTGATTACGGCTCTGCTGATTATTCCTGCCGCCACCGCCCGCAGGCTGGCCAATACTCCGGAACAGATGGCAGCGCTGGCTGTTGTTTTCGGATTTATTGCCGTCGCGGGGGGCTTGAGTATGTCGTGGTATCTCGACACGCCCGCAGGCCCATCCGTGGTGGTAACGGCTTTTACCACGTTTCTGATTGTCTACGGCAGCGCTGGCAGGTTTTCCGCAAGCAGCTCAGCCTGAACAGTTGGCCGCCATGACTCACAAAGGCTGAATAACGTCCATCAGGCGGCCGGTTTCCAGTAGCTCAAGGAACTCGTCTCCCAAGCGTTCGCTTTCGGCAATCGCTTTCTGCCACGAGCGCTCCCGGCCACTGTCATTTCCCAGATAGGTTTCGAAATCCTTACGATCCGGGAGCTTGCCATCTGGCAAACGCTCCAGGTAATCGGTGGAAGGCGCTACCAGCAACACATCCTGCAGGCGAGTCGCATCACCGCGACGCCATGGCAAAGTCTTGTCAAACCATCCGGGTACAATTCGATCCGTGAAGTGCGGATACAAAACCACGCCCGGCTGTTCATACGGCAAATCGAGATGGTAATCCAAAAGCCCGCCATCCCTGTATATCCCCTCAGGAGCGCCGGGAATGTTGCGGACCCCCGACATCACCATGGGTATGGAGGCCGATGCCAGCAATGCAGCGTGCAAATTATCGCGGCTGAGCGGCACTTCATGGCTAGGAAAGTCTGCCAGCGCCGACAAGGGTGCCTTCAGCCTGGCATCATGAAGAATCCCCCGCTCCATAAACCGCCCGAGGTGTCGTCGCCCAACAACATTGGCACTTATGGCGCTCATCAAACCAAAGCTCAGGCGTGCTTTCGTATCGGGCTCAAGCATGCCAAGGCTGCGCACAACCATCACATTCAGGCGGTACCAGGGATGCTCAAGAATATGCTCCTCCCGGCCCCCAATCAGTTCTTTCAGGAACTGTACGCTCTGGCGGGTGACCTCCGCCGCAGTCACACCTTTTTCGAAACGCTGTGCCGTGTAGAGTTCTGCAAGCCGGGTAAGTTGCGCCCGCGGGTTGTCCGAGGAGGCAATGGCTGCAAACCGCCAGCTACCAATAGACGAACCAATCAGCGAACGTTCCTGCTCAACCCTGGGCAACCAATCACCAAATATGGCTTTGTCCAGACCGCTGAGCCCAAGTGCTTTAGGCCCCCCAGCCGCCCCGGGTATAACGTGCACATCGTCCGGTGTCAGTGGTTTTTCCTGCAACCTCTGCAGGGTTCGACGGCCTGCCCGGATAGTCAGTGCCGGGGCGCGAGTATGGATGGCGGTCATGGCGGAGTTCCTGTCAGGGTTCAGCGTGAATAGCAATCTGTTCAGACGAGGGGAGGATTTTAACGAAGCGGTCACCATGGGCCAACTTAACAAAACTAATCGTGCCGATACCCGGATACTTCAGCTTCACTGGAGAATACCCATGCTAGACTTAGACACATGCCCGGCTCCAGAAGCTGGGCGATATAACAAAAACAGCCGGAGCTTGCTGTGAGCGCGTTTATCTCGACGGATTCCACCTCAACCAACCCGACCCTCGCGGTGCTTGGTTTCAAACACCAGCTGGTTTATCACCTGCATTTATGGGCATTCATTGCGGTGGCACCGCTGGTGGTCGTGCAATGGCAGCACCACCACTTTCTGCTCTCCGGAATGCTGATCCTCTTCTGCGCCAATGCGCTTGCGGTCATTGTCTTGTTGCGGTTTCGCTCCACCTATTTTCTGAAAGGGCGGCTATTCCCTCTACTCGCAGTGGCTTGCGCCGCCTACTCAACAGCCATTAACGGGCATGTAGGCCTTTACTGGGCTTATCCAGCTGCTTCAGCGCTGTTTTTCCTGCTTCCGCTCCGTGAAGCCATTGCCAGCAATACCATTTTTGTCACTGTTATG
>Ga0079223_10001391_pt1 | contig 14289 bp, 12 predicted proteins | sample Stecom2011_FD_75072 | JGI IMG/M metagenome (GOLD analysis project Ga0079223, IMG submission 75072) | Agricultural soil microbial communities from Utah to study Nitrogen management - Steer compost 2011 | ecosystem: Environmental > Terrestrial > Soil > Agricultural land | place: USA: Utah... | reverse complement strand
TGCGCACGCCAGGTGGCCGAACGGGAAGAGGAGCTGACCAACCTTTCGCAGCAGCTCGCCGCCAATGAGGCGCGGCGCAACGCGCTGAGAAAGCGGATCAAGGATTTCACCGCAGCGCTTGCACGAGCCGACCAGAGAATGGGGGAGACGCGCCGGGAGCAGGAGCGTTTGCAAGCGGCACGCGCCGATGCGGAAGCGTTGCCACGAGCCGAACAATCCCTGGCAGAGGCCCGAGCCGCGGTAGACGCGCGGCGCCAAGAGGTGGAGGCAGCTGAAGCGGGCGTCGCCGCACTCCGCCAGGAGACTGAAGAAGCGCGCGCCTCGCTTCGCGAGACGGAGGAGGCGGTAACGCGCCTCAAGGCTGAGCAGAAGGCCATCAGTTCCTTTCTCGATCGCGGAAAAGCGGACGACCATCCTCCTATCCTGGATTCGATTTCCGTCGATGCCGGCTGGGAGGCGGCGCTTGGAGCGGCGCTGGGCGACGATCTGGAGGCGCCCGTCGAGGTTGAGGCGCCCCTTCAATGGCAGCAACTGGATCCCTATCCCGAGGCGCAGGCTCTTCCGGAAGGCTGCCGCTGCCTCGCCGACTTCGTGAAGGCGCCCGGAGCGCTCGCGCGTCGACTCACCCAGATCGGTGTGGTCGAGGTCCCTACGGCAGCCGAACGACTGCAGCCGCTGCTGCAACCTGGCCAGCGGCTGGTCACCCGCAATGGAGCGCTCTGGCGGTGGGACGGCTTCACCGCCGCCGCCGGCGCGCCGACCGCTGGCGCGCAGCGTCTGGAGCAGCGAAACCGCCTTGCAGAAGTGGAGCGAGAGCTCCAGGCGGCGACAGCTGTTCATGCCGCTGCGGTCGAGGGTTGGCAAGGCGTGCAACAGCGGCTGAAAGCCGCAGATGAAGCGGAAAAGCAGGCTCGGGAAGCCCAGCGCCTCGCTTTCAACCGCCTGTCTCAGGTGCAAACGGAAGTGGCTCGTCTTGAGCAGCGGGCTGCGGCAGAAGCCTCGCGTCTCGCAGCGCTCGATGAGCAGGCGGCGAATCTGGCCAAGGATCGTACGGAGGCCGCACGACAGCTGGCGGATGTCGAGGCAGAGTTGCAGCTCTTGCCGGGAACCAGCGAAACGGAAGCAAAGGTAAATCGCGACCGAACTACGCTGGCTGAACGCCGGAGCCTGCTCGCGGAAGCCGATGCGGAGCTGCGACGGATTGCCCGGGAAGGGGAGGCGCGCCGGGAACGGCTGGAAGCCATCGCCCGGGAGCGCCAGTCGTGGGAAAAGCGCCGGGCAGAAGGCGCACAATACAGCTCCGAGCTGCAGGAACGTCGGGCGGCGGCAGAGGCTGAACTCGGGGCGCTGTCCGAAAAGCCGGCAGAATTAGACGCCGCGCAGAGCACGCTCGTTGCGAACATCGAGGCAGCTGAGCAGCGACGCAAGAACGCGGCGGCAGCCCTCGCGGACGCCGAACAGCAGCTGGCGCAAAGCGCACAGCAGGCGCGGCTGGCCGAACAACGCCTTGCGGAGGGACGCGAGGCGCGCGTTCGGGCGGAAGCTGCGGTGGCACAGGCTGCCCAGGCCATGGGTTCACTTGCGGAGGGGGTGCGCGAGAAGTTTCAGGTCGGGATCGCGGACCTGGCCGCTTTGACGGAACTTGATGAAGCGGAAAAGTTGCCGGCAGCTGGTGACGTGAAGCGCCAGATCGAGCGATTGCAGCAGGAGCGCGAACGCATCGGCCCGGTCAACCTGCGGGCGGAGCAGGAAGCCGAGGAATTGGCCGAGCGGGTCGAGACCATGACGCGGGAGCGCGAAGACCTGATCGCGGCGATCGCGCGCCTGCGCCAGGGAATCTCGAGCCTGAACCGCGAAGGCCGGCAGCGCCTGCTTGCAGCCTTCGAGCAGGTGGAGGGGCGGTTTGCCGAACTTTTTGTGCGGCTGTTTGGCGGCGGTCACGCGGAGTTGAAGCTGACCGAATCGGATGATCCCCTGGCCGCGGGTCTGGAGGTGATGGCGAGCCCGCCGGGCAAGAGGCTTCAGGTACTGTCCCTGCTCTCAGGTGGCGAGCAGGCGCTGACGGCTTTGGCCCTGCTTTTCGCGGTTTTCCTCGTGAATCCCGCCCCCATCTGTGTGCTCGACGAGGTGGATGCGCCGCTCGACGACTCCAACGTGGATCGCTTTTGCGATCTGGTGGAGGAATTGGCGCGCTCAGTCTCGACTCGTTTCCTGATTGTCACCCACCATCGTCTGACAATGGCGCGGGTCGACCGCCTGTTCGGTGTAACGATGATGGAGAGGGGGGTCAGCCAGCTGGTATCAGTGGATCTGGAAGGCGCCACAGCGCTGCGGGAAACGGCCTAAAAAGCTGGATTTTCATGCTGCTAGGCCAGCGTGCCATTCGGTCTTGACGCGGTTGGGGCCCCTCCGTAAGGTTCGCCCGCCTTCCGGCGCTGAGAAGCTGGAGACGGGGGTCGGGTTTTGCCGGACAAGTTGAGACGTTCCAACTGGAGCCGCAGGTTATGTCCAAGCCCGAGGAACCTTCTCCTTTCAAGGCGCTCGATGCCAAGCTGAAGGCCGCCCGGTCGCGCCGCCCTCGATCAAGGAGAAGGGCTGGTGGTGACAACGAGGGAGGCGTGCACAGCGGAATTGGCATCGGCATGCGCATGGCGACCGAGATTGTGGCCGCTGTGGGCGTGGGTGTGGGAGCGGGTCTGGTACTGGACGCGTGGCTGGGCACCAAGCCCTGGCTCATGATCCTGTTCCTGATCCTTGGCTGTGCCGCCGCGTTGCTGAACGTCGTGCGGACTGGCAAGGAGATGGATCGCCAGGCCAAGGAGCGCAAGGAGAAGGCTCGGCATGATGCCGGGCCGTGACTGACGAGGGGTGAGAGCGGACGTGGCAGAGGGTGCGCAGAACGGCAGTTTCCCGGTCGATCCCCTGCACCAGTTCGAGATTCAGCGACTGGTCACGGTGAATATTGGGGGGCTGGATCTCTCCTTTACCAACTCCGCTCTGTGGATGGTGATCTCGGTAGCGGCCATCACCGGCTTCATGATGCTGGCGACCAGTGGTCGTTCGCTTGTGCCGGGGCGACTGCAGTCTACGGCCGAGATCCTTTACGAGATGATCGCCGGGATGGTGCGGGATAACGTAGGGAATGAAGGACGTGCCTACTTCCCCTTCATCTTCACGCTCTTTCTCTTCATCCTCTTTGGCAATCTGCTCGGGATGATCCCGATCGGCTTTACCTTCACCAGTCACCTGGTGGTGACTTTCTTCATGGCCATGGTGATCTTCATCGCGGTCACCGTGATCGGCTTTGTTCGTCATGGAGCTGGCTATCTGCGCCTGTTTTTCCCGCATGGCGCGCCGCTCTGGACAGCGGTCATCCTGGTGCCGATCGAAATCATCTCTTATCTCTCGCGCCCGATCAGCCTCTCGATGCGTCTTTTCGCCAACATGATGGCGGGGCATATCCTGCTTAAGGTTTTCGCGGGCTTTACCCTGCTCATGGGGATCGCGGGCATCATTCCCCTGGTGGCGCTGGTGGGGATTACCGCTCTCGAGTTTCTAGTTGCGGTACTGCAGGCCTACATCTTTACCATTCTAACCTGCGTTTACCTCCACGACGCTATACATCTTCACTGACGGAGGCTGAGAAGGCCTTCGGCTTTCAACCAACGTCCTTTCAACTCGACCACTACTACCTAGGAGCGGAAACATGGAGATCGAAGCTGCACGGATGATCGGTGCCGGTCTGGCCACCCTCGGCATGATCGGTGCCGGCGTTGGTGTCGGTAACGTTTGGTCCAACTACTTTGCTGCCATCGCGCGCAATCCTGCGGCGAAGGACGAGATCGGCGCCAACATCTGGATCGGCTTCGCCGTTACGGAAGCTATCGCCATTTTCTCGCTGGTGGTCGCCCTCCTCGTTCTCTTCGGTTGATCACACTCAGGTGGCCGCTCCGGGCCTGCGTCTCGCAGGCCCACTGGCCGCCTTCGCGTGAAGCCGATACCTGATGAGGCGGTGACGAAGACATGCTGCGCATATCGACCATTGCGCTCGCGGGTGTGACGCTGGCTTTCGCCGCTGCGCCGGCGCTTGCGCAGGAAAGCGGCGGACTACCGCAGCTGACCCAAACGGAAACGTTCGCCAGCCAGATCTTCTGGTTGGTTATCACCTTTGGTGCTCTCTACTACATCATGTCCCGCAAGGTGCTGCCGCGCCTGGGTGAGGCTGTGGAAGGGCGCCGGGAGAAGATCGAGGACGATCTGGGCAGGGCAGAGCGACTGCGGGCGGAGGCGGAAGAGGTGATGGGAGCCTACGAAAAGGCCCTGTCCACCGCCCGTTCTGAAGCCGGCGAAATCCTCAAAGAAGTCAGTGACGAGATCAAGGCAGAGACGACGCAGCGACTGGAAGTGTTTGGTCGCGAACAGGCCGAACGCTCCCGTAGTGAGGAAGCTGCGATCGAGGAAGCCATGCAGCGGGCCAGTGGCGAACTTGCGGCGATGGCGAGCGATGTTGCCCAAAGCGTCACCCAGAAGCTGATCGAGGTCACGCCGGACCCGACCGCTGCGCGCGCAGCGGTCGAGGAAGTGATGGAGGCGCGACGCTGATGCTCGGAAACGAATATTTCTGGATCACGGTCTCCCTCGTCATCTTCCTTGCGATCGCGTTTCGCATGGGGTGGCGCTCGGTCTTGGCGAAGCTCGATGCGCGCGCCGAGCGCATTCGCAAGGAGCTCGAGGAGGCGCAGGCGCTTCGTGAAGAAGCACAGAAGCTGCTGGCTGAGCACAAGGGACGTCAGCGCGACGCGCTAAAGGATGCGGAAGCCATCATCGAGACGGCTAGAGCCGAAGCCAAGGCCATGCGAGTTGCGGCAGAGCAGGATCTGGAAGAGGCCATTCGTCGCCGCGAACAGCTCGCTATGGACAAGATTGCTCAGGCGCGTCAGGCGGCCGAGGCTCAATTGCGGCAACAGGCAGCGGAGCTGGCCGTGGCCGCTGCGAGCCGGCTGATTGCCAGCAATCTGGATGAAGGGCGTCGGGCAGCCCTGACAGACGAAGCGATTTCGGAGGTCAATCGGAAGCTCAACTGAGAACCCTCCGGTTAACCGGCGCAGAAGGGGCCGCACTATGATGCGGCCCTTTTTCTTTTGGCGGCCCTCTTCGCCGCGCTACGACCAGGCGCCAGTTACCGCCTGTGTAACTGCCAGGGCCGCGAGAGCAGCCGTTTCGGCGCGCAGGATTCTAGGACCTAGCGAAACGAAGCTCACGAAGGGAAAGCGCGCCGCGCGTTCCAGTTCCTCCGGGGCAAAGCCACCTTCAGGACCGATGAGCAGGCCATAGGCGCCTAGCTCGGAAGCCAGTGCTTCAGGCAGGGGCTGTGCGCGTTGCCTTTCCGCGGCGACGAGCAGCCTTCGTTCGGCTGGCCACGACTGGAGTAGCCTATCGAGGGACTGGGGCTCCAGGACGTCTGGTATGTCCAGGCGTTCACTCTGTTCTGCGGCTTCCCGCGCATTTGCTTGCAGGCGTTCCAGCTTGACTCGCTCGACGACGGTACGCCGGGTGATGACAGGCAGGAGACGCGAAACCCCCAGTTCCGTGGCCTTTTCGACCAGCCAGTCGATCCGCCCGGCCTTGATGGGCGCAAACGCGAGCCAGAGGTCGCTGCTGGCTTCCTGTGGCCTCCTCTGGCGTTCCAGGGAGAGGCCTCCTGCCTTCTTGTCCAGAAAGCTGACGCTGGCCTCCCATTCGCCATCACGCCCATTGAAGACCAGAAGTGAAGCGCCGGATTCCAGACGAAGCACAGTCTTGAGAAAGTGCGCCTGGGCACGGTCCAACTCTACAGTGCCGTCCCGCACCAGGTCTGCTTCAAGATAAAGCCGAGTTGCGGGTTTGAGGCGACTCATGGGCGAAGGCCTGACAAAATTGGATGACTTAGCCGAACACCGTCGGCTTTACCTGGCGACCACCGCGCGAGACGCGGAGGTGGCGACGAGTGTCGCGACCGCCAGCGAAAGCGGCACGAAGGACAGCCAGAGCACCGTGTCCCAGCCGTAAGCGTTGAGCAGTCCGCCGGACAGGAAAGAGCCGAACGCCATGGTGCCAAATACCACAAAGTCGTTGAGCGACTGCACTCGCGCCCTTTCAGAGGGCCGGTGACATTCCAGAACCATGGCCGAGGCGCCGACAAAGCCGAGGTTCCAGCCGACGCCGAGCAGGTCCAGTGTCAGCCAAAAGTGCTCTACTTCGATGCCTAGCAGGCCAACCCCTGCCGCCGTTCCCGTTAAGGCCAATCCGGCGAGGATCACGGGGGCGGCGCCAAAGCGAGTGATCAGACGGCCCGTGAAGAAGCTCGGGCCGTACATGGCAATCACATGCCACTGAAGACCCAAGTTGGAGGCCTCCTGCGGCAGTCCGCACATCTGCATGGCGAGCGGTGCAGAGGTCATCAGGAAGTTCATGAGCAGGTAAGAGACGACACCGCAGATGACCGCCGTAACGAAACGCGGCTGACGCACAATGACGCCAAGCGGCCGTCCCCCCTTGGCCTCCGCGGCAGTGGGTCTTGGCAGGCGAACGCCGAAGAGAATCACCGCGGATAGTGCCGCCACGGCAGCCTGGGCCACGAAGGTGGCCGCGAACATGTACGGCATCCACATGTACATGGTGAAGGTGACGAGTTGCGAGCCGATGACACCCGCAAAGACCCCGCCCGCCATGACGAAGGAAAGAGCACGGGGCCGCTTTTCCGGTGCCACACAGTCTGCCGCTGCGAAGCGGAAGGATAGGACTACAGCCGCATAGGCGCCGCCAAAGAATGTCGCAATGCAGAAGAGCCAGAAGGAGCCGAGAACGACCGCCAACGCGGAGAGCAGGCCGACCAGTACACCGCAGCCGGTCCCGGCTAGGAAAGCGGCACGTCTCCCGTAACGCTGAGCGATTACGCCAGCGGGCAGCGTACAGGCCGCCATGCCGACGACAAAGATCGAGATGGGCAAAGTGGCGAGCGCCGGGGCTGGGGCGAGGACGTTCCCAACGATCGAACCCGTGGCATAGACGACAACGGCATTCGCTCCTGCAAGCGCCTGCGCAATGGTCAAACGCGCTACATTGCTGCGAGCGAAGTTGTAATGCGAACTGGCTGGAGGGTCGAACGGCTTGCTTGCCGCGAGTTGGGACATCTAGTTGAACCGCTGGAAAAGTTGCCCAATAACACGCCGTCCTGATCCCGTGGATCGCAGTCGGTCCGTAGCGCCAAGTTTCAGATCGGACGCGGCAAGCTGCTCTAACGATAGGGCAGCTTCAGGCATTTTACTGGAATGATTCGCGGTCACCTCTAGCAGTTCCTCCTGCAGAGGACAAGGTAACCCTAAGGCTTGAGACTGACGTGCGGCAGAGACACACTGGCGCCATGAAACACTCTCAGGGACGCCGAGCCCTCAGCGATATTCGAGCCGATGATATCCTGCACCAGCTCTCTCCAAGGCGGCTGGGGCCGTACATCCGACTCGCGCGCCTGGACCGCCCAATCGGCACCTGGCTGCTGCTTTTTCCCTGCCTCTGGTCGATCGCGCTCGCCGAATTGGCCTTGGGGCAGACGCCAGATCCTGGGCTCTATCTTCTGTTTGCATTGGGCGCCGTGGTGATGAGGGCTGCTGGCTGCACGATCAATGACATCTTCGATCGTGATTTTGACGGCCGGGTGGCCCGTACCGCCACACGGCCACTTCCCTCCGGCGAAATATCGCTGCGTCAGGCGCTCCTGTTCCTTGCGGGATTACTGGCCGTCGGCCTGCTGATCCTCGTCCAGCTTTCCACGACAGCGATTTGGCTGGGGGTGGCTTCGCTGGCGCTGGTGGTACCCTATCCCTTGATGAAGCGCATCACCTGGTGGCCTCAGGCCTGGTTGGGGCTAACCTTCAACTGGGGAGCCCTCATGGGGTGGGCTGCAGTTGCGGATGGTCTTTCCTGGCCCGCTCTACTCCTCTACGCGGGCGGCTTCTTCTGGACTCTCGGCTACGACACCATCTATGCCCATCAGGACAAGGAAGACGACGCCTTGATCGGGGTAAAGTCGAGCGCCCTCTGGTTGGGCGAACGTACCCGGCCCTGGACGGCGATCTTCTATGTCATCACCCTGCTGCTCTTTACCGCCGCCTGCTGGATGGCAGGGGCAGGGTGGCTCGCCTACCTGGGCCTCCTGGCTGCCGGACTGCATTTTGGCTGGCAGGTGAAGACGCTGGATATCGATGATCCGGGCAACTGCCTCCTGCGCTTTCGCAGCAACCGCTTCGTCGGCTGGCTGTTCCTGACCGGCATCATCGCCGCAAATTTCGCGACATGACACCCGCGGAGCGCTGCTCCTTCATTCGCAAGCATACGCGTATAGAGCGGACGCCCCTGGTACCCGAGATCGAGCTACATCTGGCGAGCGAGGCGCTGCCGCTTTGGCAGGCGAGCGAAGAGGAGCTACAGACAATCGGACTGCCACCGCCCTTCTGGGCCTTCGCCTGGGCCGGCGGCCAGGCGCTGGCGCGGTGGGTTCTGGACGAGCCAGAGAGTGTCCAGGGTCGGCGGGTTCTCGACTTCGGCGCCGGAAGTGGTCTTGTGGCCATCGCTGCGGCGCGAGCGGGAGCCGCGAGCGTGACCGCCGTGGATGTAGATCCTTTTGCGGCCGCTGCGATCGAGCTCAACGCAACGCACAATCAGGTGGCAGTGACGGTGGTGATCGAGGACCTGATCGGCCGCCTCGACGGGGGTTGGCAGGTCGTTCTAGCCGGCGACATCTGTTACGAGCGACCGATGGCGGAGCGAGCTTTCGCCTGGCTGCAGGCTTTGGCGGCAATGGATACGCTGGTACTGCTGGGCGACCCCAAGCGCACCTACCTCCCTAAAAAAGGCCTGGAGCCGCTGGCCCGCTACAGCGTGAAGACATCCCGCGAGCTCGAGGACAGTGACCTGCGCAACGCCATCGTCTGGCGCGTCCTGCCGCCATCAGACCATGCCGAGCGGCCATCCTTAACACAGTAAAGGACCTCGTGCCCGGTCCGCCGCCTATTCCCCTTTCAGTCGTTCGATCTCGCGCCGTTGGCGCTTGGTAGGGCGGCCGCTGCCAGGATCGCGCCTGCCGGCCGTAGCTCTTGCCTCGCGCGGCAGCGGGACCTGTTCTGCCGGTGGGTTCAGATCCTCATAGCAGAGCTGAGCCTCCGGCGCCGGTCCTCGACGGGCAGGGAGCGTCACCACACGCACGACGCGCACGAAGCTGCCCTGAGGAAAGGTGAGCACCTCGCCGATGCGTAGCTTATAATGCGGTTTGGTGACCGAAGCGCCGTCAATTCTGAGGCGCCCGCTCTCCACCACCCCCGCAGCGACACTGCGCGTCTTGAAGAAGCGAGCAAACACCAGCCACTTGTCGAGGCGCAGAAATGCCGCCGTATCTTCACCTTGCGTCATCGCCTTTAGCGACTGCCGCTCTTGAGGAGTTGAAGGATCGCGAAGGGAGAGTCGTTGGCAACAGCAGGCGCTTTCGCAGGTTTTCTCACGCGTTGCGTCGCCTTGTTCTTCTTCTGCGCGTCATCTCGGACAGAGGGGCGACGCCGCTGCTGGCGGCGGCGGTGAAAATGGAGATCTTCATCGCGTGTCTCGGATTGAAAGCCAAGGGAGGAGAGGGCGGCCTTGAGGATCCTCGGCTTGCCTTCTGCAAGCGCCAGAAGCTCCTCGTCTGCCTTGAATCCCTGGCCCTTCTCCGCCTTCTGATGTCGCCGGTGCGCCGCCTGCGCCAATCGTTCTAGTGCATCGGCCCGCATGGCCAGAGCGCGGCCGCCGTACCGTAGGCGTCGATAGCCGAGGGCGTGACAAAGCTCGCTATTTTCTGCCAGCTTGCCCTGGAGGACGCCCGCGCCCTCTTCCGGAAGGTCAGGTACCTCAACGCCCTTGAAGGTCGCCCATAGAAGTGCTCTCAAACGGATCGCCGCCACATTCATCAGGCTGGTGATATAGAGGCTCTGGGCACCAATTCTCACTTTTAACTGCGCAAGCCGCCGTCGCTCTTCTCTGTCCAAGGCTTGCAGTTGCTCGGCAACCAGAGGTCTCGCGACCGTTCCCAAGGATTCAGCGAGTTGGAAGGCGAGCCCGCGAGCGGCGCCCTGTAGCGGTGCCTGCTCCAGCGCATAGAGCGCGCCCAGGCGATTCTTGAGGAAGCGTTTGAGCCAGGCTTCGGCGCGCTGGCGGATCCGCTCGCGTGCAGGGCCATCCAGGAACTCGCTGTCGCGGACGACGATGCGCGGTGCGAGAGGTGATTCTCCCGCGGCAAGGTAGGCGACCGGATCCTCGCGCCAGTAGAGGCAGCCGTGAAGGTCGAGACGGAAGGCGCCGTCGTCGTCCTCCTCCAGCAGCGCAATGCGCTTCGGGATCTCCTTCTGCAAGGCGCGCCGAGTGGCAGCCAGAACCGGGCGCGCATCCTCTTCCGAGATGCTGTGGTCGAGCCGGAAGCGGAAGGCTTCGAGTCGGCCGACATCTTCGCCTTCCACGGCAACTTCGCCACCGCGGCGAACGGCGGCGAGCAGCTCTTCTCCGGTCTTCAGGCGACGAACCAGGGTCGCCGTGCGTCGATCGACGAAGCGCTGGGTCAAGCGTTCGTGCAGCGCATCGGATAGGCGGTCTTCAATGGCCCGCGTCGTCTCCCGCCAGCCGCCCGCATCATCGAACCAGTCCGCCCGATGGGTGATGAAGGTCCAGGTCCGTACGGAGGCGATGCGAGCAATCAGCGCATCGATGTCGCCATTCGCTCTGTCGATCCGGGCGATCTGCTGCGCCACCCAATCCTCAGGTAGCCTTTCCTCGGCACTGCGCAGGTGCCGGTAGATCTGCTTGAGCAGGCGAAGGTGATGGTCAGTGAGGGATTTCTGGAAGTCAGGAACCTGGCAAACGTCCCACAGCAGGCGGACGGCGGCCTGATCGCTTGCCAGCGCTTGAATGTCAGCGTCCATTGCCAGCGAGGCGAGGGCCTGTTGGTCCTCCGGCGGCCGCACCCGGATCAAGGCCGGATCGGGGGGACGCGCTTCGAGGCTCTGCAGCAGGGTCTGCGGGCTTTTGAAGTCGAGCCGGTTGGTCCGCCAGTAGAGTGCGGTGAGAGGCTGGAACTTGTGATCCTCCACGGCCTCGATCAGCTCTTCCGGTAGGGGGCCCAGTTCTGAGGTCGTGCCGAAGGTGCCGTCGCTCATATGTCTGCCGGCTCGGCCAGCGATCTGCGCCACCTCAGGGGCGTTCAGGCGCCGAACGCTATGGCCATCGAACTTGGAGAGGCGGGCAAAGGCCACGTGATCGAGGCCCAGGTTTAGCCCCATCCCAATGGCATCGGTTGCCACCAGATAATCAACTTCCCCGCTTTCGAACATGGCGACCTGGGCGTTACGCGTGCGGGGAGAGAGGGCGCCCAGCACTACGGCCGTTCCGCCCCTCTGGCGTCGCACGAGCTCCGCCATGCCGTAAACTTCCGCGGCGGAGAAGGCGACCACTGCCGATCGGGGCGGCAGGCGGGTCACCTTGCGGGTGCCGGCATAGGTCAGCTTAGAGAAACGCGGGCGGGTAATGATCTCGATGCCGGGGATAAGCTTGACGATAAGCGGCCGGATCGTTTCGGCGCCAAGAAACAGCGTCTCATCGGCGCCGCGCGCGTGGAGTAGCCGGTCGGTGAACACATGGCCGCGTTCCGGGTCCGCGGCGAGCTGGATCTCGTCGACCGCCAGAAAGCTGACCTGCTTGTCTACCGGCATGGATTCGACGGTGCAGAGGTAATAGCGCGCGCCCGGCGGGATGATCTTCTCTTCCCCGGTGATGAGCGCTACCTGATGGACACCCTTCAGCCTCACCACCCGATCGTAGTTCTCGCGCGCCAGCAGGCGCAGCGGGAAGCCGATCATACCGCTTGTATGACCCAACATCCTGTCGATGGCGAAGTAGGTCTTGCCGGTGTTGGTCGGGCCGAGGACAGCGGCCACTCGGTCACGGAATGATGCGCACATAGCACTGAAGATCGGCCGTGGGACGGGCACAAGCAAGGGCCTCACTTGGATCGTGCCGGCTGATGCAGAAATGAAGGGTCAACTGGCGGTTTTCGGCCGTAGAAGGTCCGGAACCGCTTGAGCCTGATCAGCTGGAGCCGCTATTGCAGACTTGCAGCCAGCGCTGCTCTTGCTCATATCAGGCGCGCCTGCCGGTTTAATGCGGCCAGCTTTCTACACATCAGTGGGGTTCCAGAAGAAAATGACGGAAACGGCGCCCGAGACCTTAGCGTTTCAGGCAGAAGTCAGCCGCCTGATCGACATTGTCGCCAACGCTCTCTACGCCAAGCGCGAGGTGTTCCTCCGCGAACTGGTATCCAACGCTTCGGATGCGTGTGATCGCCTTCGCTATGCTGCCCTGACCGAGCCGGGGCTGCTGGAAGGCGATCCCGACCTGGGGATTGAGCTGCAGCCGGATAAGGCCGCGGGTACCTTGGTGGTGCGCGACAACGGAATCGGTATGAACCGCGAGGACCTGGTCTCCAATCTGGGTACCATTGCACGCTCCGGCACCGCGCAGTTCCTTGAGCAACTTGGCGACAAGAAGGGGGATGTCGATCTGATCGGCCAGTTCGGGGTCGGCTTCTATTCCGCTTTCATGGTTGCCGATCGCGTGGTCGTGGATACCCGTCGCGCCGGTGACAGCCAGGGCTGGCGATGGGAATCGGATGGACGAAGTGGATTTACGCTCGCAGAAACCGACGAGGCGCCGGCGCGAGGTACGCGCATTACGCTGCACCTGAAGGATGATGCTAAGGAGTATCTTGAGGGCGCGCGGCTGCGTGAGATCGTCAAGACCTATTCCGATCACCTTGCAGTGCCGGTGCGGCTGGTAGGGGAGGGCGAAGCGGAACGGTTGAACTCCGAGGGCGCCCTCTGGACGCGCCCCAAGAGCGAGATTACCGACGAGAACTACAAGGAATTTTACCACCACGTCGCTCATGCCTTCGACGATCCCTGGGCCTGGATCCACTTCAAGGCCGAGGGCGTGATGGAGTACACGGGGCTGATCTTCATCCCCAGTACCGCTCCCTGGGATCTCTTTGATCCGTCGCGCCGCCACGGTGTGAAGCTCTACGTCAAGCGGGTGTTCATTGCAGAAGGAGTCGAGAGTCTCGTTCCGCCCTATCTGAGGTTCCTGCGCGGCGTCATAGACTCTGAGGATCTACCCCTCAACGTGAGCCGCGAAACGCTCCAGCACAGCCCGGTTCTTGGGCGCATGAAGAACGCGCTGGTCAAGCGGGTGCTCGCGGACCTCGAGGCGCGCGCGGAGAAAGACCCGAAGGATTATGAGACCTTCTGGGGAGTCTTTGGCGCCATCCTTAAGGAAGGCCTCTACGAGGATCCCGGTCAGCAAGAGAGTCTGCTGAAATTGGCGCGCTTCCGCTCGACGAAGGAGGAGGGTTGGATCAGTCTGGCCGATTACCTCTCCCGCATGCGTCCGGGACAGGAAAAAATCTACATCATCACCGGGGATGAGGTGGAAGCTCTGCGTCGCAGCCCGCAAATCGAGGGTTTCGCCGCCAAGGGGGTGGAAGTACTGCTTCTTACCGATCCGATTGACGAGTTCTGGCCACAGGTGGTGGGCAGCTACCAGGGCAAGCAGTTCCAGTCCGTTACGCGTTCCAGTGCGGATCTTGAGGCCATAGAGGGGCAGGAGGAACAAGCACGGGATGAAGAGCGTGCCGAAACCCTGGAGGGAAGCGAGCTTGCCACGTTGGTTGCATGGCTCAAGACGTCCTTGGGAGAGGCCGTAAAGGATGTCCGCGCGTCCAAGCGGCTAACAACCAGTCCCGTTTGCCTGGTCGCCGATGAAGGCGATGTCGATCTGCATCTTGCTCGGCTCCTGCGACAGAGCAAGCAGGGCGCGCCGGAAGCCGTACGTGTGCTGGAGATCAACCCGAGTCATCCGCTGATCCGACGCCTCGCCAGTGAGGTGAAGGATGGCAAGGCGGATAAGGAGCAGCTTGCCGATGCTGCGCAACTTTTGTTAGATCAGGCCCGCATCATGGAGGGCGAACCGCCCAAGGATCCTTCAGCTTTTGCTCGACGCATTTCCGGCTTCATCGAGCGCGGCATAGCCTGAGGCTGCTGCGTTCGGTGACAGTTCCGGGATTTTGTTGCAGCGCAACATTCTTTTCTTGACCTCGCGTGGCGCAGGTGCAGGATGGCGCCGCTTATTCTCAGGAGTGATTTCTCATGTTGATCGACAGGATACCGGTCGGGGACAACCCTC
>Ga0079223_10001390_pt1 | contig 14296 bp, 8 predicted proteins | sample Stecom2011_FD_75072 | JGI IMG/M metagenome (GOLD analysis project Ga0079223, IMG submission 75072) | Agricultural soil microbial communities from Utah to study Nitrogen management - Steer compost 2011 | ecosystem: Environmental > Terrestrial > Soil > Agricultural land | place: USA: Utah... | reverse complement strand
GGTACAGATAGGCTCTGACGTTCTCGGTGCTCGGCTCATCAATTGCCTTGTCCATAAACGACTGCATGTGCCCACGGAACCATGCCGCACTGAAGGGTTTTAGCTCGTTCTTAGTGGGCTCCACGACACTAGATTTCGGCTTTATAGGCTCTTCATCCTCCGCTGGCTCAGGAATAACCTGATACCAAAACCAGCCTTCCTGACCACGCTGATAGAATGGCCCATCACTAGCATGGGCGGGCAAGATGAATAGAAAGAAAATAATGATTGGGATGGTCACCCATAAGATAAACCAAGGTAACAAAGGGGTTTTCATTGTCAGCTCCAGAAAATTTCATAGAGCTAACATGCTAAAGATCCCCGTTAGAGCGATTAGCCAGATAGATGAAGGAATCGTGTGTGTTTCTGACTACTTGGTATGTTCAGACAAATGGCTAAAAGCTTCAAAGTTATTTATTTTGAATCGAGGAAGAAATTGATTTCATATGTTGCAAGAAACAAGTGAGGAATTGAGCGCCTTTCAACTGATTAGGCCATAAGCTCATCAATTGCAAGACGCCAAAACGGTAAAACTCAGGTCGATTCTACCAAATATCATTTCCTTGCATTGGACAATGACACCTTTTGTCGCTGGTGTGTGTGGCTGCCAACAGCCATTTTGGTTACCCGATGCGAGCCATGCTAGTATACTTCGTTACTGATTTTAGAGTCTAGTTCCTTAGCAAAATTAAAGTCTTTCCATTTCGTGAACCAAAAGGTGTTAACTTCTACTATTTTTTTAACACTAGAAGTTGGTATCCCATATTTACTCATCAGTGATTTTTTATAGTTAATATCTAGGAAAGGGCACGCTATCAAATCTAATGTCAAATGAACCATTTCTGAATCAGAAATCAGTGCGTCTGCTCTATCTGAATAAAGCTCATGAATGTATGCAAGCAAGCCTTCCTTGATCGCCTTATAGCGCTTTTTATCGCATATATAAAATAACAAAGTCGTTATCGAAAAATAGTTCAAATCGCTTTGGAACTTAATGCTACCTTCATTACTTGAAATATTGAAATATTTGGTCAGCATTGCTTCGTCCAACCAATAATACTTGCCAAGCTGTCTTAGCAAGACTAGAAGATAAAGAGTCTCTATAGGTGTAAATTTGTTAATAGAATATTTACTCAATATCGAGCAAGTGTTATCAAAAATGCATTTAAAAACAATGTGTTGAAATTCAATTCCTAACTTTTGATCTTTAATAAACAAAATTATTTGCTGAATAATCCTACAAAGTTTTATCGTACTATTTACTTTAGGAGCCACTGAATAGATAAAGTAAGTAAAATTAATCACCGAAACCAATGCGTTGATTAACTTACGTGCAGAAGAGTCGCTTTCCCTAATTGTTTTGTAATCAATAAGGATCTTTTTAGTCTTTCTTTCTACTACAGCTAGTGAATAGTTCAGTATGTCAGAATAAGTTACGCCGGAGTCAGCCAGGATTGATTTGAAATCTGTGGACAGGCTACTCTGGTTAACATAAATACTGCCTTCTTTGTATTCTTCTTCATTCTCATCAATCTTATTATCAATTTTGTATTCGAGCTTTTCAGATATAAGATTCGCGATTTTTTTCTTGGCTATCGTTATTGGCGTTATTATTGGCCGCGAGTAAGTCTCTTCTTTATGTTTATTTAAAGAAAGCTTAAAAGCCTTTAGCTTTACCTGAATAATTCCTCTTATTTTTTCAAAGACACCTTCATCATTATAAAAAATAAAATAATCATCTACATAACGATATATTTGATAATCCTTTCCAAGAAATAAGCCATATTTTTCAGCTCCAAGTTCTTCAACAACTTCCCGATCTGTCGCCTGCATTATTATCTCTGCAAAGATTCGTGAAAGCTCAGGCCCTATTATTATTCCATTGGTTTCGTTGTAATTTATTCTCTGCATTAGCTGATCAAACTTATGTGCAAAAGTATTCTTTGTTGTATATAGATGCTGTTTTGCATAACTTTTTTTGAATACTGCCCATGCCATAGAGTGCGTATAAATTGAATCGAAACAATGTGTTACATCAAGTTTTGAGAGGTAATTAAACCGCTTCTCACACCAATGGTGATCTTGGGATTCATAGAATTCATAAATATTCTTGTATTTTTTATAGACGAAGAAAGATCGCAAATTCTCATAATCTTGCCCCTCTACTTCAATCTGCGAGTCGTCTTTGTCAAAACTTTCCATAAGTGATTTTGAATCAATGTAAGTACATCCAGCTACTCTTTTTGCTGCGCGCAAACTCAAAGGGCTAAGATCAGAGTAATACGTAATCAAGTCTTTGTATTTATCATAAAAGTCTACCGCAAGTATCTGTCCCTTAGGATGTATGACAGACAAATATCGAAATTCGTTATGCTTGTGTGAGATTGGAAAAGTAAATGCGATAGAAGGTAACTTGCCATGTTCAATATCAGTCTTCACATATTCAGTTCCACTTTCCTCAAAATTATTGAGTGAAGTCGTTTGCTCTAGACCCAAAAGTAATAATATTAATTGATCCAAAGATTGATCTTTTCTTCTCCAAGAAAAGTTTTTACCATCATGCTTTACTTTGTGCTCAACTAAAAAATTGTAAAAATGTCGATTCGAAAAGGTTATAGGAACTTCAAATGGAGCAAAATCTGACAACACAGCTCTTTCGATAGGAAAATTTATAGAAAGTGCTTTTTTACCCATTATTCCATCCCTTTGAAACTAAACTTAATTCTTTCATATCGAACTTTCTAAAGATCTTATTTTCAAATCCCTGAACAAATGACATTTTCTTAATCCGATTTCTGTGTTTGGAATTAGGAAGTGAGTTTAATTTATGCTCTAAAAAATTATCTAAAGCTACTAAATCTGAAGTGTCATTAATAAATTTATTACTAAAATAAATACCAACAAAAGCGTTGGACTTGCTATTCAGAAGCCTAGTGTTTCCAGTAAGAAGTCGAATTCTGAGAAGCAAATTTCTAAAAGCAGCTCTGGGAGTACCTTTGTGTTCTTTATGAAAATAGTTAAAAGATTGATTTATCCTTTCCTTAAGTTTATCTTTTTTCTTGCGACTCAATTTTATCGTGCATGAACCATTTTCAACCCTGAAATGATATCCTAGATATTCAAAGTTATTCGATCTTTGGTTAAAGAGATCCAGTTCTTTCGTCTTATCATTGAGCTGAAGCTTTTTTTTGCTAATTATTCTACCAATACTTGGCAAATAATCAGCTAAATGTTCATTTCTGGTAGGAGAGAATATGGCAATTAGATCGTCTACATAACGCTCATAGTAAGTAACGTCTGGCAGTGAATTAATTTCTTCGTCTACATTACCCATATACACTTCCGATAAGTAAGCGCTAATTCCAACCCCTCTTGGTAAGCCTTTAGACTTGTCCGATATTTTTGCATAAACCCTAATTAGTTGAGTTAGTATCCTTCTAGGTGTTACCGATAATTTCGGAGAGGAGTGTAAAATATCCAGCAAGTCTTTGTGATCTATCGATTCGTAAAAACTTTCAACATCTGCTCGAATAATATATTTAGGACTTGAATCCTTTACAATAGTGCTGAGTCGGCTAATTATCATATCTCTATTGTTTATTTTCACTTTATACAATGAACTTAGAACCATTTGGACATGTCGAGAAACGAATATAGTTTCAATATCTTTACCTATTGAGAAAACCTCTTTTCCACGAATTAACTGATCAGACTTTGTTAAAGGAAGGGAGTATCCTTTAGCACTGACAGTTTTAACAACATCAGTAAGGATCTTGTTGACCTCATTGTTTAAAACTTCCTTTCTCAATTCAATTAACTTATTCGCTCGCTCTCTACGAATTTCGAAATACTCTTTTGATACTAATTTTTTTTTGTAACGGAAGCCGAGATTTTTAACTATTTTTTTTAAATTACGAATTTTAAGACGTTGTTGAAATGCGACTGGAAAGTAATCTTTTTCAATGCGCCCATTATTTTTTCTATCTAACTCATAGATTATCCTAAAGTTTTTAACTGATAAAGACTGATCAAACATAATAATCTCTTACTGGTAGCTAAAACTGAATCCTATTAGCAAAAACAATTCAATAAATTGGCAACTTGTACAATGTAACCAGTGCTTTTATCGAACCACTTGACACAAAAACAAAGTGAATCTTGCTATCATCATATTGCCAAAATTCGGCTTTTTTAGCATGTTTTTTCTTTGCTATCAGCAACCTTTTCAGGTAACCGCACTTTTGTCAATCTTGTACTAATTAGCATTGCAATCAAAGCCTTCCAAGGATGTTTGGGCACACCGTCAGAAAACCGTTCAACAAACCTTTCCAGTGCATGACTAGTCACCACGACTCACTCAATGACATGACACCATTTGAGTACCGAAATGCGGCGTAAATTCTCTACGAGATGACTGTGTTATAAATGGGATATTTACAGGGTAGAACCCCAACGCACTGCTGGCCTCTGGGAGCCACGCCAAAGATTCAGACAGATTCAATGCTTCTGCATCGTGCTAGTTTGCGTTATTTGAGATAGCGCCTTCATATGAATTGTTAGGCTTTTCGCATTCATCATCCGGAATATTTGCAGTTGCCTGGGGGGGTTATTAACATCACTAGCAAGATGAGGTTCATCATCTTGTTCGGACGAGTTTGTCGATGGTGACTCATCCGAGTTTCTATGTTCGATTGATGATGACTCTTCAGGCAAGCCTGAATGCTCACTGGTGCGACTCTGAGGCTCTGCTTGTATTTGCTGTGTTGCTTCCCACTCAGATTTGCTTAACAGTGTCACACCACTTGGTACATTCGAGCTGAACAATAAATCGGCCTCAACTATATGCAGCATGGCTTGCAAAATTTCAGGGCCCGGCTGGGTTAACCAGGCGAGCAACTCAGCTGTCATCGCCCGGTTTAATACCAAATTGAAAATTGCTCGTGCCGCTTGCACCGCCCGTCGCGCCAGCGAATGAAATAGCGTTCAATGCTGTTATTTGTGGTCCACTGGGATAAGGTTTCTAAAAACTTGGTTCCAGCTCTTTTTTCTCAACTGGAGTGCCACTGGCAACAAAGATGATCCCTTCAGCTGCTTGTGCCGCCCAGAAAGCAACTTCCAAGGAATGACGTAATAAACCACCAGCACCACTGTGATGATGATACTCAGAAGCTGGCAACAAATGAACATAAGCAGCCAGATGATCAATGCAGGGTTGAATCAGCCTTTGAAAGTCACGCTGATTAAAGCCAAGTACCTAGCGAAGTTTGGCAATTAGCTCGTCTTGTGTGGACTGCAAATCCTCGGGTGAGGCAGCTGGCAACCCCTTCAGGAATGGCGGGTAGTGCGGAATTTCTGCATCCAGTTGCGATGACAGTTCTGGTAGTGCTTTGGCTTGAAAAAATAGGTTTTTGAACATAGTGAACCTCCGACACGATAGTGTGAAGGCTCAACCACGGTTGTTCAGTTCGATAGATTCAAGAATATTGCATTAAACTATCTCGCCTATTTCAGGCCATTTAGTAGCTCGAGCTCGATTGTTAATATTTTGTTGGTTATATTGATACTTACGTATTGTGCATAAAAGAGGAAGAAACTATCATACATAGTAGAAGGGCTTAAGGTGTACTTCAGTTTGGCCCTTTCAACAGTTACTAAACTCTACTTCCCGCTTCTCTATATTTATAACGCTCATTATTAAAAACTCAAATCTCATGTCAATAATGGCTGGGTAAAGCAGATCGAAACTCAATGTAAACCTAGTTTAGTTATACGCGCAAATTAACAAGTCAGCGCTCGACATGTAGATCACTTTGCGACTTTCGTTCCGTACACAGTTCTCAGATCGGCTTTATGTTCTTCCTGTACAGTGTACACAACAGTGGACCGCGTACCGCTGCAATTTGTAATTCACCAATCAGCAGGCTCTATCAACGAAGTAATTAAAAAGATACCTAAATCGACAAACAACACTTTATATCGACGTGAGACTCTATCAATATGCAGTTCAATGTCTATGCAGCACCGATTGCTATCAAACTTAAACAATGTTGACTGGTCGAAATCAAGATACCGTTTCACTCTCGGAAATACGGCCTTAAACAAGGTTTCCTTGGCCGAAAATCCTATAGTAAAACTTTCAACCTTGCTTAACCCATTCTGAGCTAATAAAGTCAATTCTTTGTTACTGAGTATGTTTGATAGCGATTCCGATTGCTCGGAAGCTATCTGATGCTCAATATCCATTCCTACAAGCAGATTATTATTCCGTAACACCAATACGCCAATTATGTTCTTAGAATGGGTGATGCTGCCAACAAAACCTGATGGCCACAAGGGTTCACGATGGATCCCTATCGACACATCGGTATGAAAACTTCCAAGCTCCTCTAGTGCCCGTTTCGCCAACAATCGGCCGGCAAAAAACTCAATCTGACGACTACGTACCGCATTATCAATGTTTTTCGGAAACAGGATGTCTTTGTGCTCTTGGCGAATGTAGTCAAACCCCTTATCGTTAGTTCGCATCATTAAACAAATTGCTCCGTAACGTTCACAAACCGGCAGGCGCTCAATTCGCCAAGGGCAACTTAACATGACTTATAATATCTCAACCAACTGTGCCCTCCCTTGTTCAATGTCGGTGAGTTCCACAAAGTTTGCGCATTGCCAGATTTTAGATCGCTTAGCCTGCTCTGCCATCGGTACAGTCCAAGGCGCGTAAACCCGAAACGCGCGCTTACCCCCTTCTAATTTCTTAGAGAAAATGTCCTTTTTTACCAACTGTTGACGCTGGAAAACAAACACACCAAAGCGTGGATGTTCATCTGCGAATATGATCACCCTGTCAATTCCATCGCCGCAGTCAAACGGCGCAATTTCGCTGGACGGTGTCGGACGTTTCCAGAGAGTAACAAACTGACCGATTTTTTTTGGGGTATGTTTAGCCTGACGATACAAGCATGTCTGTCCATCCATCTCAAAACGGATCGCCCCATACTCAGCACTTTCTTGTTCTCGCTCAATGTTAATGGCTGTTTTGCCTAACGGTTTTAAGAACTGTTCCTGAAACAGTCCAAATGAATTGGGCACGCCACCCAGCGACGGATCTGTCTGCCAAGGTATGTCTTTGTTATCCAACAGCGCCATTCTAATCTCCTTAAAGTTAAATTAATTCTAGTTGTAACAAGCCGGACCAAGTACGTTCATTAGGATAACCAAATGCGTTGTTAACGTATTTAATTCCTTGATGAATTGTTTTCGTGTTGACGTGACTGTGTCCATAAATGTGTATATCTGGTCGTAACCGCTCAACTTGTTCTCCCAACGTAGTGGAACCCAATACAGGCCATAAATAGGCAAGCCGCTTTGGTATGTAGTCCGGCAGCAATTCAATCCGCGGCATAAAATGTGAGACACTAATGCGCCATTTGCATTCTACCATCTCACACAAGGTAATCTCATTCATATTATGAAAATGTGCGGCTAGATCTATCACTGACATTGGCCAATTGCACAGTCTAAAGTCAGACCAAGACTCTTCAAGCTGCTCATTGAGTGGTGCGAATGAGTAATCGTACCAGCTGTATAAAGGAACGACATCTATACCATTTAGTGTTACTCGTTCCGTTATCACCCCCAACTCATCAGCGGCCTTCAACACCCAGTAAAACTTCTCCAGTGAATTACTAAACCGACTACGATGCACCCATGCCTCATGATTACCAGGAACAAATACCACCCACTGAAATTTATGTGTCAGTGTGGTCAATATTTCGGTCAACAAACGTTCATCATCGGTTAAATCACCAGCGACGATCAACAAATCGTGCTGGTAATCGAAGTCGCTCAACTGTCGAACCCATTGCCGATTGGGGCCGAAGTCCACATGAACATCCGAGACTGTAAATACTCTCATACGCCGTACGCAATCTTATACCGATCGCCCATCATCAACAGCTCGTCTACTTTACTAGACAAGCTGCTATTGAGCGGCGGGTAGACGTGCTGACCTGGGTGGTGGTATGCAATCAGATTGGTGAATGAACGAGCAAACTTAGGTGCTGCTTCAATGAAAACCGGCATGTCGTTATCGCCGACGATCTGCAATACCGGAAGATCAAAACTGAGTCCCTCATCAAACAACCCGTCTTTTACAAACAGCGGAGGTTGCCACGGTGAAATCGCAAGAAAGAACTGGATGTCCTTCAAGCCATAGTCTGCGCCCATCGCTTCCAAGTGCAAAGCGGTGGTTAAGATCGCAGCCCCTTCGCAGAAGCCTGCCACGCCGTCAAATGGACCGTATTTATCCAGAAGCGTATGCAGATAGCCGAGTGAATAATTCCAATTTTTCCTAACTTTAATTGGCTCTGCAGGATCTGAGTTGCCATGAAACTCTGCCCACAATGTTTCGAAACCAGCACGCCATTCTCGATAGGTCGCAGTACGGTCATAAACCCCCAGTGATACCAACCCATCGAGTCCTACTTGTCGTAGCTGCTCTTCATTGGTGAAGGCTGGCAACTCAAATGGTGCATCTGGTACGGTAAATTCCAAATCAGTTCGAGCCAGCCAGCCAGTTCGCTCCAAAAGTGAACGAGCCAGACGTCCATTTGTTCCCTGTCCAGGTAAAAACAGAACGCGTTTCTTACGTGGCGTAAATACTGAAAATTGGCCGAACTTTTCCGATTGCGTTCGCTGTTCCAAAGGGGAACTAGGCAGACGACGCGCCAGAATGCTGTGCACTGGCCGCAACAGCGACCACATTGATGAGGATGACAATCCCAACAGTTCACTGTACTGCTGCCATTCACGCTCACGTTCAACAATAAAGCGATCAAATGGTAGTAACTCCTGCGTACGCTGCGCTGTTAGCTTTTTCGCAGGTTCGATGAAGTCCCACAGTTCCATGAAAATCCGCTCGGCGACGGTTTTGCCCTGTTGATCGTTACCAATGCGACGCAGTGCCGACTTAAACAAATCGGGATGACGTCGAAAATGGATGTAGGCTTTGGCAAAAACTTGGACAAAAAAAGCATAACTGGAACACAGCAGGGTTTTCACCTGACGAGGTACTTGTGCGCCATCATTATAGGTAAACAGATTGGCGTCACCGTTAATCCACAACCCCTGAACATCTGCGTCCTCTCCAAACAACTGATTGATTCTTGGCTCAGTAGAAAAGCCCAGACATTTGAGCAAGATGTCCGCCGACAACTGCTGACCTTGCTTTGTCGTAACACCGCGCGAATTAACGGACTCGATTTCATCCACCACTACAGACACTTTTCCCGCCATCTGCGCCAGGAAAAAAAGATCTGAACCAGGTGGTACAGTGGTCTGATCAAGTACCCTCTCCCCGGCGTCATCGAAGGTGAATGACGGCAAGTCATCAATGTTGATGCCAGTGGCACGATAAAACGGTCGCATGACTTCCATAACATCGCTCACCGACATGACCCCAGGAGCACTGTTCAATAACCAGTTACAGAAGGTGGACATAACCAGATTACGTCTTCGACATAGGATCGTGACGTGGTTTGCCCCGTTTTCCAGTGCAGTGCGCATATTCTCCAGCGCAAAAGCACCGTGCCCGACGATAACGACGTTGGCACCGTTGAATTTTTCTCGGGAGAGGTCGTTACCTATGCCATAAGCTATCGCCCCCAGAAATGAGGCCTCCTGCGGGAATTCGTGCCGCTTCGGCGTATGTAAACCGCCGGTCATAGAGACCACCCCGGAATAGCGTTTCTCCGAGGTTACGTCGTTGCTTAAGAACCTGACCTGATATTCTTGCTCTCCTGTTTTCTCAATTGCGGTAACTTCGGTTTGATATCTAACAGGTTGATTCAGCTCTTGCGCAATACGATTACTATCTTCGTGGATTTTCGGTTGCGCAGGGAAGGCAACCTGCCATCGATGGTCGGTATCGAGCGGTAATTGAGTGCTGTCAAAATCGTAAGCGGGCGAATCGATCTGCAGTTTCGAATCCACATTGGCGTGCAGGTTCCAAACTCCACCAGCAGCACGCTGTTTATCAACAACTTCGACCTGCAATCCCGCCAGCTCCAGCTGTCGAGCAAAACTCAACCCCCCGATCCCTGCACCAATCACCAATACCGGCAATTCGCTGTCCTCGACGGCAGCTGACGTCGCGCCTACTTCCGCAGTGCCAGTCAACCCTACCACATGACGTACCATGCTGTTGATATCCGGGCACTCCACCACGAAGGCAGAAGGTAACGTGACATTCAGGCTCATCGCGATCTGATTGCGCAGCGACATACTGCCAAGCGAATTCAGGCCGTTTTCCATCAATGGCTGATCATCGTCGATGATCTCCCCCAACGCCTCATAAACCGCTTCTCGGATTAACTTACGGATCGTACTGTCCTGAACGGGCGCGTGTGACGCAGGTGGTGCTTGGTCACCATTGACAAACGCATCCAAAAACGGTGTACGCAAAGAAATTTTTGACCAATCAAACGGTGACACGATCACTGAAGCCTGAGACGGAGAATTTGCCAGAACCGCTTGCAGAGCGTTCCCGCCCATCTCTGCATCAATCGATCCCAGGCCCAGTTGTTCGGCCCGTTGCACAGCCCCCGTCCGCACAGCCATGCCACCGCTGGACCAAGTCCCCCAGTTGATGGCCACAGCAGCGAAGTCAGTCTGTTGCCACTGCGCCATGAGCACATTCAAAGCAGCGTTCGCCGCTGCGTAACTGGCCTGTCCTGGTGAACCCAATTCACCTGCGAGTGAACCGTACCCGATAAAGAAGTCACTTGGTTGTAATGCTGATCGCAGATTGATGGCTCCGTTCACCTTAATGTCGAAACTGGTTTGGAACTGTTCGGGTGTCTGTGTCTCCAACACACAGTCGGTCAGCACACCCGCGGTATGGATCACGCCTGCGACCGGTGGCAGCCCATGCTGAAACAAATCACGGAATGTCCGGGTTAAGCGAAAACCATCGGCAATATCACAAGCCACCAGCGTCAGCTTGGCGTTGATTTGCAAACCCTTTAATGCGGATGATGCAGACTGAGAGTGGTCCGAACGGTTGATCAGTACCAAATGGCGAGCGCCCAGATCGACCAGTCGTTGTGCTGCGGCTAAACCGAGGTCGCCAGCGCCACCACTGATCACATAGGATTTCTCGGCTGAGAGCGTAATCGATGTGTCATTAAGGGTCACTCGCGACAATTTAGGCACTTTGAGTTGACCTTGATCATCGATCAACAAATCCTGTTCGGCATCGTTCAGACAGACGACAGGCCAAAGACTGTCCAAGTGTTCCCCCACCGTGACACAATTGAGAGACAAGGTCGGGCGCTCATGCCGTGCCGTACGCGCGAGCCCATACAAGCCTGCGTCGGATGCGTGCGCCTGTCGGCGTAAAAAGGTCACCTTCGCAGGAACTGCATCACTCTGCAGAAGGGCCAGGGCTAGGGCCGTCGATTGTTCACTACCGTCGCTGATCAGCACCACTCGAGGCCACCCCGTTTCTTGCAACACCCCCTCCAATTGCTGAGGATCGGATATGCGGGCATAGAGCCACGAATCTGGCAAGTTGAACGGACACTGGCCCAGTCCAATACAGAGTACGTTAGATTCCACGACCGAAGCCACCAATGACGAGTTTTGCCATCGCGTCGTATATAGATGCGACTTCGAACCTTCGGTGCCGGAATGACGCGCCGGACGCTGCTGCGCTGCTGGCGCAGCAGCCGGTGATTCATTTTCCCAGCTCAGTTTTGTGCGTTTAAAATTGGGTAATTTCTTAGACATGGATAATTCCTTTAATTTGGTGAACAGTCGGATCTACCGACTCAATCCATTGGGGATGCGTGCCATCGACGATGCGCTGCGCCATCTTGATCAGCGTGTTGCCTGGTCCGAGTTCAATCACTGTCGTGGGTTGTTCAGTCGATTCGAATAACGCTCTCACAGCGGCCAGGTATTTCACGGACTGCACCATTTGCTCACCCCAGTAGTCTGCATCGGTCAGCGCTTCAGCTTCAGCTTGGCCTGTTAGCGTAGAGATAAATTTAACGTCTGTCGGGGTATGCAGTGAGTGGCTGCTCAAATGTTGCCTGAGCTTGTCTTGTGCTGGGTCCATCATCGGCGAATGGAACGCGTGTGAAACCGGCAGCTCAATGAACCCACCAGCGTGATGCTGTTGCAACCAAGGGATGAGGGTTTCTTTAGCACCAGCGACTATAGTTAGCTTCGGACCGTTTTCGGCTGCGCACACAATACCTTCTGGCAACGGTTCCAGTTCAGAACGCGCGACCATCAGTGCCGCCATACTGCCCGGTTCACAATCCATCATCGCCTGTCCACGAACAACGGCCAGTTCCAATGCTTGATCAGGGGACATAACACCGGCGGCGACGGCTGCGGCAAACTCCCCCACCGAGTGACCCAGCACGGTTGCCGGCCGAATACCGCGGTTTTGCCACATTTCCAGCATGGCCAGTTGCATGGCGACCAAAGCGGGTTGCTGGGTACGTGTTGGCGTCAGAAACCGCGTATGTTCATCACTTGGCTCCAGCAATGCCGGCAACAAATCAATGCCATACGACTGTAACTTGCTCGTATAATTTTGTAGCGCATCACGGAACACCGCATCTGCCGAGTACAAGGCTTTTAAGACACCGGATTGCAGTGCCCCCTGACCTGTGAACAGCATGGATACCCCTTCGTTGGAGGAGCGACTCGCTGGTGATTCAGGGTTGGTACTCGCTTCCCCATACGACTCCAACACAACATGTGCGTTTGTGCCGCCAAATCCAAATGAGGAAACACCGCCGATGACCTTGCCAGTGGATAATGCCGTAGCTTCGGAACCAATGATGAGTTTAGAACCGGTCAGATCAATTTTCGGGTTGAGCATTTCAAAGTGCGCCAAACCTGGCACCTGACGTCGTCTCACCGATTCCACTGCCTTGATAAATCCAATAATACCGGCAGCACCTTCCAAATGACCGATGTTGGATTTGATTGTGCCGACAGCCAACGGTTTCTCGCGACCCTCACCGGTCACCCGCTGCAGCGCATCGATCTCAATAGGATCACCCAGAGGCGTCCCCGTACCATGGCATTCGACAAAGTCCAGATCTCGGCCGCGATAGCCAGCATCGTCCAGCGCGCGCTGAATCACTTGTTGTTGCGCTTTACCATTCGGTGCGGTCAACGATGCGCTGCGTCCGTCCTGGTTTACCGCGGTGCCCTTAATTACTGCGAGGATGTCATCGCCACAGGCTTCCGCGTCACTCAGGCGCTTGAGCACCACAGCACCCACGCCTTCCCCTCGGCTGTAACCATCAGCACTGGCATCGAACGAGGCACAACGACCGGCGTGCGACAGCATATTGGCGGCACAACAGCCAATGAACGAGCGATGGCTTAGCATCAGGTTCACACCGCCGACCAACGCGGCAGAGCAATCCCTCTGGCGTAATTTGTTCACAGCCAGATCCAGTGCAACCAGCGACGATGAACATGCGGTGTCCAACGTCATCGACGGTCCCGACAGACCGAACAGGTAAGAGATCCGATTGGAGGTAATTGACGCGGCAGACCCGGCGCCAAAATAAGGATCGTGCAGCAAGCGATCACCGTGCATATGCGCCCAGTCATGGCTCATCTGGCCGACAAAAACACCAATATCCTGCGATTTCAGAGAATCCATATCGTAGCCAGCCCGATAAAAGGCCTCGCAGGCCACTTCCAGTAGCAGTCGCTGTTGCGGATCCATGGCTCGAGCTTCGACCACCGGAATATTGAAAAACTCATGATCAAACGCATCAACGTCGTCCAAAAACGAACCATGCTTGGTGTACGTTTTGCCAAGGACCGCCGGATCCGGATCGTAAAAAGGGTCCAGATCAAATCGATGCTTGGGTACTTCACGCATCAGTTCGGGCTTAGTCAGCAGCATTTGCCACAGTTCGTCAGTATCTTCAACCGCCCCGGGTAGCTTGCAGGCAACGGAAACCACCGCGATGTCATGGTTTCCATTCGACGGTAACTCAACCGACGTCGTCGCCAACGTTGACACTGCCGCTCTTGACGGCACAGGTTGTTCAACAGTCGTGATTCGCTGAGGAGCCAGTGTCAACAACTCGGCCACCATGTCATTAATGGATGGGTGGTTGATGGTGAAAATGGCGCCGAGCGATAGCCCGACACTCCGCCCTATCTCTTGGGCCAGCGCGACACCATTCAAGGAATCCAGGCCTTTCGCCATAAGAGG
>Ga0079223_10001389_pt1 | contig 14296 bp, 10 predicted proteins | sample Stecom2011_FD_75072 | JGI IMG/M metagenome (GOLD analysis project Ga0079223, IMG submission 75072) | Agricultural soil microbial communities from Utah to study Nitrogen management - Steer compost 2011 | ecosystem: Environmental > Terrestrial > Soil > Agricultural land | place: USA: Utah... | reverse complement strand
GGACTTTTAGGGTAAAAGGAGATACAGTTGACATTTATCCCGCTTATGCAGACATTGCCTACCGCATTAGTTTTTTTGGAGATGAAATTGAAGACATTCGTTCTTTTGATCCAGGAAATGGAAATACCATAGAGGGATTTGACCAATTGAGCATTTACCCTGCCAATCTTTTTGTAACTACCCAAGAACGCATGAACCAAGCAGTGTGGGAAATACAGCAAGACATGGTAAAACAAGTAGATTATTTTAAGGAAATTGACAGGCCACTTGAAGCAAAAAGAATTGAAGAGCGAAGCCTGCACGATTTAGAAATGATGAAAGAGCTGGGATACTGCTCTGGCATTGAAAACTATTCTCGGTATTTTGACGGTAGATTACCTGGTTCACGTCCTTTCTGTTTGATGGATTACTTTCCAGATGATTATCTTTTGGTTGTAGATGAAAGTCATGTTACAGTTTCTCAAATCAACGCCATGTATGGTGGCGATCGTTCGCGAAAAACAAACCTTGTAGAATACGGTTTTCGCTTGCCTGCAGCAATTGACAACCGACCACTGAAATTTGAAGAATGGGAAGCCTTGCGCAACCAAACAATATATATCAGCGCAACTCCAGCTGATTATGAGTTGAGAGAATCTGAAGGCATTCTGGTTGAACAAGTCATACGCCCTACAGGATTGTTAGAGCCCATCATAGAAGTGCGACCAACACAAAATCAGGTTGATGATTTGATGGAGGAAATTGTTATTCGCGCAGAAAAAGACGAACGAACCTTGGTTACTACCCTTACCAAACGAATGGCAGAGGAACTCACAAAGTATTTTATTGACAATGGAATCAAGAGTCGATACATTCACTCAGATATAGAAACCCTTGAAAGGGTTGAAATACTCAGTGATTTGAGATCTGGAGTTTTTGATGTATTGGTTGGTGTAAACTTATTGAGAGAAGGCTTGGACTTGCCAGAAGTTTCTTTAGTTGCCATTATGGACGCCGATAAAGAGGGTTTTTTAAGGTCTGTTCGATCTTTGACACAAACTGCAGGTAGGGCAGCTAGAAATATTGATGGTAGGGTAATTTTTTACGCTGACAACATGACCAAATCCATGCAAAAAACCATCGACGAAACAGAGCGCAAAAGAGAAAAGCAAATCGCCTACAATCAAAAGCACGGCATTAAACCAGAGGCTCTTAAAAAACGGCAAAGTCAGTCTTTTGGACAATCGCCCTCTAAAGAGAAGTTTTATGCGGGAATAGACCCAGAAAATTCAATCGCTGCAGATCCTGTGATTCAGTATATGAGTAACAAAGCCATTGAAAAAAGTATCAGAAACAGTCAAAAGGAAATGGAAAAGGCAGCAAAAGACCTTGACTTTATCCAAGCGGCGCATTACCGCGATGAAATAAAAGCGCTAAAAGAAATATTAAAAGAAAAATCAAAAAGCTAAGGTCAGCTGCTTGTCAGATACTTCAGTTTTAACATCCAATTGAGATAATGTAATTCCCAATAGGCGAACCGCCCTATCGTTGGCTTCAATCTCAGTTAACAACTCCATGGTGGCTTCCCATATCGCCCTAGCATTATCTGTGTATTGTGCTAATGTTTTTGATCGGCTATTTTGCTCAAAATCTTGGTATTTCACTTTTAAGGTAATCGTTTTTCCCTTTCGTTGGCTTTTGTGAATTCTCAACATTAATTTATCAAGTATTTCAGACAAACGCTCTATCCATTCCTCTCTATCATTTAAACCTTCGGCATAAGTTTGCTCTACGCCAATCGACTTTCTAATTCTATTGGGTTTAACTTCCCTTTGGTCGTTTGCTGTGACAATATCGTGAAAGCGTTTCCCTGCTTTTCCAAAATGCTGAATGAGAGACTTCCTACTGTACTGCATTAAATCACTGCCAGTATATATGCCCATATTATGCATCTTTTCAGCGGTGATTTTTCCAATTCCATGAAACTTTTCAATTTTTAAGCTTTTCATAAAATCAATGCCTTCTTCCGGAAGAATTACTGCAAGGCCGTCGGGCTTGTTGATATCAGATGCTGTTTTAGCTAAGAATTTATTAAAGGAAACTCCTGCAGAAGCAGTCAAACCAATTTTATCTTTTACTTCTTGCCGAATAAGCAAAGCGATTTTTATAGCAGATTTTAAGTTCTTCTTATTGTAAGTTACATCCAAATAAGCTTCATCCAATGACAAAGGCTCTACTTTATCCGTATAACTTTTAAAAATCTCCATCAGCTGCTGCGAAATTTCCCTATAACGGTCAAATCTCACATTTCTAAAAATTAGATGAGGGCATTTTCTAAGGGCAATTACAGAAGGCATTGCAGAGTGAATGCCATACACCCTCGCTTCATATGAAGCAGCAGCAACCACTCCTCCTCTATTGGCACTGCCAACAACTACAGCTTTTCCCTTTAATTCGGGAAAATCCATTTGTTCAACAGAGGCATAAAAAGCATCCATATCAATGTGGATGATTTTTCGAATAAGGTTTTCTGTTATATTGGTATCCATGATTTGAAATATAAGGATACTGCAAAACTAGACGTTTACTTTTAGAGTATTTTAAATTTTATGAAATCAACCAAGCTATAGCTACAGATAATAGAATATCAAGCTTTTTAAAATACATTTTTTAAGTATTACAGCCATGTACGTCATATAGTTGTTAAAAATGCACAAGCCTTTTTAAATAGCGTTGAAATTTAAATTTATATACATATGTTTGCAGCATAGTTAAATTTAAATGATTTTACAATGAAAAAGCTTTTTAATATCGCAACTTTAGTACTGATAAGTTCAGTAGCATTTGCCAACAATCCAACTGGCGAAAAGTATACCATTATAAACGAAAGTAGCTCAATAGAATGGAATGCAGAAAAAGTTACTGGCAAGCACTTTGGTAAAATTAGCATAATGAATGGCGAGTTAACTTACGAAGATAACATTATCACTGGTGGAAGTGTAGACATTGACATGCATACCATTACAGTAGAAGACATTGAAGATCCAGAATACAATGAAAAGCTCAAAGGACATTTAAAGTCAGCAGACTTTTTTGATGTTGAAAACCATCATACGGCAAATTTTCAAATTACAGAAGTAATAAAGGAAGAGGGAAACAATCACTTAATAAAGGGAATCATGACAATTAAAGGCATTGCCAATATGATAGAGTTTCCTGCCACAATAATAAATCAAGGCGATAAAATCGTTGCAGTTGGCGAAGTAAAAATTGACAGAACACAGTACGATATTAAATATCGTTCAGGTAGATTTTTTGACAGTCTTGGAGACAAGATGATTTACGATGAATTTACCGTAAAGATGAAGATTGGAGCTTCTAAATAAGTAGTTAGTAGTTTTAAATTTTTCATAGTTAGTTTGTTTGGTAGGTTCGCTTAATTGCGAACCTCCTTTTTTTATCTATATTATGCATGAATAAGGAATAATGTAGACATTTGCGCATGTAAATAAACTAATATAAGGATACCTATTGCGCAAAAACATTCAACATGTTATCCGATACAGTCCGTTTTGGCTTAGCCTTTTATGCTTCTTAGTCATCATATTTGATTTGGGCTTTGAACAAAGCAGAAATATGGAAAGTGTTTTTGACATTCTCTATACCCTCACCCTTATATCAGGAGTTAGCACTACAGTTGTAAGGTATACTGAAAAAAGAATACGCCCTACTGTAAGTATTGTTTTGTTCGATTTAATAAGTGTTGGCCTCTTCATTACCCTTATTTTCATTAAGTTATCTGACATTAAAGAGCTACACTTTTCCTCTTGGGATTTAAAAGGACTGGTGTACGGTGCCTTGTTTTTGGTTTTCATTCGCGAATACGCTTCTTTAAGAATAAGGTATGGCAAGTCTAAATTCAATCCTGCACAAATATTTGTAGCAAGCTTTTTAAGTATTATTATTTTAGGCAGTGGCATGCTGATGTTACCCAATTCCACGCACAACGGTATACAGTATATGGATGCCTTATTTACTGCAACTTCTGCAGTATGTGTTACAGGACTAATTGTAGTAGACACTGGACAGCATTTCACCACTTTCGGGCAAAGCATTATTCTTATTTTAATCCAAATTGGCGGCCTTGGAATCATGACTTTTGCTAGTTATTTTTCATACTTTTATAAGGGAGACTCTTCTTATGAAAATCAACTGATGTTAACAGACATCACCAATACCAAACAAATTGGAGATGTGTTTAACACTTTAAAAAATATCATTGTTGTTACAGTAAGCATAGAAGCTATTGGCGCTGTTTTAATTTACTTTAGTTTAGATTTTAGCCTGCTCCCCGACACTGCAAATAGTAGCTTTTTCGCAATCTTCCATTCCGTTTCTGCATTTTGTAATGCAGGTTTTTCTACACTTACTGAGAGCTTATACGACATAGGTTTTCGATTTAACTATCCCCTTCAACTTACTATTATTGCACTCTTTATTACTGGAGGACTTGGTTTCCCCATAGTCTTTAACCTTTATAAGTATTTAAAATACTTAATTAGCAAGCGCATCATTCCATTTTTAATGAGAAAGAAGAGTGAAACCCACATAGTTCCATGGGTAATCAATCTAAACTCGAGAATAGTTTTAATAACAACAGCGATTCTATTAGCAGTTGGAACAGCTATTGTATATGTTTTTGAATTCAATAATACCTTAGCCGAACATGAAGGTTACGGGAAAATGGTTACTGCATTATTTACTGCCTCAACTCCAAGAACTGCTGGTTTTAACAGCATAGATTTTGGAAGCCTGAATTTCTCTACATTAATGGTTATTTTTCTTTTAATGTGGATTGGAGCCTCCCCCGCTTCAACAGGCGGTGGAATAAAGACAAGTACTTTTGCAATTGCCTCTTTAAACTTCTGGAGTTTGGCTAGAGGAAAAGATAGAATCGAGATATTTAGGAGAGAAGTAGCAGACATTTCAATTCGGAGGGCGTTTGCAATTGTCTCACTATCGTTGGTTGCAATTGGCTTTGGTATTTTTTTCATTTCCATTTTAGACCCTGAAAAAGATTTGCTAAGTATTGCTTTTGAATGCTTTTCAGCATATAGTACAGTAGGCTTAAGCATTGGTATTACCGATCAACTAAGTCAAGGATCTAGAGTTGTGATTATTTTATTAATGTTTGTCGGCAGGGTTGGAATGTTATACATTTTGATTGCTTTTTTAAGAAAAGTAAGATATAAAAACTACCGCTACTCAAAAGAAGAAATTTTAATTAATTAATAAGGTTATGAAATTTATCATATTTGGACTAGGCACCTTCGGCTCTTCTTTGGCAAAGAAGCTAACAGAGCAAGGAAATGAAGTTATTGGTGTAGACAATCAAATGTCAAAGGTAGATGATTTAAAAGAGAAAATATCTCATACGGTGTGTCTTGATTCTACAGATGAATCAACAGTATCTGGTTTGCCACTAAAAGACACCGACATTGTAGTTGTTGCCATTGGAGAAGACCAGGGTGCAAATATTATGACCACAGCTGTTTTGAAGAACCTAAATGTAAAGCGCTTGATAAGCCGTGCCATTACAAAATTACACCAAAGTGTATTAGAAGCCATTGGTGTAGATGAAATTGTTCATCCGGAAGAAGAAACTGCTGAAAGATGGGCAAAAAAGCTTTGTTTAAAAGGTGTAGTAGATTCTTTCGAGCTTGGCGGTAAGTATAGTATTGTGGAAGCAAGTGTGCCGGTAAAATACATTGGCAAAAACCTACAAGAAGTGGGATTCCGAAGAAAACATAACCTCGTGGTGCTTACTACAATAAAAACAGAGGAAAATCCAAACATGCTTGGCATTAAAAAAGAAGTACTGCAAGTGCAAGGTGTGGCTTCTCCTAAAACTGTTTTAGATGAGAATGATATAATGGTAATTTACGGTTCTAACAAAGACATTAAAGAGTTTCTAAATCAAAGGGATTAAGCTTTTGTCTCCAAAGCTTTTAACACTTCCTTAACATGCTTTTCAGCTTCAAAAAGTCCTTCGTAAATAAAGGTTACAATTCCTTCTTTATTTACTAAAAATGTTTTTCTCGAAGGAATTAATCCTAAAAAGGTAGTGGCGCCGAATTGTTTACGAACCTTTCCCTTTTCATCGCTTAACAATGTAAAATTGAGCTTGTGCCTACTGTGAAAGTCCCGATGAGAACTAACAGTGTCACTACTTATTCCAAAAACTATGTATTTACGTTTTACGAACTCCTCTTGCCAATCTCTAAAACTACACGCTTGCGCTGTGCAAACTTTAGTTTCATTTTTAGGATAAAAATAAATTACTTTTTTCTGACCATCTGTTGCACTTACAGTTGTAAATTCTCCTTGCTGACTTTCAAGCGAAAAGGTAGGAATTTTATCACCAACTGCTATACTCATAATCTTACTGCTCTTCTATTTTCTCCCAATCTAGGTTTTTAACCATTTTGTCAATAAAATCTTCAAAGTGATTTAACTTTTCCGGTGCTCCATATCGGTTAACTACTACCTTAAAATCTTCTTCATCCTTCAAAACAGTAATGGTAGCAGGAAGATCAGTAACATTTAAGTTGTCATAAACTTCATCTAATAATTTGAATTCAATCGAATCAGCTTTGTTTTGTATTTGCTCCAATACAGTTTGATTTACTCTAGAGTTATAATTCCCCTCTCGTTCAACCCACTTTTCGCCTTCGTATACAACAGTTCCATCAATGTAAATACTCAAAGTGTAAATTGGACAACGACCAAAACATGCAGTTCGTTTCAAACGAAGAAACAGAGAATCTGAGAGTTCTTTTTTCATATCTTTAATCCAAGCTGCTCCCTCTGACTTTGGATCTGGGATATTGGTAAGTGACTCTTCGGTAACTTCATTTGCAGCCTCCTGACTTTTGGACTTTTTAGACTTACAAGAAGCAGTAAACATCAATAAAGTAACAGCTATTAATAATACTCGCATAGGTTATATTTTTTGTATTGCCAATTTAAGATTTCTATGGTTAAAAATCTCAATTGGTATGTTTTATTTACGTTTTGGTGGCTCTATTCCTTTTTGCTTTGCCATTTCCTCAAGCCTTTTTTGAAAACCTGATTTCTTTTTAGACTTTGGTCGTTTCTTATTGATTTCTATTTTAGCGCGAATTTTATCCTCATTGATAAATAGCTTTCGGATTAAAATTGTTTGACCTATAGAAATAACGTTGGCAAGGAAGTAATAATAACTCAATCCAGATGAATAGTTATTGAAGAAAAATAACATCATAATTGGCATAATGTACATCATTATCTTCATTTGAGCGGCCATAGGACCCTCGGCAGCTCCTCCCATGCTCATTTGACTATTTAACCTGGTATAAAAAACCATGGATAAAGCCATTAGTAGCGTAAATAAGCTGACGTGATCACCGTAAAACGGGATTGAAAACCCTTCAGGAAAATTGTATATAGAATCATAAGTAGACAAATCCTCTGCCCACAAAAAGCTTTCCTGTCTCAATTCAATAGAAGCAGGGAAAAAGCGGAACATCGCAATCAAAATAGGCATTTGTATCAACATTGGAATACAGCCACTTAAAGGATTTACCCCCGTTTGTCGATACAAGCTCATCATCTCTTGCTGCTTCTTCATAGCATCATCTTTGTGCTTTTCATTTATAGCAGTAATCTCTGGCTTTAGAACGCGCATTTTAGCACCCGACATATAGGTTTTATAGGTAATTGGGGAAAGTACTAGCTTCAGCAAAATGGTTAATACCAAGATGATGATACCATAACTCCAACCAAAACCATCTAGAAAATTAAATACTGGAATTACAGCAAACTTATTTACCCATCCAAAAATCCCCCAACCTAAGCTGATAATATTTTCTAGACCAATGTCTAATGATTTTAAGATGTTGTATTTGTTAGGTCCGAAATAAAAGCTCATACCAAAGCTCTCAATCTTCTTGCCACTAACTGGCAATGTTAATGCAGTTCTAAGCTCTTTTACATATTTATTACTTCCCTCATCTGTTTTAGCTTCTGCATAGCCGTTTGATTTATCAAAGTATTCATTTGCAATTAAAGTAGTGTTAAAAAATTGTTGTTTGAAAGAAACCCACTTCAAAGAAGCTTCAAAGTCTTCTCGACCATCAGAATAGCCTAAATCATCTGCGCTTTCTCCTTTGTATTTAAAATGTACACTAGTCGCTTCTCTTTGCTTTACTATACTTTTTTCTTGGTTTGGTGTATTTACCATCCAATTAAGGAAAATCTCACCACTGCGCATGTCAATTATATCATTCATGCCCACCAAGTTGACATCAAAATTGAGTAAATACTCATCTCCAACGATGCGGTAAACATATTCAATGTACTTTCCTTCAGCTACTTTAAGTTGAAAATTAATTTCTTTCCCCTCTTCACCGTATAGTCTAATGTTGTTATCAACATTAGTTTCAAATACCAGTTCATCCGTAAAAATATTTTTATTTTCACGACTAAAGAACTCAAGATTAAACTGTGAAGTAGAGTCAAATAAAATCAAATTATTTCCACCGTATGTTTGATAATCTTTTAAAGAAGCACTTAACAGCCTTCCACCTTTTGTGGTAAAAGTTAAATCCAACATATCTGTTTCCACAACAAATGTTCTGGCTTCTTTCTTAGCTGCAGCTGCAAACACTCCATACAATTGCTTTGCATTTTCATCTACAAAATCAGCGTCTTGCACAAGGCTATCTGCTGTAGCTTGCACTTTTATATCTACAGTATTTTCAATAGTGCTAGCTTTAATTTCCTTTGTTCTATCAGCTTCAAATTGTTCTCTCTGTACTTGTCTTAAGGAGTCGTTTATCGCTCGCTGACGAGCAATCTCATCATCTGATGGCGCATTCCAAATGCTAAAACCAATCATAATAGAAGCAATTAACAACAGCCCTATAAAAGTATTCCTATCCATACCTATTTATTATCTAAATCTATTTTTTACTATGTTTTAATCCCGCTTCAATAAATGCGACAAAAAGAGGGTGCGGGTTGAGCACTGTACTGCTATACTCTGGGTGAAATTGCACGCCAACATACCAGGGGTGATTCTCAAGCTCAACAATTTCTACCATTCCTCCTTGTGGGTTAATTCCAGTGGTTTTTAGGCCAGCTACTTCCATTTCTTTTTGATAACTGTTGTTGAACTCATATCGGTGGCGATGTCGTTCAGTAATTAAAGATGACTGATATGCATTATGTGCCAAGCTGCCTTCTTTAATTTTGCATTCATATGCTCCCAAGCGCATAGTTCCGCCTTTGTTTGTCACATCTTTTTGATCTTCCATCAAATAAATTACAGGATGATCTGTATGCGCATCCATTTCAGTTGAATTTGCATTTTTATATCCAAGCACATTACGAGCAAACTCAATAACAGCACATTGCATACCGAGGCATATTCCAAAAAATGGGATTTTATTTTCTCTAGCAAATTTCGCCGCTACTATTTTTCCTTCAATTCCTCTTGCTCCAAAACCAGGTGCAACGATCAAACCGTTAAGATCACCGAGTTTTTCTTTTGCACTTTCTTCATTCAAGCCCTCAGAGTGAATCCAATCTACTTCTACTTCAGTTTCATGTTTGGTGCCAGAATGAATGATAGATTCGTTGATTGAGATATAAGAATCTTTAAACTCAGTATATTTACCTACAAGTCCAATTTTTATTTTTTCTTTTGGATTTCTTAAGCGATTGACAAAGCTTTTCCATTCCTTAATTTGAGGTTCTTCATTTTCAGGCAAGTTAAACTTCTTTAATACCACTTTATCTAATCCTTCTGCTTGCATTAGTAGTGGTACTTCATAAATAGAATCTGCATTGGCGGACTCTATTACAGCCTCTCTAGAAATGTTGCAAAAAAGCGCAACTTTCTCTCTAACTTCATCAGGTATAGTTGCTTCTGTTCGAAGCACTAAAATATCAGCTTGAACGCCACTTTCCAGCAACTGCTTAACGGAGTGTTGTGTTGGCTTTGTTTTTAATTCCCCAGATGTTCTTAAATAAGGTACCAATGTTAAATGAATGACTATACACTCAATACTAGGATCCCACTTTAATTGCCTTACTGCTTCTATGTATGGTAAAGATTCAATATCACCAACAGTTCCTCCAATCTCTGTAATTACAATATCGTAATCACCTGTTTGTCCTAACAAACATATTCTGCGCTTAATTTCATTGGTTATGTGAGGAATAACTTGAACAGTTTTACCTAAATAAGCGCCTTTGCGCTCTTTGTTAATTACATGCTGGTATATTTTACCTGTAGTTACGTTGTTGGCCTGTGATGTTTTTCTATCGAGATAACGTTCATAATGCCCTAAATCTAAATCTGTTTCTGCACCATCTTCTGTTACATAACATTCTCCGTGTTCATATGGATTTAGCGTTCCTGGATCAATATTTATATATGGGTCGAGCTTTTGGATGGTTACAGAATACCCTCTTGCTTGAAGTAATTTGGCAAGAGAGGCGGAAATTATTCCTTTACCAAGTGAAGAAGTTACACCACCGGTAACAAATATATATTTAGTTTTAGAGTTAGGCATGAGAGCAAAAACAGTTAATTTTAAATCGTGTCCAAAATTACAGTAATTGAGGCTGCTAAAAAACTATTTTCCAAATTAAAGAAGCAAGCTTTGTTTTCTTTATTCTAATCATTTATAAGATTGATGAGTCTCAGCTTAAAAGATTAGATTAATTTTATTTTAATGCAAAATACAAGGCGTTCCACAAGCAGCAAAGCGTGCATACCAATTGTTAAAAACTTAAGTTTACTCCAAGGCTAGGCAAAATCGGCAATTGATTGACACGCTTATTGGTTACGCGGTTTACATAAAAAATATTATCTCGGTTATAAACATTAGTAACACTAGCAGCAATGTTTAAAATGGAATGCTTTCCTAAAACAAATGTCCGCTTGATAGAAAGATCAAAGCGATGGTAAAAAGGCATTCTACCACCCCCAATTCTTCCATAACGTATACCAAACTCACCATTTTCTTCACGGAAATCTTGATTAATATCACCTTGAAGGGTCAATTTCTCATAAAAACCTGTTTGCTGTGTAAATGGAAAACCAGAACCTAAATTCCATCTAGCGTCAACTGTCCATACCAAGTCCTTTCCAAAAGTATAAGAGCCTACAAAGTTAACATTGTGCCGACGGTCAAAAAGTGGACTGTAACTCTGGATTCCATCCCATCGATTTACTTTCCCCAAAGAATATACTGCCCACAAATTAAAATGTTTGTATTCATATTTTAATGAAACATCTACTCCATAAGCATCTCCAGACTCAACTATAAACTCTTTCTTCTGCACATCAGGTACATCTCTATTGGCTGGAACATCATCAAATAGCTTATTTCTATTGATATTTACCAATTGATTGAAAATCTTATAATATCCTTCTACGTTTACACTCAAGTTTCTTTTCAGGTCCCATTCAAATCCAAAAATAGCGTGTTGACCTTTTTGAAGTGAATTGTCAACTTTTCTAGTTTTTCCATTTTTATCCGTAAACTCCTTTTGAATATTGTCAGGTCCAGACAAAAAACCATAAAATAAATTTACAACATCTCTATCAGAAGTAGCACTTAGAAGGTTTTGAGAATACAATCCTCCTGCTCCTTTAATTCTAAAATTATTAGTTGCATTGTATTTAAATCCCAATCTAGGCTCTGGAGAAAAGGCAGAAAGTGTGGCATAATAATGAATTCTAAAACTGGGTTCCACTACAAACCTTCCCCAATTAAATTGATACTGTGTGTATGCTGCAATTTCAGTAGTACTCACAGTTTGTTCTACTTTTTGATCTACAATATTGGTAAAGGAAAAATCTGTTTTACCTCCGTTAATCTCAAAGCCAAATTTCGACTCATTTTCTCCCTTGAAGTTTGTAAAGTTCAAGTTCATGTTAAAGCCATTTATCATGCTTTGTCTATCTCTAACAGCTGCAGTAATATCGGCTTCTTGACTTTCTATTTCGTATTTTGAATAGGCAATTGTACCATCAATTAAAGTTGTAGATTGAGCTGGAATCAATACAAAGTTGGCACCTCCACCTACTTGAGACCATTCAAATCCTGCAATATCTGGATAGTTTACCTTATCTTTAAAGTTAAAGCCAAAGAAGTTAACCTTACTTCCGTTACTCCCATTTAATGATACTTTTCCATATATATCAGTGAAACTATAAGGCAATCCAGCTGAGTCGGCATATTCATAAAGGCTTTTTGAAGTTTGATCTAAGTAGGAAGTTTTCCCAGAGAAAATAAATGTTTTGCTTCCCCCTCCCCTAACTTTTGGTTTAGATATAGGACCCTCTAACAAAACTTTGGATCCAAAAGTAGTTGCTGAAACCTTTCCCGCCAAGCGATGTTTATTTCCGTCTTTGGTTTTTATATCCATTATTGAAGATATTCGCCCACCATACTCTGCACCGAATCCACCGGTATAAACATCTGCAGTTCTCAAAATATCAGTATCGAAAGTAGAAAACAATCCTATCGAATGGAAAGGATTGTATATTGTCATTCCGTCTAAGATTACTTTATTTTGAATAGGAGAGCCACCGCGAATGTACAATTGTCCACCTTGGTCTCCTGTAAAAACAACTCCAGGAAGTACTTGTAAGTATTGTGCCAAATCAGGATCTCCTCCAATTGATGGCATCATCTTGATTTCTTTTGGTGTTAACTTGGCAACTGACATTCTTACAGTTGATTGCGCTTCTTGTTTCTCCGCAGAAATAGTCACCTCATCAAGTTTTACTGAGGATTCATTGACATAAAGTTTTTGATCTAATATCTGGTTATCTCTCGTTAGCGATATCTCAGCCTTTGCAGAATCAAAGCCCATTGAAGTTGCGATAAGCGTATAATTGCCCAAGGGAATTCTTGAAATGCTAAAATATCCGTTGTCATCAGTAGAAGTTCCATAGGTTGTTCCAGCTAACAATACATTGATAAAAATAGCAGGCTCACCTGTTTCCCCCATATAAACAAACCCTCTTACTGTGGCTGTCTGAGCAATGGAATGAAATGACATAAAGATACTTACGAAAAGTATTAGAACAGAAATCCTCATTTGTATACAATTCAATTTAAGGCGGCAAATATAATTATTGCAAAGCGCTAGAAGGGTTTAAAAGTAGGAATTAACATTTAAAAGGTATAATATGATAATTAAAGAAAAATTTTAAGCTATAGTAGCTAATGTGAAATATTCTTTAAATAAAGAAGTTCACTTTTAAGCATTCTTTTTATATATTTAAACTAAAGCGCTTTTGTTCAGCATTATATCGATAATCCTTACCCAATAACATTTCTTGATACACACAATCTTCATAAAAATCTTTGGGCTTTATTTGATGCACCTTTTCACTGTCTATTAACCAAACTTTATCTGCAATTTGCAAGGCCAAGTCAAATTGATGCGAAGAAAATAAAATAGTTTTACCCTCTACACTACTCAACATTTTTAACAAGCGCAATTGGCTAATGGTATTTTTGGCATCCAAATGCGTGGTTGGTTCATCTAATATCAAAAATGAAGATTGTTGTGCCAATGCTCTAGCCAAAAACACTTTTTGTCGCTCACCGTCACTCAAGGCATCGATATTCTTTCCACGCAGATGCCCAACTCCACAGCGGTCAATACTTTCTTTAATAGCTATCTGATCTTCCGACTTTAAAGTTCCCAGCCAATTGGTAAATGGATAACGTCCAAAAGCCACAAAAGCTTCAACGCTCAACATTCCACTAAAAGTTTTATCAGTAAGCACCAATGCCATTTTTTGAGATAACTCTTTGGCCTCCCAACTGCCGATGGCTTTTCCCTCAAAACGAATTTCTCCCGATAAAGGAGATAAAAGGTTGGCAATGCTTTTTATTAAAGTTGACTTCCCTGCACCATTGGCTCCTAATACCACAACGATTTCTCCACTTTCAATAGACAAACCATTGGCGTTAAAATATGAAGAAGGAACCCCTTTATAACCCAATTTCAACTCATCTATTTGAAGTAATGAATCTTTCATTAGAAGCTTTTTGATATAGACTGACGGTTAAAAATAATCCAAATAATAATGGGCACACCAATCAAACTTGTTATTGAATTAATGGGCAATTGTATGTTGTCGGCAGGTAAGTTGGAAAGCACATCACTCAAAAGCAAAACCTCAGCACCTAAAATTACTGCAGCGGGAATTAACAGCTTGTGGTCGCTACTTTTAAGTAACAAT
>Ga0079223_10001388_pt1 | contig 14298 bp, 13 predicted proteins | sample Stecom2011_FD_75072 | JGI IMG/M metagenome (GOLD analysis project Ga0079223, IMG submission 75072) | Agricultural soil microbial communities from Utah to study Nitrogen management - Steer compost 2011 | ecosystem: Environmental > Terrestrial > Soil > Agricultural land | place: USA: Utah... | reverse complement strand
GACTGAGCAGATTTAGATCCCAGTGTGTTTGTTTCACGCCCCAACTCCTGAAGAAGGAAATCAATTTGGCGTCCAATCTCACCATTGGAATTAAGGATACTGCGAAGTTTAGCAATATGGATCTTAGCTCTTGTTATTTCTTCATCAACATCTAACTTTTCTAGATAGTAAATAATCTCCTGCATGAAGCGGGACTCATCAATCTTAATATCCTTTAACTTCTCTTCGAATTTTTGCTGTAATTTTTCTCTTAGAATTTCAGGATAAAGATTTTTAAGTTCTTCTACTTTAGTAAGGTGATTCTCATAAATATTGAGATGTTCCTGAAGCTTGGCGACCAGTTTCTCTCCTTCTTTTTGACGAGAAGCTTTAAGAGCAACGATCGCTTCATTCACAGAGCCCTCTAGCAAAGAAAGCAGTTCGGCTTCTTTTTGAGAGTCATCTTCAGCAAGATAAAAATCTGACCTTAAAAAATCCGTAGGAGCTATCTTCAAGGCGAATCCTGTTTCTTTAAGAACAGGACCAAGAAGATCAATATAGGCCTTCACTTTTGCCGTATCGACTTGGAACTCGATTTGTGAATTATCAGTTTTTTTATAAACAATACTGATATCAAAACTTCCACGCTTAAAGTGTTCGTCTAAAAGAGCACGAAGTTCTAACTCTTTTGAGTTAAAGATATTGCTCATTCTAAACTTATAATCCTTAAAGCGATTATTTACAGTTTTAATCTCCGTGGTGATGGTATAACTCTCACCAACTGATTCTCCCTTACCAAATCCTGTCATCGAATAAACGGCCATACTTCCTCTTACTCGCTCTGATCTTCAATTAAAGTAATATTTCCCATTTGACGGAACTTCTCAAAACGGGCGTTAAGAATTTGTTCCACAGGAGTTTTCTGCAATTCACTGAGAGCAGAAATAATTGCTTCCTTAACATTTTGGACAGCCTTGTCTGGATGTCTATGAGCGCCACCGGCAGGCTCAGCAATAATATCATCAATCACCCGAAGCTCTTTCGCCTTATTAGGTGAGAGTTGAAGTGAATTAGCAGCAGTTTCAGCCATTTTAGGATCTGACCAAAGAATAGAAGCACATGACTCAGGAGAAATCACAGAGTAGACAGAGTACTCCATCATGAAAACTTTATCTGCAACAGCTATACCTAAAGCTCCACCAGAACCACCTTCCCCAATAACGATGGAAATGATTGGTGATTTAATTTTAAACATCTCTTCGAGGTTTTCTGCAATGGCCAGTGCCTGACCGCGCTCTTCTGCCCCAATCCCTGGATATGCTCCTGGAGTATCAACAAAAGTCACAACAGGAATCCCGAATTGAGAAGCAAGTTGCATCACGCGCAGAGCTTTACGATAACCTTCTGGATTGGCCATCCCAAAGTTACGAAGAATTTTCTCAGAAGTCTTACGACCTTTTTCAATTCCCAGTACCGCAACTTTTTGTCCATCGATGTAACCAAATCCAGTAATCATAGAAGGATCATCAGAATAACGACGATCACCATGAATCTCATGAAAGTCAGTAACAATGTTTTGGATATAATCAATAGCATGAGGACGTTGTGGATGACGGGAAAGCTGAGTTCTTTGCCATGGAGTCAGCTTCTTATAAATCTCTTCAAGCATCTTATCCACTTTGGCCTGTAGGGCATCAATCTCATGGCTGATGTCAATACTTGGGCCAGTGGAACTACGAAGCTCTCTGATTTGATTTTCTAATTCGGTTACGGGACGATCAAACTCTAAAATAATATCCATTTTAACCCCTCTACAGTGGTTACTAAAAATTCAATTTGTAGGGAGTTAAATTACCTTGATTGAGAGCAAAATGCACGTATTTCTAACTTAAGAGGATGGATTACTCCCACCCTCCTACTTTACCTGACTCAAAATAGATATATTTGGGACTACCTTGCTCAGCGTAAAGCCATCTTTCATTCTCAAAGCTGGGATTTCCTGCAATATCAACTCGTTGAGGACGCCCTAGAATCGAAAGAACATCAGTCTTACTCATCCCAAGAGTCACTTGAAAAGTGGAAAGGCCAGAAGAAATAAGCCCTCGAGATTCAAGGTAAGAATAACGTTCATGATAAGGTAATTTTAGATAGTAAATTCTTTCAGAAATAGTCGTAAAATGATGTGAGTATTTCTCATAAGTAGCAAAGGCTTCTTTAGACTGGATCGATTCTAGCTCTGCCAGTTCCCACTTAAGGGCCTGCTCTAGCTCGTACTCTTGGCTTTCTTCAGTGCTGGCCGGAGTTCGCAGCCTTCTTACTTCTTCAGAATACCCCCAGCTTCCTGTATCTCCCATTACGATTGGGAAATCACGGTGTGGTTCTAAAAATCCTCTATCATCTCTGCTCATCTGCGCAAAGTGAGTCCTTTGTTCTGGAAAATAAGCACAACTGGTTAAAAAAACTAATAAAAAGAGTAACTTCATTCCTTTTCCTCTCTCTCAGGTCACTTTCCTTATCGGAAAAGTGCTCTGGGCCTTAAGAGGTTTAAACTTGAGTGGAAAAGTTTACCTAAACTTCCCTTCCTCTAAGCCGATAAGTTTTCTATGAACTTCTTGAACTTACTGGAAGAAAAAGTGAATCAGGCGTTATGGAGGCTAATCTACTTCATCGGTTCTCGCTTACCTTCACCAGTAGTGTCCGCTTTTTATTACCTCAGAAGAAAATTTAAGCATGGCCTTATATGGATCAAGATTTTTCCCTGGATTCTTTTAAAACAAAAAAACAAGGCCCAAAAGTGTATTCAAAATATTATTTCCGAAATTGACTTTAAGACAGCACTTGGTGCCGTTGAGAGTAAGTTTAAAGTCAAAATATCTCACCAAAAAATTCTTATTAATTTGCATCGATACTTTCTAATTCTGTGCCATCTTACTAAAAGACCTTTTAGAGACTTTACTCCTCAGCAAACTCTCGCCTTGATTATGTTCACCGTCTCTTCTTTTGCTGCAGGTTTTTTGATACTTTTACAAACACAAAGGATCTATAAAGAAGAAACCAAGCATCTTCGCAAGCCGGCTTCCGTTGAAGTCATAGAATATGATCGTCCAGCTTATTACAAAGAAGAATTCAGAAACGTACAAATCAATGGTGTTCGCATCCCTGTTTACTATCCACAGATTAATGAGCTTCAAACAGTGACGATTGACTTTAACGTAACCCTTGGCAATCGTATCGGTAGAGCATTTATTGAGCGAAGAGAGTTCGCCATCAGAGATCATCTTGTGCAAACTCTTGAACCGACTCTTGCTCAATACTCCCTGGATGAAGAAGGGAAACTCATTATAAAAGAAAAGATTGCCTCTGAAATCCAAGAATACCTCGACCTCAACGAGATCGACAGTGAAGTAAAAGATGTAACTCTCATCTACATCCTCGCTAACTAGCTTTCTTAATAAGAGACTTTAAAGTCTTCTCTGTGATTAATAATTTCCTAGCCGCTAAAGAGTAGTTCCCTTGAAAGTGACTCAATACTTTAGAAGCATATTCCCTTTTGGACTCCTCTAAACTTTTAAATTTATGATCAATTGAGATGAGGTCCGAACTCTGAGTGATAAGTTCTTCATCACAAAAATCAAAATCGAGTTTACGCCCATTGGTGAAAACCCTTTTCTTATCTAAGTGTCCATAGAGTTGGCGATAGTTTCCAGGCCAGGACAAAGTCAGATAAAAATCTCTTAATCTTTGAGTCATCGATAAGTTATTCTCGATACAAAAAGAATCGAGAGCCTTATCAATTTTAGCGACACAGTCTCTTAATGGTACCAAGTTAATTGAATGACCTGACTTTAATCGGTAATAAAAGTCTCTTCGAAACTCACCTTTCTCAACTAATTTTTCCAGGGGTCTTCCTGAAGCAAAAATAAGACGAGCATTGCTTTTTTCTTCCTTGTTTTCACCTACTGGTCGATAAACCTGATCATCAAGAAAACATAAAAGTTTTGTTTGAATTTCTAAAGGAAGAGAATCTATCTCATCCAGAAAAAGAGTTCCCCAGTTGGCCTGCTTAAAAGCTCCTATTTTGTCACAGATAGCTCCTGTAAAAGAACCTTTCTTATGTCCAAATAGCTCTGATTCAATGAGAGACGGATTGAAGGAAGAAAGGTTAACACTAATAAACGGGCCACTTTTTAGAGTAGCATCATGAATTTTTCTGGCAAGTCTTGTCTTACCTGTTCCTGTTTCTCCTGTGATGAGGACTCGCAAGTCAGATTTTATAATCATAGGATCGATGGTGAACTCGTCATCCTCAATGAGAAGAGAGTTGTTAAAAGAAAACTTAGCTTCCAGCATATTCACTTGATCTCCTTTAAAAATATAAGCATCAAGTGCCCAAACGCCATTTAATAGGAATGGTGGTCCGGCAATAACTTTTAAGCGATACGTTTTCTCTTCTGCGGTTAAGCGATAATGAGCATGTGAATTCAGATGGCTGGGTACAATAATTCGGTTTAAAGACTCTTTTTCATTCGGATTGGATAATAAATCGATCTGAGTTCCCTTCAAGATCACCTTTCTCTTACGTCCATAGAGAGGATTAATTTCAATATTATCACCTACCTTGACCGCCTGAAATTCTTTTTCCTTGTTAAAAATCTTCTCGTTCATTAGCTTCCCTTTTTTAAAAGACCAAGAACGAATTCTTTGCTATGATGGGAAGAAGATTGAAAGTAATTAGGCACTCTGAAGAAGAATTTTTCTCAATTGAATAAGGTTGTTATGAATATCCTGAAAGGCAAAACTGAATTTTTAATGGGAATTGATAATATTGGGCAACTCACAACATGGTTGAATGAGCATCCCTTTATCAACGGCATTGCTTTCATTGGACGCTCCAACGTTGGAAAATCTTCTCTTATTAATTCTTTGTTTGGAAAAAATACCGCAAGAGTCTCCAAGACTCCTGGTCGCACCAGACAAGTGAATATCTTCTCTTTTAAAATTGAAGACAAAGAAAAAAAGACAGTTGAAAATTTTTATCTCTTTGATGTTCCCGGTTATGGTCATGCTGAAGTTTCAAAAGAGATGGCGCAAAATTGGCAGACACTGCTAGATACTTTCTTTCAGCTTTGTTCTGAAAAAATACTTCTCCTCAATATTCAAGATGCTCGTCACCCTCTCCAGGAATCGGACATTCTTTTTCACGAATACATTAAAGGGTTTAAGCTTGAAACTTATCTTGTTTTCAACAAAATGGATAAGCTTAAAACTCAAAGTGAAAGAAGTAAGCTCAGAAACAGGATGCCTGACATCTATAAAAAGTTTAAATGGGTAAAACAAATTCATTTCACTTCCGCAGAAAAAGGCGACGGTCTTGATGGGCTAGAACTCTCCATTATAAATTTTTCCAAAAGAAATAGTGATATGAAGGGTTATCTGTAAGAAGATAAACTTAAGACTGACCGGTATTATTTTTCCCTTATACTCTTTGAGCTTATTCTTTGTAGAATAGAGCTATGTTACTAACCTTAAGTCCCGCTGATAAAACAAAGATTGAGAATATTATTCAGATTCTCCGAGAACAACATCCTCCTGGTGAGGACCCCTGGGGTCTTGACCTGGAGTTAGTGGAAAAAGCTTTAAAACTACTTACTCCTCTTTATCGGAATTACTTTAAAGTTAGAGTCATTGGTGCAGAAAAAATTACATCACAGTCCTACGTAGTCATTTCAAACCATAGTGGTCAGATTCCCATAGATGCCATGCTCATTGGGCTGGCCTTTCTTTTAGATGTAGAAAATCCCATTTTATTAAGGCCTATGGTTGAAAGGTTTATGACAACCCTTCCTTTCATCAACAAATATGCTTCAGCATTAGGAGCTGTTTTAGGAGATAGGCAAAATGCCCATTATCTTCTTTCCAAAGGACAGTCTATTCTGGTTTTTCCTGAGGGAGTAAAAGGTATCTCCAAAAGTTCCCCTGACTTTTATAAATTAAAGGATTTTTCTTCTGGCTTCTATCGAATGGCTTCAACCCATCAGACGCCTATTCTTCCTTTAGCGGTTATTGGTGCCGAAGAAATGTATCCATTTGTAATGCACTTTAAAGGGCTGGCAAATTTTGTCGGTTTCCCTGCATTACCACTTAGTTTCAATCTCATACCACTCCCTTCCCCTATTGATATCTATGTGGGAGATGAGATGAAACCTGAAGTTAATGAGAGTGAGAAAAAGATTTCAAATAACATTTATCTTTTAGAGCAACAAATAAAAAAAATGATCGTCTATGGTTTGGCCAAGAGACGACCTTTCTTTGACTTTATCCGCAAACCTGTTTCACAATTTATTATTAAAGAGTTTAGAAAGAAAAAAGAATGAATATATTAATCATTGGAGCTTCTGGAGGACTTGCCCAGATCCTTATTAAAATTATTAGATCGGCCCATCCCGATTACAAGATCCTCGGTATAGATAATCGACCAACTCACAATCTTTTTCATGATGAAAATATCCAATATATTCAGATGAAATACTCTCGAGGTAATTTTGAAAACCTCTTTAGACACCATGAATTTGAGACGGTGTTTCATTTAGCAAGACAAACTCATACAACCAATGCTTCTAGTGTGATTCATCAAAGAATGGACTTTGCCATGCTAGGAACCGCAAGGATCTTGGAGCTTTGTGAGTTAAAAGAAATCAAAAACCTCATTTTTCTTTCAACCTTTCATGTCTATGGTGCTTACTCTGATAACCCGGTTTTCCTCTCAGAGTCCGCCCCTTTAAGAGCAAGTCTTAAATTTGCTGACCTTAGAGACGTTGTTGAAATGGATCAGCTCTGTTCAACCTGGATGTGGAGAAATCAGGGAAAAATCAAAACGGTGTTACTGCGCCCTTGTAATATTATTGGAACTCAAATCAACAATGCCATGACTCGCTATTTCGAAGGGCCCATTAGTATCAGGCCAATCGATTTCAATCCTTTCTTTCAATTTCTCCATGAGTTTGACATGGCCAATGTCCTCTATCGCTCCATCCACGACATACCTACTGGTATCTATAATGTGGCCGGAGAGGATTTTATTTCCCTTGAGGAAGCCTTTAAAACGACTCAAACAAAGGTCATTCCTCTCCCATTATCAATGGCTTCCCTATTTAATAATGTCTTGAAAAAAGTAAAACTTGATATTCCTGACTACCTCATTGATTATCTAAAATATTCTTGTTTAATCTCCAATGAGGAAATCACCAAAGTCCTTGGAAAGGACTTTTTGCGCTTTACTACCAAAGAAGCTTTGCAGGCCATCAGGTTAAAGTAGGCCCTAATTATCGGAAAAAACTCCCTTATGTTTTCTCCCCTCGGTTACATGTCATAATAGAGGGGAGGTAAATAATGAAGAAATACTGCGTTTTAACACTTCTCCTTTGTCAAAGCTCCTACGCTCAAGACCCATTAGGTGATCTGGTAAAAAAATTATCCACCGTAAATGAAGTTAATTGTGAGGAGATGACTTCTGAAGAACTTGCCCAGCATTGTGCCAGAGAAGTTTGTGGTCCTCCTGGAAACAAGGGCAGTCAATTAACGGCGAAGAATTTTAATAAGTTTATGACTCCGCAACAAGTGCAGGAGCTTAACAAAATTGATGCTGACGTTTCTCAAATTGTCAGGAAGCAAAAACAGAACCTTCAAGAAGTTATTAACGAACTCAAAAAAAGAAAAAAAGATCCTAAATTTAAAAGCACTGCTGGTTGGACTGAAACAGATTTCTCCAATGCTTCAGGCCTTTTATGGAAATATATTTCCTGGGAAGTTGATGGTACCAGACCATTAAAACAAAGAAGTCTTATGATCGTTAAAGACACTGCACCTGATTACCTCCTTCCAGGAATCGAAGAGATTACCAAAAATTTCAACAACTATCTCTATAACGATCCAGTCTATGCCTACCAATCAGGCATCATGGATCTTAATGAACTCAAAACAGCAGTCATTGAAAAAGCTAAAGAACTAAGAAATCAGCTGGCTTCAAAAAACAAGCAATCAGCTTTTGATCTTAATCGATTTACAAGCGAAATCTCTCGATTGAATAATCCTGATCAAATTGAAAACCAATTTAAAAATATAAAAGTACTAGGAAACCGCAATGGGATTGATCTGGTTCCTCGAGATCTTTACTGTCAAAAACAATGTCAAAAAAGTATCGAGCAGTTCATCGCCAAAGCTGATACTGACAATATTATCAGTAATCTCACAGCCGCATTAGAAAATATGGATGAGAAAGATAAAGTTGCTGAGTGTAAGGCAAGCTACATAAGCATCAATCACCAAAATAATCTTAGTAAAAACTTTGATAAAATCTGGCCCGCGGTAAAAGAAGGATATAAGAAGAATGTTCTTCCTCGTTTCTCTGCTCACTCACGAAAGCTGATGAACGATTATCTTGATAATGGCCTTCACTTCTACTTTGAAAACCCAACTTATGAAACCTTTCCTGATCTGAAAGAAATGATCAGAAATGATAACAACACAATCAAACCTCAGAATAAAAGTCATGCAGATCTTCTGAGTGATTTAACGGCTGATTATTACGACAGTGACATCAATATTTTTTGGGGAGATCAAAGTGTTTGTAATTCATATGCCTCTCCTTCTCTCATTTGGGATAGTTTTCTAGCTAAAGAAAATATCAATCCCAACTCTGCGCCTTCTTACTATAATCCACGTAAAGATAATATTGCTGTTTCTCCTTTTACCTGTGAACATCATCGTGAAGGCTCGGGAATTCTAGCACACGAACTAGGCCATGCCATGAGCCACCTGATGAAGCAGAAAGGGATGAGTTCATCCAGCTTACAAAGTTATCTGCAGATTCGTACCTGTGCGACTAATCAATGGGATATCAAAGGACCGTCTAAGTACAACGATCATCCCGGTGATAAGCAGTTCACTGAAGAAGATAGTGCAGACATTTTAAGTTACATGGCCGTTAATGATGGCGAATCTCTTTATGCCTGTGGTTTTCTTGGAACTGACTTTAATGAAACAGAATATAGTTCTCTTGAAACGGAGCCTTGGGAAGGAAGTACTCACTCTCCTTCACTTATTCGCTTAATGAGAGAAATGACTTACAAAAAGCCGGGTAAAATTCCTAAGAGCTGTGATGTTCTCATGTCAAGACATCAAGATAAAATGGGTGATAAAAAATGTTTTTAAAAATATTTGGTATAACATCTTTGATTGCTTTTTCATTGAGTGTGAAAGCACAAACTATTCATGTGGAGTACGGATACAATATCTTCTCTCTTGAAATCAGTGAGAATGAAATAAAATATCAAAAAAAGAGTTATATCGACTCCGTCAAAAAAAGAGATTGTAGTAAAAACCTTTTCAATAACTTCTCTAAAAAAGTTAATGCTCTTTTCGCTAGTACTCCCCCCAATGCAAAAGACAGCGAAGATTTCTTAGTGAAATATCGCTATAAGGATAAAACAGGTCAGCTCTTAGCAACGTCCTCCTTTGCTAAACGACTTCTTGTACTTCCCCAAGAGTTTGAAACCTTCAGATTGGCCACCGAGTTTCGCTGCGAAGAAGAGCAAAAGCAGCCAAAAAGTAAGTAGATAATATACACTGATATTTGAGTTCTTATTCTTTAATTGACATTAATAGTGGGGCGTCCTAAAAACTTCTGGTCTTTATACCAAAATAATTTAGGACCCTATGAAATTTTTTCACACTATTACTATTGTTTCTTTATTCCTCTTTTACTCTTCTGCTGAAGCTCAACATTGTAAATCAAAGAAGGCCCTTTCTGCTGCAGAGCAATTGGCTACACTCGATCCTAGCTTTGATTTAGATCTTGTTGATCTTGATCTTTTTTCAGGCTCTAGCATTGTCAGTGGTTATGAGTATGAAGTAGAACCTGCCCACACCAACGGTCTCTATAGTAGAGCTGATAGCTGGCAAATTGGAGTAAGAGCATCTACAGGAAGAACTTTAAGCGAGAGGATCAGAACCACCTTCAACTTGGGTGTTAGAAGTAAAACAGAAGCTACATTTATCCGTTTTTTTCTCGACCCTTGTAAGGCCATGTTAGCTACTCCGTACTCTCCTCGTAGGATTCCTTTAAAAACAAAAAGTGCTCTAAGCCCTAAATTCAGAGTTGGTGACTACTTTCTTTTCCGTGGCTCCATGGGAGTTGTTGCAGGTGTCGATATTTTCAAAATGATGGGTAACCTATGGGCCGGTAGTTTCTCGGGAAACTATCTTATGGAAGGTACTTATCAAGTTCACGTGGTAAAAATTGATGAAAGCCACATTCGACTTAAAGTCATCGCTCACCGTTCAAAGAGTTTCGGAGCGTCCTTCGGAATCGGTTGGGAAGGAGAATTCAACGTCTTTAGTATCGATCGCTTAAACTCTAGATTAGAGCGTTTCGTTAACACGAAACCATTAAAGATTACTTCCACAAATAGTCACGCCAAAGTTTTCATGGTGGACTACGTTCTGGATTTAACTGATCCTGAAATCGCTGAAGCCTATGAGCAACTCCTGCCACAGGCCAAAAACTTTAAAAACCTAAACCTTATTAAAGAATTTAAAAAAGGGTTTGATTCTGATCTTTTACTCGACTTGAGTACCCTGGAAGAAATCTATCGTCGTGATTATGAAAACGGCAGACAAGATCGTCTTAAGAGGAATCTGCGTAGTACTTCTGATCAAGATGCTTGGGACTTTGGGTTTTCCATTGGAAATAAAGTATTAGGCTTTGAACTTAAAGGTGGTAATTCAAGTGCTAACATGAGTATCCCTCGCCCTAACGACTACCTGGATCGTTATCTCCTTAAGTCTTGGGAGAAAAGATCCGGAAGCAGAGTTTTCTACTCATGGCTTAAAACAAAAAATAATGAAGGGTTTCGTGCTCTCTTCAAAGCTGATGAAGAATTTAAAAACTTTGAACCGATTAACATTATTAAGTTCATAAACAGACAACAAAACCGTTTCTCATACAACAACTTTAAAAACTTGAAGTTAAAATTAAAGAAATCTCTTCCCAAAGAAATCTTTGATGAAATTCCATGGGAAAACTGGAATCAACGTAAAGGTAAGAAATTTATCAACTACGGTCTTCGATATGAATTCTTAATGTCTCCTGAAACAATTCTAGAGGCACCGGAATTAACCGTCAGAGAAATTAAAACTCTTTTTAAGGACCATATTCTCAGTAAAGGTCTTCAGGCCAGTGATTACTTCACCTCAACTGAAAACTTATCAACGAATGAAGAGCAAACTCCTGAGGAACAGTTTGATCTTGCCCTTCATAGTATGGCCAAAACCCTAAGTAAGGCCTTAAAGAGATCTCTTCCTAGTGATCAAAGAGTTAATCTCATTTCTAAACTAAGAAGAAACACTCTGTTTGCTGAATCTGGAATGGGCTTTCTTATGTCCTTCTACCCGGATAAGCTTTCAAGATATTGTCACTTCGATTTGAATATTTCTTCGAATGAAGCCCAAATCGATTTTTCTTATGGAGATAATAAACTTGCAACTCTTTATAAGAAGATCCTTACCATTAAGGCCGCTCTTGATGATGATGGAATCGATTTAATTCGCGAAGCAGAGTCCCTATCTTATATCTTAGAAAGTGACCCTAACCGAATCTATTGATCTTTTAGCCGGGCCGTGAAAACGGCCCCTTCTTTTGAAACTGTTTTATTGACACTATTACTTGATAAAACTAAAATTTTTACTTCTGAACAACCTACCTTGGCTTCTTGGCGGAATGGTAGACGCAGTGGATTCAAAATCCACCGATAGCAATATCGTCCGAGTTCGAGTCTCGGAGGAGCCACCAACTTTCATATCATTAACCATAAACATTACTTTGACCGCCATCAATAGCGATAACTTGTCCATTAACGTAAGCAGAAGCATCACTCATTAAGAAACAAACCACTGATGCAACCTCTTCAGGAACACCTAAACGCTTAGTTGGATTGGACTTGGCAAATTCTGTTTCAGCACTCTTTGGATCTTTAGGGTTCATTTCTCTGAAGGCTTCAGCAACCATTGGAGTAAGAATAGCCCCTGGAGCAATCGCATTACAAGTGATTCCAAATTGAGCGTATTCAAGAGCAACGTTCTTTGTAATTCCTGCAACTGCATGCTTACTAGCAACATACGGGGTTTGATTTAAAACCCCACGAATGCCTCCTACCGAAGAAGCATTGACGATACGGCCATATTTTTGTTTTTGCATGATAGGTAAGATGTATCTAATGCCCAGATAAACACCCATAAGATTAATATCAATAACCTTCTTAAAAACATTGAGATCATATTCAGTCACTGATGCCTGACGACCTTCAATTCCTGCATTGTTATAAAAACCATGAATAGCACCGAATTTTTCAACAGTAGCATTCACATATTTTTTTATATCTTCTTCATTCGAGGCATCAGCTACAACAGAGAGGATCTCGGCATTTGGAAATTCCGATGACATTTGCGTATGAGCTTCTTTAAGGGCCTTCTCATTGTAATCGACCATAGATACTTTAGCACCCTGACGTAGGCTTTCTCTAACTGTCGCCAAACCGAGTCCCATCGCTGCACCAGTAATTAAAATAACTTTGTCCTGCAAGCTATTCATATCAGAATCTCCTCTTGGATGATTTTTATTTAAGATTATAGACATTTCTAAATAATAATATAGGGACAATGCAACACTCTAAAAACGATTAAGATCATGTTATTGCCGATTTTATTCAGCATCTTTTACTAATCTAAATCCAATATGAGATGTTCCGGTATCAATAGCCCCTCCTCTTCGAGCACTCGGTCTGAAACTTTCACAATAGGAAGGATTGCAAAGGAATGAACCTCCTTTGATGACTTTTTTAGGAGTATACGGATCTGTTGGGTCAAAGCTTGAACGAGGTCCTTGAGGATTATGACATGATTTCTTGTCCTGACTTAATTCATGAGCATCTCGATACCAGTCACTGGTCGTAAGAGATATGAACCACAGGATGAGAGTCTAAACCTGCTATGGAACTTCCTGGTCCACTTGGATGTTTCCAATTGGCCCTTTAACCCATACCCACCATCTTGATAAGTCTTCATAGGAAACAGGGTGATCAGGAGGTGAAAAAACAAGGGAGCCCGGACTTGAGGAGAGTCCCTCATGGGAACAGATGACTTAAGGAGCATGGTTAATGAAAGACCTGCTCGGAATGTCGAACTCTCTGGGTTCTGGATTGATCCTTATCCGGTGACCAATGCGGATTTTAAAAAATTTGTAGAAGCTACGGGATATAAGACGACTGCTGAAAGACCTGTTGATATTGAACAATTAAAAAAACAACTTCCTCCTGATAACTAAGAACGGTTTTTTCTGGGCATTAGAATTCCTAATCCAGTTAATAGCTCTATCACAATGCCTGCATGCACGCGATGATGGTTTCTACCTGTTAAGAGAGCTGCTCGCGTAGGTGAACACATGGCGGTAATGATTGTGCAAACGAAAAGGAATAAGAAGATAGAAAGTCACGAGGAGTAACTTATTTTTTAAACGCACTCATTCGTTAGTGATTTACTGATAAACATCTTGGACAGGTATACCTATATCAAGTCGTTCAATTTTTATTGGTAGAGATTCTCTGTTAATTCCTAGTGCCTTATAAGTTTGTTCACTAGAAAAACCAAAAGGCTCACCATCTGCATTATCATAGGCAAAATAGATCGCCTCGATTTTTGTCATTAATATTGCCGCTAAACACATCGGACAAGGATGCCCGCTAGCATAAATAGTACAACCATTGAGGCTTACATTTTTTAGTTGTGTTGTCGCCGTTCTGATGGCTTCAAGTTCTGCGTGAGAGCTTGCATCATATTTTTCCAACATCTCATTCACACCAGTGGCCACCACCTTACCGTCTTTAACTAATACAGCACCAAATGGTCTCCCCCCTTTGGCCTTGTTTTCTTGAGCGAGTTTAACTGCTTGAAGAAGAAAATCGTGATGACTAGACATAGTGATCCTTATAGAAGTGAAAAGAATACAGAAGAAAAAGTCTTATAATCTTCAAACTGTGGCATGTGCCCCAGACCTTTTAATTCGATAACTTTGATCTTCTGAGGATTGAGTTTATTTACTTCAGCACCTAACTTATCATATCGTCCAAGTTTTCTCGTTACACCGCTTTTCATCCATCCAGCTCCCGGAGCTGTCGTATCTCTGGTGCCTAAGATTAAATATGTGTCAGTTCGGAGTTGAGTAAACTCTTCAGAGATAGGATCAGTAAAAATAGGATTATAAGTTAG
>Ga0079223_10001387_pt1 | contig 14302 bp, 9 predicted proteins | sample Stecom2011_FD_75072 | JGI IMG/M metagenome (GOLD analysis project Ga0079223, IMG submission 75072) | Agricultural soil microbial communities from Utah to study Nitrogen management - Steer compost 2011 | ecosystem: Environmental > Terrestrial > Soil > Agricultural land | place: USA: Utah... | reverse complement strand
GCCCGTCATTGCCACTTGATCGGCCCATCGACACGCTTGTTACCAGTCCTTATCGGATAGATTATTACTCCGCCGATTATCTGGTGTTGGGCGCGCTTGGTAGTGATGAAGTTTATAATGGACTGGCCCGCACACCGGTCACGACCATGGGCGCAACCGCTATTGGTTTTAATGCCCATACTTTTATTCGCAACTCAGAGTCTCAGCGTTTTTATCTGGTCTCCGAGCCGCAGGCTTTTTGTTTTTTCAATGGACAACTACACTTTTATTCAAACCTCAGTCCGACCGATTCGGCTATCAGCCTTGGCGCCCCCGATGAATTATTGGCCCGCAATGTCGTGAGTACTGAAGCGGCTGTATTTGCGCTCAATGGCGCCACAGCGGAAAACAATATTATCGTCAATATCAATATTGGTTTTAGCGAAGGCGGCGAGACAGTAGACTTTTTTCAGGAGGTCAGCCTGCGCAATGTGCCCTGAAAAAACATCTATCAACATCCATTCAAGCCTCCAACGTCAGCGCGGTTTTTTAATGCCGGTAGCGCTGTTTATTATTGTGATTATGAGTGTTTACGCACTAGTGCTGTGGCGCACCACCAGCCAGGCTAATTTATCGGCGGTGCAGGAAGTGGTGAGCGTGCAAACTTTTTACGCCGCCGAAAGTGGCCTTCAGCGCGGCATGGCCGAGTTATTCTTTCCTGATGCCAGCAGTCGTCAGGCAGCCGACAGTCGCTGTCAGGCAATGGATATAACCTTGTCCTATACGGCGCAAGGGCTGGAACACTGCCAGGCCAGAGTGGCCTGTGATTGTGTGTATGACGATGCTCGCGCCTGCAACCCGGGCGATGCCGGCAACTATGGCAGCACAGCGCTGGTCGCCTACAGCTTTTATACCCTCACCAGCAACGGCAGTTGTGAGGTGGGCAGTATACGCGCCCAGCGGACCCTGGAAGCGCAGGCGACTATGGAGCAGGAGGGGTTATGAAGCGCTGGTGTTTGATTCTGCTGTTGAGTGTGCAAATGCCCCTGGCCTGGGGCGTGGCCTGCGATGCGGTGTTTACCAATGGGGTGCAGAGCCATAGCCCCGGTGGCACTGTAATTTTTGGTGGCAATGCGGTGGTTACCGGCGGCGGGCAGACTCTCAGTAGTGCCAGTCTCAGTATGCAAAACTGGGGGCCGGCCACGTGTGGCGGAGCGGTGTGTAATGCTTCGGGATCACCCGCTGCGTCTTCCGCGCCCATTTTTGTCACCGGCAATCCCAGTGACGGTACCATCAATGTGCCCAGCAATCAGACCCGTACCCGAGCCTCTGGCAATTACAATGCGGTCAATGTGGGACAGAACGGTACTCTGGAATTTACCACCACAAACGGCACTTACCTGACTCGCGCTTTTACCACTAACTTTCGGTCCATGGTTGAATTGCGTCCGGGAGATTATTGGATCAATGGCAACTTGACCTTGGGTCAGGAGACCCTACTGCGACGCGTGGGAGCCACCGGTACCACACGCATCTTTGTCAACGGTAATGTTTCTATGGGCTTCAGGGTAGCCACGGAAAACTTCTCCCCGCACCAATTATTGATTTACGCCACCGGTAGCATTACTACTGCCAATGAAGCTCAGTTGAGTGCACAAATTTATGCCGGCGGCAATGTGGCTTTTGGTTTTGCCTCTACCGTTAATGGTTCGATTGCCGGAGCCACTGTCGACATTGCCCAGAATATGACGGTCAACTGGAGCGGCGCTGCAGTAATCAATGGTAATTTCGCCCCTTTTTGTGAAGCCGCTCCGCCCGCTGTTCTGGTTTCCCACTGGGCCATGGATGAACTACTCTGGGATGGTATCTCGGGCGAAGTGCTGGACAGCTCCGGCAATGGCAACCACGCTACGGCCAGTAGCGCGACGACTGCTGGATCTGCCCCGGCAATACCCGGCAGCCCTGGCAGCTGTCGTTATGGGGTGTTCGATGGCATAGATGATTATCTGGCCGCGCCTGGTTTGTCTTCTACGCTCAATGCCACAGCGAGTCTGGCTTTTTGGATCAATACCACCCAGACGGGCAATGATACCGCCTGGTCGGCACCCGCGGTGACCGGGGTGGAGCAGGACGGAGGCACCGACGATATTTTTTGGGGCTGGCTTGATGCCTCGGGTCGTATCGGTGTGACGGTAGGTGATGATAACAGCACTAAATCCAATACCCGGATTAACACTGGCAGTTGGCAGCATGTGGTGTTGACTCGTGACCATCAGGCGGGCACCTATCAGGTATATATCAATGGTGTATTGGACGCGAACGGCACTATTGCCAGCGGTGTCATTGGCACGAGTTATAACACTATTGGTCGGGTGGAACGCACCAGTGGCACACCCGTTTATCTGCATGCGCTTTTGGATGAGGTGCATGTGTTTCGCAACATACTGGCCGCGGGGGAAGTGCTGGCATTAATGCAAAAAACTCGTCCCTGTCAGGTAGAGCTGTGCCCCGATCCAAATAGTGACCCTCAAGGAGGGCTGCTCGGGTACTACTACAACACAATCAACTTTTCTGGCGAGCCGGCGGGCTCGCGAGTGGATGGTCCAATAAATTTTAATTGGGGCAGTGGTGCACCTGGTGTCAGCGGCGTGGATGCTGATCAATTTTCAATTGATTGGACGGGTTATATTCGCGCCACGGAAAGCGGTAATTATTATTTTCAGACCGCATCGGATGATGGTGTACGCCTGTGGGTAAATGGTCAGTTGGTGATCGAGCGCTGGAACGATCACGCCGTTGAGATAGCCACCAGCCTCCCAGTGAACTTAATAGCAGGACAGGTTTACCCGGTGCAGTTGCAGTTTTACGAAAATGGCGGAGAAGCTGAAATACGGCTGCGCTGGCGGACGCCGACCAGCAACAGCTTTGTGCCTATTCCTCAAGGGCCTGCACCTGATCTAGGACAGGGACTCTACCATTGTAGCACCACAACAGTGAGCTATTACTCCATTAGCCACAGTGGCAACGGTGTTACTTGCGAGGCCGAGCCAATTTTAATCAGTGCTCACGATAGTAGCGGTAACCTTGTTGCCCCACCGGCGGGCACGGAGGTGGTGCTTGGCACCAACCCCGGCACCGGCGTCTGGGTGGGTGGCAATGTCTATATTTTCAGTGGCAGTGAGACACAGTTTATTGCCTACTTGCAACAGACTAGCCCAGCGACTTTGAATATTGATGTCACCGACGGTACGGCCACGGAAATTGCCAATGCCGATCCGAATATTACCTTTGCCGATACCGGTCTGCGCTTTTACGGTAGCACCGCTTTAGATGTTTTACCGAATCAGGTGGCGGGTACTGTTGATGCCAATCCTGTACTGCGCATTGTGCGCACAGATAACAACACAGGTGCTTGCGTGGCACGGGTGCAAAACCGTTCGCTGAATGTCAACCTTGGCTACGAATGTCGGAATCCTTCCAGCTGTGTCAGCGGACAGTCGTTCCAGTTAAACGGTATCGCTGTGGCGCCCAATCACAATGGCGCGGCGATAAATTACACGCCGGTGAATGTGAATTTCGACAGCTCGGGTTTTGCCAATATTCCACTGATGTATACCGATGTGGGTGAGGTGCTATTGCACGGGCAAATCAACCTGCCCGCTGAAGGCGTTGAGCCTGCGCTGAGCATTGCCGGCAGAAGTAACACTTTTGTGGTCAAACCTCATACGCTGGTGGTGTCGAGGGTGGAAAGTAATGAGGGTAAGCCCAACCCCGGCACCCAGGGCAGTGGCGATGGCTTTGTCGCTGCCGGAGATGTGTTTGTGGTACGGACGGAAGCGCGCAATAATCTGGGCAATATTACCCCCAACTATGGCAATGAACTAACCAGCCAGGTGCCGAGGCTGGAATTTCATTCATTGGTGTACCCCGCTGCTGGCTACGAGGGGCAATTGACAGGTACCACGAGTTTTAGTGCGCAGGGTAATGGCGTGGCGGAAAATGCCAGCGTTAGTTGGAACGAGGTGGGCAGTATACGTTTGACGCCTCGCCTTGCGGGGAATAATTATCTCGGTGCCGGAGATTTGGTGAGCTTGACGCCAAGTGATGTGATTGGTCGTTTTTATCCGCTGCATTACACGCTGGAGTCCACCACGCAAAATGCCTGCATCAATTTCACCTATATGGATGAACCCGCCATCAAGGTCAATTACACCCTGCAGGCGCGTAATATTCATGGCAGCAGGGTGCATAATTACGATGTCTCTCTAGGTTACCTGGGTACGGCGACAGTGGATTATGTGGCGGAAAACAATGACCAGGGTACAGACCTTGACCGCGAGATCATCGCCACCGGCCAGTGGCTAAACGGCCAGTTGAGCGTCAATGATACTGAGGCAGTTTTTGCTCGTGCTAGCGCGCCCGAAGCGCCGCTGGAGTCGCTACAGCTTGGACTGACTCTCACCGATGCGCTGGACAGTCGACCTTTGCTCGATTTGGATATGAACCCCGTTACCACAGGCGATTGCATAGCCTCCGGCAATTGCACTGCAAAGGCATTGGGGAGTCCTTTGGCGCTGCGCTATGGCCGTTTATTTCTTGCCAGCGCCTATGGCCCGGAAGTGCTGAATTTACCCGTGCGCTTTGCCACAGAGTTTTACAACGGCGTGCGCTGGCAGAGAAACGCACTGGACACTTGTACCAGCATTTCTCGCGATACCGTGCGATATCCGGCCGGCGCTATCGATAACGAGGCCAATCGCACCGTCAATCTCGGCGGCGGTACTACCACTGGTCAATACAGCGGCTCCAGTTATCCTGACGACATCAGTTTTACTTCGGGTCAAGTGGATCACTTCTTTACTGCACCAGGTACCGGTGGGCGCTTTGAGGTGAGGATTGATCTGACCGATAAACCCTGGTTGCAGTTTGATTGGGATAACGGCGCTATTGCTAATGAAGTCTTGGGACAATACCAGTTTGGTTCCTATCGCGGCCACGACCGTATTATTTACTGGCGAGAAGTGCTGCAGCAATAACAATCTCGCACTGATTCTATTAAGGCGTTAGTCTCATCTTTGGCTCGAATCGGGTTCATGGAAAATTGTCGTTGGTGTATGCTCACTGGGCCGATCAGTGAATAGCAGGGGTAAGTTATGAAAATGAAATGGAACGCACTGCTCCTGTGGCTGTGTATAGCACCGCTGGCAGTGGCCGATTACGCGGCGGTCAGCCCGGATGGACGCGTGGCAATAGCCACTGTGCAACCACGGGCGACAGAGGCGGCGCTGGAAGTGATTGCCAAAGGTGGCAACGCGGTGGATGCGGCAGTGGCCGCCACGCTGGCACTGGGTGTGGTGGATGGCCATAACTCGGGCATTGGCGGGGGGCTTTTTGCTTTGGTGCACTGGGCCGACGGTCGTATAGAAGCCATTGACGGCCGCGAAGTGGCACCTGCGGCGGCTCACCGGGATATGTATGTGCGTGACGGTGAACTGGTCAAGGAGTTGAGCCGAGTGGGTCCGCTGGCGGCAGGTATTCCAGGTTCAGTGGCCGCGCTGGATTATATGCTCGAGCAAGGAGCGGCGCTGAATCGCCAACAGATATTTGCCCCGGCTATTACTTTGGCTGAAGAAGGCTTTGCTATCGATGGTATCTATGCTCGACGTTTGCAGCGTCATGCCGAGGTGCTCGCGCAGTTTGAAGGCAGCCGCGCAGTGTTACTTGACCCCCAAGGCAAGCCCTGGTCGGGTGGTCATCAATTGATACAGACGGATCTGGCTAAAACTTATCGAGCCATCGCCGAGCGGGGTGGCGATTATTTTTATAAGGGCGAGTTCGCAAAAAAAGTCGGTGACTGGATGGCGGCCAATGGCGGTATTATTACCGCTGAAGACTTTGCTAACTATCCGCTGTTATTGCGAAAACCGATACGCTCGCAGTATCGAGAATATGAAATTGTCGGCTTTGGACCGCCCAGCTCGGGTGGTGTCCACGTGGCTCAAATTCTTAATATTCTCAGCAATTTTGATATGGCCTCTGCGGCCGTACAGGAGCGTTATCACCTGTTGGCCGAAGCGATGAAACTGGCTTTTGCCGATCGCGCTTACTGGCTGGGCGATCCGGCTTATACCAAAGTGCCCAAAGGTCTGATAGACCCAGCTTATGCGAAAATGCTAGCGCAGAAAATTCGTCCTAATGCGGTACTGCAAGATGTGGATTACAGTACACCGCCGGAGGCTGAGACTGATCTTTTTGATAAGCACACCACGCATATTGCCGCGGCCGATAAAGCGGGCAACTGGGTGGCGATTACCACCACGGTGAATACGGACTTTGGTTCCAAGGTGATTATTCCGGGCACCGGCGTGGCGATGAATAATCAGATGGATGACTTTACTGCCCAACCGGGTGTGGCCAACCTCTATGGCTTGATGGGACAGGAAGCAAACAGTATTGCGCCGGGCAAACGGCCGCTGTCGAGTATGAGTCCAACTTTATTAATGCGTGAGGGTAAGCCTGTCTTGACGCTGGGTGCGGCTGGTGGACCGACAATTATTACTCAGGTGGCACAGGCGTTGGTTCAGGTGATTGATGCGGGTTTATCGCTGGCTGATGCGCTGGAGGCTCCGCGGGTGCATCATCAGTGGCGTCCGCATAAGTTGTTTGTGGAAAAAACGCTTCCCGCTGCTGTGCGTACAGCGTTGGAGAAATTGGGACATGAGTTGGATTATCTCGGCCCCTATGGTTCTACCCAAGCGGTTGGTTTGGATGAGAAGGGTGCGTTTATCGCTGTCTCTGAACCGCGGCTTGAGGAGCGTAATCGACTATAAATAAATCTATGGCTATAAATAAGTAACGCCGCCCCCCGGCTTGGTGCCAACGGACAGGCAGAGGTTGCGACACAGCCACCGGGACTGTGCATAGCAGGGACGCTATGCTCAAGCCCCCTGGGATGGGTTCACGATGTGTCCCAGGGGTTGTGCCGTAACTTCGGCCAAACCCACTATCCTCTGTAAAAACCTCTTGCTCACACACTCCGAATAGAGAGCGCCGGAGCCGTCGCATGGTGTGTGGGACACGCCGTAAATACGTCCCTGTAGGCTTCACTTAAACATCCCTGTTTAAGAGAGCCCCTCACCCCACACGCCGACCCCGGCTTGGTGCCAACGGACAGGCAGAGGTTGCGACACAGCCACCGGGACTGTGCATAGCAGGGACGCTATGCTCAAGCCCCCAAGGATGGGTTCACGGCGGGTCCCGGTGGCTGTGCCGTGACTTCGGCCAGATTCCGCCCAGCTAAGAGACAGCTTGAAAATGGTGTCGCTGCTCAGTAAAAGCCTGCTCCAATCGCTTTGGTTCACGTTCGCGTTTAATTTGTTCGAAAAATAACTTTGCTTCGGCATAATTGCGCTGCAAATATACCAGCCACTGCTTGATACGATTGCCAGCATATTTTTGCGGATAGGTCGTTAAGCTGATGTGGTAATAATGATGTAACAGCGCGAGTATTTCAGGCCAAGCCATAGGCGTATACTCTTCGCCTCGCTGGTGAGCGTGGATGATTTTTCCCAAGTCCGGGCGCGCCAGTAAACCGCGACCCAGCATGACATCGGCACAGCCTGAACGCTGGCGGCAGTGTCGGTAATCTTCCAGGCTCCACACCTCACCGTTAGCCACCACCGGCATGGACACAGTCGCGGCGATTTCGGCGATAGCATCCCAATAAGCTGGAGGGCGGTAGCCGTCTGCTTTGGAGCGAGCGTGCACGACCAGCTCGTTGGCACCGGCATTGTCGATAGCGCGTGCGGTGTCGAGATAACCTTCGCGCTCTTCATAACCCAGACGAATTTTGGCGCTGACACTGACGTTGTCTGGCAGGGCTTCGCGCACCGCGCTGACGATTTGGTAGAGCCGCTCGGGCGTGCGCAGTAAGCAGGCGCCGCCATCGCTCTTATTGACGGTCTTGGCTGGGCAGCCGAAATTAATATCGATGGCGTTAGCGCCGGCACGCACGGCTCGTCGGGCGTTTTCGGCCATGGCGGATGCATTGCCGCCGAGTAGTTGTAGTTTTACGGGTACGCCGGCGGCTGTGCAGTTGCCGTGGGCGATCTCGGGAGCCAGACGTAGAAAAACTCGTCGAGGCAGACGCTGCTGCGTGACTCGCACAAACTCTGTTACACACTGATCGATACCGCCAATACCGGTGAGCAGGTCGCGAACCCAATAATCGACAACGCCCTCCATCGGGGCGAGCAGTATGCGCATAGTCGTGTTCCGCTAAAAGGAGGCGGGTATCTTACTGCATCGAGCAAGGATTGCCATCGGCAGGGATAATTGTAGCGATTGTCGGCGATTGTGCGGCGAAAGTTAGTTAAATAAGGCCTAGTTTTGCCAGTGCTGCGCGCTTCTTGTAAGTTGCCAAAAGATAAGAGAAAATGCACGGCCATTTTGACCACCCGGCGCCGTAAGACGCCGCTGCAAGTTTGATCGAGGGAGAGTATGAGCCAAACGATTCTGGAGCAAGGTGTCAATCTGATGCTCTATGGCATGGGTACCGTGGCAGTGTTTTTAGCACTGCTGGTGCTTGCTACTGTTGTCATGTCACGTTTGGTGAGACTGTTTCCCGAGGCTGCCCCTCCGCTAGAGGAACGCTCAATAGCAGCGCCGGCACAAGGCCCTGATGTGCGCATTCGACGCGTGATCACTTTGGTTCTTCAACAACACCGCAAAAAACAGGGGCGTTAATGCCCGTTGGTCGCTACAGATCGCTACAGAATCTACACACATTGGGGAAATAAAACGCCATGAGCGAAGCTAGAAAGCCGTTGGGTATTACCGACGTAGTTTTGCGCGATGCCCATCAATCGCTATTTGCCACGCGACTCAGGCTGGATGACATGTTGCCCATCGCCGAGAAGCTGGATGCCATAGGTTTCTGGTCATTAGAGACCTGGGGTGGAGCGACATTCGATGCTTGTATTCGCTACTTGGGAGAAGACCCCTGGGAGCGCATCCGTGAACTGAAAAAAGCCATGCCTAAAACCCCCATGCAAATGTTGCTGCGTGGACAAAATCTGTTGGGTTACCGCCATTATGCGGATGATGTGGTGGAGAAATTTGTCGAGCGGGCTGCTCACAATGGTGTCGATGTGTTTCGCGTGTTTGATGCCATGAATGATGTGCGCAATATGGAGACGGCGTTAAAAGCGGTTAAAAAACACGGTAAGCATGCTCAAGGTACCATCTCTTATACTCTGAGCCCCGTGCACGATATTGATTTGTGGGTGGATCTGGCCAAGCGCATCGAAGATATGGGTGCAGATTCCATTGCTATTAAGGATATGGCAGGACTTCTTAAACCTTATGTGGGCTACGAGTTGGTGAGCCGCCTCAAACAAAGCTGTGCTATTCCTATTCATATGCAATGTCACGCCACCACCGGTTTGGCACACGCCACCAATCTTAAATGTGTGGAAGCGGGCATCGATAATATTGATACCGCCATTTCTTCCATGTCCATGACCTATGGTCACAGCCCTACTGAAACCATGGTGGCTGCCCTGCAAGATACCGATCGAGATACGGGGCTGGATTTGGAGCTTCTGGAAGAGGTCGCCTCTTATTTCCGCCAAGTGCGGCGTAAATATGCCAAGTTTGAAGGCTCACTTAAAGGTGTGGACTCGCGCATTCTGATTGCGCAGGTCCCCGGCGGTATGTTGACCAATATGGAGAATCAGCTGCGCGAGCAGAATGCCGAAGATAAGTTTGACGCTGTGCTGGAAGAAATTCCGCGGGTGCGTGAGGATCTGGGCTACATTCCGCTGGTGACACCTACTTCGCAAATTGTCGGGTCGCAAGCGGTAATGAACGTACTGACCGGGGAGCGTTACAAGACCATTACGCGGGAGACGGAAGGGGTGCTTAAAGGTGAATATGGAGCTACACCTGCCCCGGTGAATGAGGAACTGCAAGCACGGGTGCTGGGCGATGGCGAGCCCATTGCCTGTCGCCCCGCGGACCTGTTGGAGCCAGAGCTGGAAGCGCTCACCCAGGCACTGCAGAAAGAAGCCAAGGAGCAGAACATTTCCTTGAGCGAAGGCGACAGTGAGCTCGACGATGTGCTCATTTACGCTCTTTTCCCCCAGGTGGGCCTGAAATTTCTGCAAAACCGGGGCAAGCCCGATGCCTTTGAGCCCGTGCCCACGGGCACTGAAAGCAGCCCTGTTACCACTGAGAAGGGTGAGGAGCTCTACACTGTCACGGTGGAAGGGCAAAGCTATACCGTGGCGGTCACCGAAGGGGGTGATATTAGCGCCATTGCTGGCGCGGCATCCACTTCCTCAGGAGAAAGTGGCGCTGCGTCAGTGGGTGACGGTGAGCCGGTGCGAGCTCCCCTGGGCGGCACTATCTGCAAGGTTTTGATAAAGGCCGGCCAAACTGTGACAGAGGGCGATACCCTGTTGATTCTGGAGGCCATGAAAATGGAATCAGAAGTCAGTGCGCCTCGCAGCGGCACCATTACCGCGCTGAATGTGGAGGCCGGGGACGCCGTTACAGTAGGCGACACCCTCGTGAGTATTGCTTGAAGCGCTCCAACATAGCTCGGAAATAATATTATGCAAAACTTCATGCGTCTGTGGCACGACTCAGGCCTTTACTTACTGAACTCGGGTCAGTTTGTGATGCTGTTGGTGGGGCTGTTGCTCCTGTTCTTGGCTATCCGTAAAGGATTTGAGCCGCTGTTGCTTGTACCCATCGGTTTCGGTTGTATTCTTGCCAATATTCCCGGTGCAGGCATGTCGCTATCGGCGGTGGAGAACGCGCTTGCCTCAGGTTATCCAGAGGTGATTGCGGCCATTGCGCGCGCGCTGGGGCAGGAAGCGCAACTGGGTGCCCAAGCATTGGTCACGGCCTGGAAGGAAGCCCCAGCGGGGGTGCAGGCTGAAGCTTATCGCCTGGCCACGGATCTGGGCTACAGTCATGGAGTGCTGTATTCATTCTACAGGGTGGCTATTGCTTCCGGGATTGCGCCCTTGGTGATCTTTATGGGCGTGGGAGCCATGACGGATTTTGGTCCGCTATTGGCTAACCCCAAGACCCTCTTCTTGGGGGCGGCGGCCCAATTCGGTATTTTTGCCACCGTCATTGGTGCAGTGCTTTTGTCCTCTATGGGGGTAATGGACTTTTCCATTGCCGATGCTGCGGCTATTGGTATTATCGGTGGTGCTGATGGACCGACTGCTATTTATGTAGCCAGTATTCTGGCGCCTGATTTGCTCGGTGCGATTGCGGTGGCAGCTTACTCCTATATGGCTCTGGTGCCCTTGATCCAGCCGCCGATTATGCGCTTGTTAACCACGAAAAAAGAGCGGCAGATTCGCATGGAGCAATTGCGGGTGGTGTCGCGCAGGGAAAAGATTATCTTCCCGTTAGTGCTGCTGGTGTTGGTGGCACTCTTTTTACCGACAGCTGCGCCGCTGCTGGGGATGTTCTGCTTTGGTAATTTGATGCGTGAGTGTGGGGTAGTCTCACGACTGAGTGATACAGCGCAAAATGCATTGATCAATATCACCACTATTTTTCTCGGCCTGGCAGTAGGCTCTAAGTTGGCGGCAGCTCAGTTTCTTGACCCCAAAACATTGGGGATTTTGGTGCTGGGTATTTTTGCCTTTGCGATTGGCACAGCCATGGGGGTGCTGACGGCCAAGTTGCTCAACCTGGTGAGTCGGCACAAAGTTAACCCGCTTATTGGCTCGGCAGGGGTGTCAGCGGTACCGATGGCGGCTCGTGTGTCCAACAAAGTGGGTCTGGAAGCAAATCCGCAAAACTACTTGTTAATGCATGCCATGGGCCCTAATGTGGCTGGAGTCATTGGTTCCGCTGTTGCTGCCGGGGTGATGATCTCAATGGTTTCGGGCATGAGCTAAACAAAATCTGAATAATCATTGGAGGGCTGAGCGTGACTCAGTATGACGTTACGGCTCATACCCAAACGCCGCTTGTTATTGATGACAATACGCCTATGGTCTCGCAGTTGCGCGAGCTGGGCATTACTGCGTTTACCGAGGTGCAGCAGGCGGTAATACCGCCCGTGCTGGCGGGGGCCAGCCTGCTGGTATCGGCTCCTACCGGCAGCGGCAAAACTCTCGCTTATCTTCTTCCTTTGTTACAGCAATTACAGGCCCGTTCCGGCACAGGTATCGGGGCTTTAATTGTGGCACCTACCCGAGAGCTGGTACGGCAAATTACCGGTCTGGCGCGCACCTTATGCGATAAGCAGACACTCAATGTAGTGGCGATTACCGGCGGAGATAAAAACCAGAAAATTCAACGCCAACTGTTAGCCGAGGCGCAAGTTGTAGTGGCAACGCCGGGACGTTTGACGGAGCTGGTGAGCGCCGGGGAAGTAGCTGTGGATCAGCTTCGCTTTTTGGTACTCGATGAAGCCGATCGTGCACTGGCTATGGGGCTGCAGGCGGATGTATTCAAGCTGGCCAGCGCGCTGCCCGCTGAGCGACAAACTCTTTTATTGTCGGCGACTTTGCAGGCGCCGGGGCTGGAGAATTTGGTCACGCAATTGGTCCCCAGCGGCCAGGTGCAACGCATTCACCTTGAGCCTGCCAACGACAACCGCGAACATGAAATACTATTAGCCGATGACTTGGCCCATAAATGCCAGTTGCTTCCAGCATTGTTGGCTTCGCGTTCGTTTGAACGGGCGCTGATTTTTGCCAACACCCGCGAGCGAGTAGAGACTCTTTCTCATGTGCTGGATAAAGCCGGCTTGCCCTGTGCTTATTTGCATGGCGATTTGGATACGGCTCGACGTAAACAAGTGTTGCAGCGCTTTATTCGCGGCCATGTCGCTATTTTGTTGGCCACGGATGTGGCCGCGCGTGGTTTGGATGTGGCGGGCATGGACTTGGTGATTAATGCCGATATGCCTTTTAACGTGCCCGCCTTTGTACACCGGGCGGGACGCACCGGGCGTATGGGTCAGCAGGGCAGAGTGGTGTCGCTGGTGACTGCGCAGAGTTGGAATTTGATGGTAGAAGTGCAGCAGCACTTGGGAGTCAGTGCACGCATTCTTGTGCTGGCTGGTTTGCAGGGGCATTATCAAGGTCCGAAAAAACTTAAAAGTTCGGGCAAAGCTGCGGGCAAGAAAAAGAAAACCACCGAGAAAGACAAACAGAAAAAAACCGAGGTCGCCAAACCCAAACAGCGTCACCGCGAGCGCAAGAATATTGGCAAGCGACGCCAGCCTGTTGCTCAGCGGCAAGAGACGAGTGATGATTAAGTTGTGGCGGCGCTGGCGCGAAGCGCGCATTGTGCGTCGCCATCCGATTGATGAGCGCGATTGGCAGATGGTACTAGCCCAGTTGCCGCTGTTGGCACGACTGACGAATAAAGAACTGGCCCGGCTGCGACGCATGGCCATTTTGTTTATGCATGAAAAGGAGTTTGTGGGCGTGGGCGGTCAAGTGTTGACGGGCAATATGGCGCTGCTGATTGCGCTGCAAGCCTGCTTGCCTATCCTCAATCTCGGATTACACTGGTATCGAGGTTGGCGCAGTATTCTCGTTTACCCTTCCGCTTTTCGTGCGCGCCGGACATTAACGGATAATCACGGTATTCAGCACCATATGAATGAAGCCATGCTCGGCGAGGCTTGGCAGCAGAGCGGGGTGATTCTCTCTTGGTCCGCGACAGCCACCGCCGGGATTATCGACGGACAAAATCTGGTCATACACGAATTTGCCCATAAGCTGGATATGCTCAATGGCGAGGCCGATGGTTTTCCGCCCCTGCGTCCGGGCATGTCCGTAGCGGATTGGACTCAGGCATTCACCCAAGCTTACGAACATTTTTGTCAGCAGATAGAGGCAGGTGCGCCCACCACCCTGGACCCCTATGCGGCCGTGAATCCGGCAGAGTTTTTTGCTGTGGTCAGCGAAGTCTTCTTTGAAACACCGCAAATCCTTCACGATAGTTACCCCGCCGTTTACCAACAGTTGGCGCGTTTTTTTGATCAATACCCTCTAGCTCATACCCCTTGAGTCATCGGCCGCTGTAAATACACGTTGGGCCTGGTCGATGGGCAAGGGTTGCAAAGTGTCTTTTATTTGTCATACAAGTTTCATTGACCCCCCTACAACTTGGGTCTAGTATGAAGTGCGAGGGCATATACAGTGTTTGGCCATAAGGTTAACACCTTGCACTGCCCCTGCTGTGGTTGCGTGTGGCCAAATCCATGTCCGGGTTTTTCATGCATCTACCTAAAGGAGTGAATTTCTTCGCGTTGTTCAAGTAGGGTTTATTGCTG
>Ga0079223_10001384_pt1 | contig 14310 bp, 9 predicted proteins | sample Stecom2011_FD_75072 | JGI IMG/M metagenome (GOLD analysis project Ga0079223, IMG submission 75072) | Agricultural soil microbial communities from Utah to study Nitrogen management - Steer compost 2011 | ecosystem: Environmental > Terrestrial > Soil > Agricultural land | place: USA: Utah... | reverse complement strand
CTCACCTACATACTCATGACCTATTGTCATTGGTGTTTTGATTGTTTTCTGAGACCAGTCGTCCCATTTATAAATATGAAGGTCTGTTCCGCAAATCGATGTTTTTTTTATTTTGATCAATACATCGTTTACACCAAAAGAAGGAACAGGCACTTCTTCCATCCAAATACCTTTTTCAGGTCGCAGTTTTACAAGTGCTTTCATATTATTTTATAACATTTAGTTTTTTACCTATTTTGATAAATGCTGCAATTGCTTTATCCAGATGTTCTTTCTCATGTCCTGCCGATAATTGAACACGGATGCGGGCTTCTCCTTTTGGAACCACCGGATAATAAAATCCTGTCACGTAAATATCTTCTGCAAGCAGTTCCTCTGCAAATTCTTGCGATAGTTTTGCATCATACAGCATAACTGCACAAATAGCTGACTGTGTAGGTTTTATATCAAATTTTGCCGCCAGCATTTTAGAAATAAAGTATTCTACATTCTCATGAAGTTTATCCTGAAGATGATTTGATTCTTCCAACATATTGAATGCCTCAATCCCTGAAGCGGCTACCATTGGAGGTATTGAGTTTGAAAATAAATATGGTCGCGACCTCTGACGTAACATATCTATTATTTCCTTCCTGCCTGTTGTGAAACCACCTATTGCTCCTCCAAATGCTTTACCGAGAGTTCCTGTGATTATATCAACTTCTCCCATCACATTATATAATTCTGTCACACCTCTACCGGTTTTACCAACAACGCCGGCAGAATGGCTCTCATCAACCATTACCAAAGCGTCATATTTTTCAGCCAGTTCTAATATTTTATCCAAAGGAGCCTGGTTTCCATCCATAGAAAACACCCCGTCTGTTACAATAATTCTGAATCTCTGTGACTGAGCTTCTTTTAATTTATCTTCCAGATCTGCTACATCTGCATTTGCATAACGATATCTTTTTGCTTTGCAAAGACGCACACCATCAATTATTGATGCATGATTTAATGAGTCTGAAATAATAGCATCCTCATCTGTAAAAAGAGGTTCAAATAGTCCGCCATTAGCATCAAAACAAGATGCATATAAGATTGTATCTTCAGTATGGAAAAACTCACTAATTGTTTTCTCCAGTTCTTTATGATAATCCTGTGTGCCGCAAATAAACCGTACAGACGACATGCCGTAACCACGTTCATCAAGCGCTTTTTTTGCAGCTGATATAAGTCTCGGGTGATTCGACAACCCAAGATAATTATTTGCACAAAAGTTGAGCACATTTTGTCCTGATTCTACTTGAATTTCGGCTTGTTGAGGGGTAACTATAATCCGCTCATTTTTGTAAAGCCCGGCTTCTTCAATATTCTTTAGCTCAGTTTGAAGGTGTTGTTGTATTTTTCCGTACATATTATTTATTTTTTTAAGTGGTTAATTATTTCCTTTATCAATCTTTAAATCAACTAATCAATTCTGTTGCTATCTTCAATTAATGTTGAAGGCAATGACTTCTTGGATTTCACTCCCAGCTCTCGTAGCTTTTCTGCCTGACTGATCAGATTACCGTTACCTGACTTCAGTTGTGAATAAGCTTTATCATAACTACGTTTTGCTCTGTCGAGATGATTGTCGATTTCTGTCAGTGAAGTCACAAAATTTACAAACTTATCATACAGTGCTGCTCCTCTTTCTGCAATCTCCAATGCGTTACGGTTCTGATATTCCCTCTTCCATAAATCTGCTATCAGTTTAAGAGCTGCTATCAAGTTGGTGGGACTAATCAGGAGAATATTCTTTTCATAGGCATACTGCCACAAATTCTCCTCATGTTGCAAAGCTAATATATATGCAGGTTCATTAGGTATAAACATCATTACAAAATCCAGAGTAGATGCATAATCCTGATAATTTTTGCTGCTCAACTCTTCAATATGCTTTCTAACAGATCGTAAATGGTCTCTGATAAATTGTTTTTGTTCTTCAGGATTATCTGTCCCGATATAGCTTGAAAATGCTGTCAATGACACTTTAGAATCAATAATAACTTTTCTGTTATCAGGATAAGATATAATCACATCGGGTTTCATCCGTGTCCCATCAGAGTTTATAATTATTTTACCATCTTCATCTTTAAGATGTTCCTGGATAAAATATTCACGTCCCTTTACCAGTCCTGAACCCTCCAAAATATTCTCCAATATCAATTCTCCCCAATCGCCCTGAACTTTTGAGTTACCCCTTAGAGCCATAGTCAGATTATTGGCCTCATCACTCAAACGGCCGTTCATCTCTCTTAAATTTTTCAACTCCTGACCAAGTGAAAAGCGTTCACGAGACTCATTCAAATATACATCTTCCACTTTCTTGCGAAACGAATCGATATTCTCACCAAAAGGTTTTAGTATTGAATCCAGATTAATACGATTAATATTAGTAAACTTTTCAGTCTTCTCTTCTAGTATCCTCGAGGCAATATTTTCAAATTCCAGATTAAATTGTTTGTGTAATTCTGATATCTCATATTTCTGAGTCTCTAGTTTTTCAGATAAAGCATTATTATCTGCGACGGTAGAAGCTAACAATCTGTTAACCTCATTATACTCATCAGTTTTTATTTTCAGATCCAGTCTGCATCGTTCAATCTCTTTCTCCATGTCTGTGAGTCGCTCATTCAAAACAAGCAATTCAGTTCTTCGAGAAATATTAACTTCAGACAAATCATCAAACATCTTTTTGGGTACCGTTTTTGTCTTAAATAGCAACGAAGTAATTATCCATGCTAATATCCCGCCGAAAGCGAATCCTATTATAATGTAATAATACTCCATATATTCTATTGATTCAAAACCTTCTTATAAATATCAAGCTGAAGACGACATTTGTCTGAGTTGGCACTTCTTATATTATATGATTTTACTGAAATTTCTTCAGAAAAAGCTCTGTTTCTAAAAAAAGTTCCTATTGCACCTGCACACATAACGGGATCACCTGATTGAAAATAATATACTGTCTCTTTATGTGATCCCAGTTCAGGCATAGCTCCTGCAAATGAGGCAACTGTTGGTGTGCCAACGTGTATAGCTTCATCAAGTGCCATACAGTATGATTCCACGAACGAAGGTATTACCGCGACATTTGTTTTGTGTAAACTCTTTACAATCTCTTCAGCATTAATAGGACCTATCCAGTTTACATTATCTACGATACCTGATTTTGCTATTTTCTTTTTAATCCAGTTATAATATCCATATCCCAATATGCCTTGTCTGCCCGTACTCCCTGCAACATTTAGCTTTACAGAGGGGAACTCTTTTTTCAATATTGTAATTGCATCAATTAAAACATGCAATCCTTTATATGAAACAATAGATGAAAAGGTTGTAAAAACTGAATAAGGTTCACAGTTACTATAATCCCATTTCACAGCATTAATAAATTCATCCCTGAGTAACATCTTTGTTTCAAACAATTCTGCATCTTTATTAATATTCCTGATGTGATTTCTAACCCAAACAGACTGAGTAGTTATAAACGAGAAGTTCTTGATGATTTCTTTTTCAAATTCACCCCACTTTTTAAAATTTGCTTTTTGTCCTATTATTGAGTCTGAAGGTTTTATTATCTCTCTCGGTCCAATTGTTGCTAAAATCTCTTTAAATGTCATCCCCGAGTAGAAATACTTATAAATCTCCGATTTCAGACCTTGAATTTCAAGTATTACTTTTCCTGAAATAATATTTCTTGCTTTAAGCAGTCCCCAGAAAGACTCTGTTCCCCAAATATGAATTATATCAGGTTGTACTTCCTCTGTGATTTTTACAATATCTCTGATAATTGATTTCTTAGGTAATCCTCTTTTATTTAATTTTGATGAAGGAATTACCCATTGTTTAATGGATGAGAAATCTTCTCTAATAGTGCTTTGAACCCCTGCTTGCGTTATATTGAACAGTTCTATCTCTCCCGACTGAACTAATTCTGTTGCCATTGAATGTGACCATGTACCGGTTGCATCTAGCTTTCTTTCAGTGAAATACACCGAACCCATCCAAAGCACCTTCATTCTCCTATCCATTACTATTCAGAGGTTTATATAAAATGCATAAATATTTACTTTATATTTTTCAACACATGGCCCATTTTCTTCTTCTTTGTTTCCATATAAAAATGATTGTACTTATTTGGAGTAATTTCCAAAGGCACATTTTCAACTACAGTTAGCCCGTAAGACTCAAGTCCTATTCTCTTTTTAGGATTGTTAGTCATTAATCTCATATTCTTTACATCAAGACTCCTGAGTATCTGAGCACCAACACCATAATCTCTTTCATCTGCCTGATATCCAAGATGCAAATTGGCATCAACAGTATCATAGCCCTGCTCCTGAAGTTTATACGCTTTAGCCTTTGCCATCAATCCAATTCCACGACCTTCCTGGTTAAGGTATACCAATACACCTTTACCCTCTTTTTCAATAAGTTGCAATGCTTTATGAAGCTGTTCGCCACATTCACACCTCATAGATCCAAAAATATCACCTGTCATACAAGATGAGTGCACTCTTACAAGAATTGAATCATTTGCCTCCCATTCACCCTTTATTAGTGCCACGTGCTCTTGTCCTGTAGCCGTTTGAAGAAAAGGTATCATATTAAACTCTCCATATTCTGTTGGTAGTTTAACCGCCTCACCACGTTCAATCAGTGACTCAGTTTTAAGACGATATTTAATAAGGTCAGCTACAGAAACAATCTTTAGGTCAAACTTTTTAGCTAACTTCATTAGTTCCGGCAGACGAGCCATTGAACCATCCTCATTTTTTATTTCAGCTAGTGCACCTGCAGGATATAAACCTGCCAAACGTGCAAAATCAATAGTTGCTTCAGTATGACCTGCACGACGTAATACACCTTTGGATTGTGCTCTTAAAGGAAAAATATGACCCGGACGACCAAAATCTTCAGGAGCAGTCTCATCTCGTGTGAGAGCCATGATGGTTTGAGCTCTGTCGTGAGCAGAAATACCTGTTGTACAACCATGTGTCAGGAGGTCTATTGAAACGGTAAACGGTGTTGCATGAACCGAAGTGTTTTGTGTAACCATCATTGGAAGTTCCAGTTCTTCTGCTCTCTCCTTAGTGATTGGGGCACAGATCAACCCCCTTGCATAAGTCTCCAGGAAATTCACTTTTTCCGGAGTAATGCATTCAGCGGCAATAATTAAATCGCCTTCATTCTCTCTATCTTCATCGTCAACCACAATTATGAAATTACCTTTTCGGATTTCTTCTATGGCTTCCCCAATGTCATCTAATTTTATCTCTTCTTGCATATCAATTTACATTTATGCTGTTGCTAACATTATTAACTCACTGTTCAACCGCATTATTGTTTTCAAATCTTTTTTTATTCTCAACTCAAATGGCACAGACAGGAGTCTAAAAATAATTCCTACCGGAAAAAAGTACATACATGTCTTAGCAAATGTTGTGCCTGTTTTAAAAACACGAACATTGTTTATCAATACAGGGTACTCTTCTGCTTTAGACAAAACATCCGGCTTTATCGAATTCGAAACTTTATTAAGTATTATCTCTAATTTCGTTTTAATTGAAAAATATTCTTTATCACAAGTTATATCTGTCCAGTATTTCCTGTATGATAATGTTGTCTTATCTTCCAGGAATAAGTTTATGTCTTCAGAAAGCTCCCTCAATGATAATGCAATCTCATTATACTGAGGTTGTTCTATTATAACACTTTTGAGGGGATATTTTCTCTTTTCACGTATAAAAAAGAATCTTTTAAAGAAGTTGGAATAAGTATCCAAGTTCAATATTACAGAGTCATTCATTGCTTTATATGTAAGGAAAACTCCTACCGGAAGAAGCAGTAGTGAGCTGAACCACATTCCAAACCAATGTGCCCAAACTCCGTCACGTGTCATTTTATACCCCACATTATCCAAAATATAATAAATTATGAACAGGATAACTGATATAACAATCGGAGTTCCTAAACCTCCTTTTCTAACAATCGATCCTAGTGGAGCACCTATAAAAAAGAATATAAGACAAGTAAATGGTATTGTGAATTTTCTGTGCCATTCTACCCAGTGCCTGTTTATTGTTTTCTGTGTTGTTGTTTTATTTAACGACCTGAATAGAAACTCATTACTATTGTTTTCAGCTTTCATTGATGCATTTTGCAGTATACTTGATTGCTCCTCCAGTTTTTTCGATACAAGTAGTGTGTCAGGAGAAGGAACCACTATATCAGAATTAACATTTGATCTGATTATAGAATCTTTTTTTTCGTTAGGATAGCTGTTTCTAAAAGTGAGATAGGAATAATTTTTCATCATAGTCCTGTCAACAATATTCACACTATCCATTAAATGCTCCATCGAATCAATTGAAACTGTCAGCTCAGATAAGTTTTTAGATACGTAATTACTTGTAGAACTTCCTTCAATAACCTCTTCACCCATTCGAGAAAAATTTGCATCATAGGGAATAAGCATTGTTTTTTTAGTAAAATTCTCTCTTGAGTATGGCACAAAATCCTGATCGTATCTGGAACTTGCTCCCTGATTGGAATTCTGAAACTGCTGTCCGCTGTACATAGTAAAGATCAACATCGTCTTGTCTTCCGACATTCCCATTTCTGCTGAATCACAAACTATTACCCTCATGTTGTTAAACCCGCTGGCAATATCATAGATCATTACATCGTGCAACACGCCTGTTTTCTGATCTTTTCTCTCTACATAAAGATTATATCCATCAATCTCTTTGTAAAAAACCTGTTCAGGTATATCGAGCTCAGGAGATGCCTGTCTGATAGAAATTAAAAGTGAGTAAAACTTTGTCTGTATAATTGGTAAAGAATTATTCTGGAAGAAAAAAGCACCAATGCTAATAAAAAAAACAAGTACTATAAGCGGCTTCATTGTTTTTAGCAAAGGAATTCCTGCTGATTTTATAGCAAGAAGTTCAAGGTTTTCGCCCAAGTTACCGAAAACCATCAAAGACGCCAGCAAAATTGATAATGGGAGAGCCAACGGAATGAGATTGAGTGCTGCATAGAAGAACATCTCTCCAATAACATCAAGGCCCAAGCCTTTACCAACCATATCCTCAACATATTTCCATAAAAATTGCATTAATACCAAAAACAGGCATATTACAAATGTCATCAGGAATATCGGGATGAAAGTCTTTAAAATATAACTGTATAACCTTTTTATATGGAAATCTTTTCTCATTGATAAGACAAAATGAGGCTCATTTAACTATTTGGCAAAGATAATAAAAACGGATGGAATTCTATACACCAAGCCTTCTCTTCATTTCTTCAATTTGTGATTCCCACAAGGTAATGGCATCTCCTTTTTCATCAGGTTCGGCAAAATCAGTTATTTCAAGAGTCATATCACCAGACAAATCAAGTTTCCTAAGCCTAAACTCAAAATAAACATCTTCTTCATCGTCAGTCCATCTGTATCTGATACACGATTGTGGCCTACTTTGAATTATTTCTGCCTGACTTTGGCTTTTCCCCCATGTAAAAGTGTAAATAGATTCGGTTTCATCCATTGTAACATCTTCGGCAAACCATTCAGAAAGACCATCGATTTGGCTAATCATACGCCATAAGCTACTCTGGGTGGCGTTTCCCATGAGAAACTCGATATGGAATTTTTCTTGTAACATGAATCTTTTAAATATTGAGACACAATATACAACATTTTTCTCTTTTTTATCAATAATGAATGAATATTAATACTGTTGTTTATACAAGAACATAAAAAAAGGTGAATCGTTTTGTGATCCACCCTTACTTTTATGAGATTTATTTAATTATCTAATCGCTCAAATTTCTTTACCATTATCATGATTTGGAAGGTATTCCACGAATGCTTCTATAGCTTCATAAGAGGCGAGACCTAATTTCCAGTATAAATCAGCTGTGGCCCGGTTGCGATCTTCTGAACGCTGCCAAAACAACCTCTCATCATCACCAAGAAACGGAGCTCCTTCCATTTGTGACTGGTGCTGCAGTATTGCATTTCTTTTCTGACGAAGTTCCTCCGGTGATAGCGGTACAGCCATTTCAATATGGTCTATCTCCCACTCCATCCATGCTCCGCGATACATCCAAACCCTGCAGTCTTTATACCAATCTTCTTCCTTAAGTATATCTATTGCTGCGAGTATTCCATCAAGACAAACCTTATGTGTTCCATGCGGATCTGCAAGGTCTCCTGCAACATATATCTGGTGTGGTTTGATAGTTTCTATAAAGTCTTTGATGATATAAACATCCTTTTCTGAAATAGGATTTTTTTTAACTGTTCCCGTTTCGTAGAATGGTAAATCCAGAAAGTGTACGTTCTCCTCAGGGAGACCTACATATCTGTCTGCCGAGCGTGCCTCTTCTCTACGTATTCTGGATTTTATAAACAGTATATCAGCTGTATCTATATCATCTTTTTTCTTATCATGCATCAGAAATTTACGTATTTCATCATATTTCTCCTTTATCTTGTTATTATCCGGATCAAATTTCTTACGTAAACTTTTTAATACTGAAATATAACGTATCACCTCTTCATCTCCAACAGCTATATTGCCTGATGTCTGATATGCCACGTGCACTTCATGCCCCTGATTAACAAGTCTCTGAAATGTTCCACCCATAGAAATAACATCGTCATCGGGATGTGGACTAAATATTATTACTTTCTTAGGATAGGGTTTAGCTCTTTCAGGTCGGTATGTATCATCTGCATCAGGTTTTCCTCCCGGCCAGCCTGTAATCGTATGCTGCAAATCATTGAAGATCTTTATATTAACATTATATGCAGATCCGTATAGGGTAATAAGTTCGCTCAAACCATTGTCGTTGTAGTCTTTATTTGTCAACTTCAGAATCGGTTTATCCACAACTCCGCAAAGCCACACTATTGCTCTGCGGATCAATTTACTATCCCATTCACAATTAGTTACCAGCCAAGGGCGGCTAATACGAGTAAGTTCAGAAGCAGCAGCCAAATCCACATATACAACTGCCTCTGTATGTGTCTGTAAAACGGAACCAGGAATCAAATCGGTGACAGGACCTTCAACAATATCTTTTATACTTTCTGATTTCTGCTCACCCCATGCAACTAATGCAATTTTTTTAGCTACCAAAATATCGTAAAGCCCCATTGTAATTGCACTTACAGGTACTTTATCCAGTGAACCAAAATTACGGGATATATCAGATCTTGAATCACCGTCGAGCATTACCAATCTAGTTTGTGAATGAAGGCTGCTACCTGGCATATTAAAACCGACGTTACCTTTAGTCCCTAATCCCAAAAGAAGGTAATCCAATCCACCTCTCTCTTTAAGATCATTCTCAAATGCTTCACAGTTTTCTGCTATCAGATCTTTTTCAACTGTGGCATCCGGAGAAAAAATATTCTTCGGATCTATATCTATTCGATCTAAAAACAAATCTTTCAACATCTGCAAATTACTATAAGAGAAATCCATTACAGGATAAAACTCATAAGTATTGAAAATGATAACATTCTTAAAACTCAGGCCATCCTCTTTATGCAATCTTACCAATTCATCATATACAGGTGCGGGAGATGAACCTCCGCTGATTCCAAGCACAAAAGGTTTCCCATTTTTTGCCTTATTTGTAATTTCTTTTGCGATATCATTAGCGATCTTTTTAGCAGCTTTTTTAGACTCTTCAAAGATAGCTACCGGTAGCTTTTCAAAGCGCGACAGGTTATATTCCTCGAAATCATTTTCCGGTCTGTAATACTTTTTGGAAACACGTTCAAGTGTGATTTGTGAACTAAGATCTAATCTCATAATAATTTTTGAATTTAAAATGATAACATTACATTAAACAACTTGTTCCTTTTTGCTATCTATATTCTTGGTAACTCTGCCGTAAATATAAAGTGCAACTGCAGAAATCATTCCTATACCTACAAAAACGTACCATATAAAATGTGCATTTTCAGTAGCTGCTGCATAGCTCAGGGTATCAAGTACACCCGACTCATTTGTAAACAAACGTGGATCAGGACAAAATTTATCAAGCAGGAAACCTGATAATCCAAATGCAAAAAGGTATGAAAAGAAGGAGTGAAGATGGCTGAATCCTAAGTATAAGCCCTCTTCTCCTTTTGGTGCCTGAAGAGAAAAATACTCCAGGTATCGTGGAGAAATAAAGCACTCGGCAATAGCTTGAAATGCAATTCCTACTATCATCATAAATGCCACAGGATGTAATCCCAGAATATAACTTTCGCCTACCTGGGTATTTATTGACATTATAAGTGCCGAAAAAGGAATAATCAACATGCCAATCATCATTGATCTTATCGCACTTTTTTTCTTCATCAACGAAGTTACAAAATTTACCGATATGAAAACCACCAACGGGTTAACATTTGCATACCAACCAGGCGATGCATCTTCTCCTATTAATCTTATTACATACTTTGGCATTGTTGCATACATTTGGCTCTGAATCATCCAAAAACCGCTGACGATAATTATAAGTATCAACAAACGCCCATTGAGCATAACTTTCATGAAAGAGCGCCCAACTTCGGCAAAACTCTTTCCCTTACCTTCTGTTTTGGCAGATTTATAAAAAAAGTAAACTGCAACCAGCGCCAGCAGTGTCATAGCAGCAGAGAAGTAGTTAAGGTAAACGAGACCCTGGTCCCCCATACTTCTTCTAAGAGGATCAACTACCGTCTTGCCTGTGAAGGCGCCAATATTCACCATCATGTAGAATATTGAATACCCACGAGCTCTGTTTTCAGGAGTTGTTTCTCTTGCTACTGTTCCGGAGATTACCGATTTTATAAAAGCGCCACCTATAACAACAAGAATAAGGGGTGCAATAATCGACCATCTTAAATAGCTTTCGTTGATACCGGTATATGTAGTAGTCATACCATATTCAACCAACCCGGCATTCTCAAGCATCGTAGGAAGTATCCCTAAACCTGCATATCCTATTGTCAAAAAAGTAAACGCAAAAATTATAGCTGACCTGAAACCAATTTTATCTGCAAAAGCTCCTGCGAACACAGGTAGCAAGTAGAGTGATGCAGAAAATATTCCGGCAATCAAACCGGCTTCAATATCACTGAAGCCCCATACATTAGACAAGTAAAGAGTTATAACTATAAATACAGCATAATATGCCAGTCGCTCCAGGAGTTCAACGAAGTTTGCTACCCAGAAAGGCTTAGAAAATTTTGCCATCAAAAGGAAATTAAAAGTTAATTTATGAATGTTTTTAATTAAGTAGACAAAGATAAATAAAATCTTTTAATAGGAATACACTTTTTTAATTAAGGTCAACTACAGTTATACCTGCACCTCCAAATTGTACATGTTCGTCATGAAAATGTGCTACTCCGTTGACGGTTCCCAAATAATCCCTAATTATCTGACGCAATGCACCTGTACCTGTTCCGTGCAATATACGCACTCTTGAAATTCCTAATTGCAAGGCATCGTCAATAAAATATATTACTGCCTGCAATGCTTCATCACCTCTAAGACCTCTTACATCAATATCTTGCTTGAAGTTAAGTCGCCTCTCATGAAGTATATCCCGGGTATTTGATGCTTTTATCTCTTTTTTCACCTGATTATTACTAACTTTCTCAAGCTTATCAAGGTCAATAGTAGATTTTATCATTCCGAAAGCAACAGTAGCTTTTTTGCCAGAAATATCCATTATTTCACCTGTTGATGTCTGTCCTTTAAGTCGTACAACATCCCGAGGCTTCAATTTGTCAGGTTTTTTTAATTCAGCTACTGATGGTTTTGCTGTTTTACGTTTTTGTTTTTTATTGAGACTCTTTTCCTTTTTTCCCATATCACCAAAAGCTCGCAAATTTCCTTCATCCCTTAGTTCGGTAGTTCCAACCTTTTCTCTAAAACTGTTCAACTCCTTACGAATCTGCCTGGTTTTCTCTTTATCAGCCTCGGCCTCTTTTATTTCGCGAATGGTATTTTCGATACGTGCATTACTTTCAGCTAGCAACTGTTCAGCCTGCTGTTTTGCTTGTGCAAGAATCTCTTTCTTCTGTCTGTTTATATCCTCCAGACTGCTTTCATACTTAGACGACAGCTCCTCAAGTCGTTTTTTTTCACGACGTATCTCATCACGTTTGCGCTCCCAGTATCTTTTGTCTCTTGAAATATCCTGAAGGTATTTATCCATATTGATATAATCGCTGCCAACAATCTCAGATGCTTCTGCAATTACATCTTCAGGCAGACCGATATTGCGTGCAATCTCCACGGCAAATGAACTTCCCGGGTTACCAATCGATAGGCGGAACAGAGGTTTCATTTCATGACGATCATACAGCATCGCACCATTTACAACTCCTGCATGCTCATTGGCAAAATGCTTAAGATTCTGATAGTGAGTGGTGATTACGCCAAAAGATTTCTTACGGTTAAACCTGTCAAGAAGTGCTTCAGCAATAGCTGCACCAATTTGAGGCTCCGTACCACTTCCAAATTCATCAATCAGCAATAGCGATTTCTCATTGCACCGTTTTTCAAAGTATTTCATATTCATCAGGTGTGAGCTGTATGTAGACAAATCATTTTCAATAGACTGCTCATCACCAATATCTATAAAAATATCTTCGAAAATCCCTACCCTTGAGTTCTCTTTAAGTGGAATTAATAGTCCGCACTGCACCATATACTGGAGTATGCCTACTGTCTTAAGACATACCGACTTACCTCCGGCATTCGGTCCTGAAATAACCAATATCCTGTTTTCTCCTTCAAGAGTGATGTCCAGAGGAACAATCTTTCTGTTTTGCTTCTTCAGAGCCAGTTCAAGAAGCGGATGCACAGCATGTATCCAGTCTATTTTCTGTACATTCTCAATTGATGGCATAATCCCGCCAATATATAGTGAAAAAGATGCCTTTGCCTGAATAAAATCTATCTTAGCTAAAAACTCATACGACTCCAACAGATCAGGCAAATATGGTCTGAGGTAATTAGTAAATTCAGTAAGTATTTTAATTATTTCCCTTCTTTCCTCGCTTTCAAGCTCCCTGATACGGTTATTTGCCTCAACAACTTCCGATGGTTCAATAAAAACTGTCTTTCCTGATGCCGATTCGTCATGAACAATACCTTTTATCTTCCTTTTATGAGACGGATTTACAGGTATAACCAGACGCCCGTCACGCATACTTGGCGATACATCTTTATCAACATATCCTTCAGCCTGAGCTTTCCGCATAATAGAATTCAGACTTTTGGATATTCCGTTCATGGTATTTGTCAGCTCTCTTCTTATTTCGGATAAACGTGGTGATGCATGATCTTTTATCTGACCAAAACTATCCAGAATATGATCTATCCTTTTTGTAATTTCGGGATAAGTAACTACTCCCTCGGTCAATGCCAGTAAGTGAGGATACTTAGGCTCCTTATCTTCATCGCTATGTAAAAAAGAGACTATACCGTTGATTGTATGCAATGAACGCCGCAGTTCAAACAAAGCACTCTGCTCAACCCATGAACCTTCAACCCTGATTCTTCGTAAAACGGGACGCATATCAAAAAAACTGTCAAAAGGAAAATTGTCCTCTTCCTCTTTAATTTTTACAAACTCCTCTGTCTGCAACAGCTTTACCAATATCTCATCAAAATCAGATGAAAATCGCATCTCTTCCACCTTCTCTTTGCCAAGGGGACTAAAACAACGATCAGTAATCAGCTGACGAACCTTCTGAAAGTCTATTTTTTGTTCGAAATTATCGGGATAAATCACATTTTTAATAACTAATACAGTTTCAAGCTTTTTCTAAATGTGCAGAATTACAATATAAAACTGAAAAACAAAGATTCGGTTTAGTCTGACTTATCCGACATAGCCTGTTTTATGTTTCTTTGGGAGTGAATCACTCGCTTTCCGCATATCATCCGTATATTATCCGCTTATTACCGGCTTATTACCGGCTTATATCAACTATGTAGTTTTATATACCGATGATAAACTAAATATAAGCAAAAGATAAAGATTATTAGACTAAACTTCAGTTTATCTATTGATAATTCCTGTACGAATAAATGTAAATTAGACCTTAAAAAAAGAGTTTTAAAAAAACTAATAAACTAAGTTGCATTTTGATTTGGCAAAATTAAAAAGTTGTACTACTTTTGCACTTCAAATTTGGCGAGATAGCTCAGTTGGTTAGAGCGCATGATTCATAATCATGAGGTCCCGGGATCATGCCCCGGTCTCGCT
>Ga0079223_10001381_pt1 | contig 14317 bp, 15 predicted proteins | sample Stecom2011_FD_75072 | JGI IMG/M metagenome (GOLD analysis project Ga0079223, IMG submission 75072) | Agricultural soil microbial communities from Utah to study Nitrogen management - Steer compost 2011 | ecosystem: Environmental > Terrestrial > Soil > Agricultural land | place: USA: Utah... | reverse complement strand
ATGTAATAACCAAGGACTGAGTCCTTGGTGTAAACCCAGTGCGTGAAAAGCAATCTCAAAAATAAAACGACCTAATTGCATGCAATTAGGTCGTTTTATTTTTGAGATTGTGTATATGATAATCGTTTAACGGATGGACTCACGTCCATCCCTACTACATGTCATCCCGCTGGGATTATATGCTTATAAATGATATGATTTGTAACTTGAATGCCTAATCCCCAATAATTAGTCTTGATCCCTTAAATGTACGTTCGAACATGTTAAATACGATCGATACTTATTAAACAATAAATATATTAAGAAGAATGAATTTTATCTTGATTGAATAATCAAGAGTTGTTTTAATTGCAATCAAAGGTTTTACAGTTGATTTAATGCAAGATTAAAATAAGTGAAAAATATTTTTTTTAAGTGTGGAATTTAAATGGTTATTAAAAAGTAGACTTGTTGATACCTATAAAAAACGCGAGAGAGAATGAACAGGCGTCCTTTCTCTCTCGCTAATCAACCTAACCTAACCACCTAAATCACTATAAAGGTAACTAATGTTTAGTGTTAAACAAGCGTTTTAAATAAAAAAAATGTTAAAAAACACTTCTATAAATGTAACTTATTGGATTAGAGGGAGGTCTGTTTTTTAAATATGATTTATTTTTTTTAAATATTTCTTTATACTTCTTTCGGTAAGAGATAATTTCGAGTAAGTGGTCCTTCGTTCATGAGTAAATCGATAATCGATAGGTTGGGATAAAACGGATATTTATCTGAGAATACTTGAATATATGATCGTTGGGGAATATTAAAAGTTTTTTTATCTAATGAAATTCTAAAATCCTCTGGACTTTTAGGAACAATATATTCTTTAGTGAATGAAATGCTTATTTCTAAATCCAACCAAATTAATAATTGATAAAGAATATTTAAATTAAAAACATAAAGTAAACTTTCTTCTTGATAAATAAGTGATTTTAACTCGGGACCGTAATAAAAAAAGTAAGGCGCATGCTTGTAGCTACTTTGCAGTGCTTTCCAATGGTCTTTACGCCAATCCGTATCGTTAGTGATGCGAATGTTTTTCACAGGAGTCTTACTGCCATCAGGTCGCATAACGGGAACGCTCAAGTACATTGGACCATTACTTTCTAATATCTGAGTCCGATTTCTCCACGTTTGCTTCTTGTAGTGCTCATATAAATCAATTTCAATTGCATTGTGTTTCGCAATGGATTGAAAATAAGGAATACTTCCAAAGTAATTTGTAGAGAAAATCATTATTTAATTCCTGTAAATAATCGGTCCCAACGAACACCTCCATTTGGATCTTTAGAATACCAAACCATTGAAGCCCTACCTACAATATGGTCTTCAGGAACAAATCCCCATACCCTAGAATCTGCTGAATTATAACGGTTATCTCCCATCATCCAATAATAGTTCATTTCAAAGGTGTATTCAGTAGCTTCTTTTCCATCGATGAAGTACTTCCCGTCCTTCTCCTCAAACGTATGTAGTTCATACGCTGTAATTACCCTTTCGTACCATGATACATTGTGCGGAGTTAATTCAATTGTAACTCCTTTTTTAGGAATCCAAAAAGATTCAAAGTTTGAAACAGTATTGTTATGATCAAATGATTTTGGGTAATAATTTAAGTTATTTACCTTCTCTCCGGCAGACATAGATGAAACATCTTTTCTGGTTGGGTTAACCAATGTAAATTGAGCATCAGGATAACTCTTTTTAAGAGCAGCCATTTCAGATGCTGTTAAATTCATTATTCCATTATAATAATCACGATCTATTTCTAACCCATATTTTGTCTTCATGACTCTTGGTGAAGGCAGTGTTATATTCGAAACTTGGTATTGAAGGTTCTGAAATTCAAAAATCGGAGCTTTATTTCCATTCACATAAACTTGTGAGTCTTCGATTCTCAGAGAGTCTCCAGGGATTCCAATACATCGTTTAATGTAATTTTCTCTTTTATCAACTGGACGATAAACAACTCCGAAGTGTTCAACGATCCCTCCATCTGAATTAGAGTAAGTTCTCTTATTGATGGCAATTTCATAACGTGCTTTATCGCGCCATGTTTCGATATTATCGATGAAGTCTTGGTATATTTCATCAATCATTTTTTGAAGGTTACGATCAAGTTTGTTTGCCTCGATTTGCATAATGCTATCAAGTGCTTCCCCTTCATATTTCAGAGAAAGCTCTTTACTTCTTTTCTGCAGTAATGCATTGCTGTTGGGAATTTTACTTTTATCAATAGACTCTTCAAATAACCTTCTTGCTTCATTGTTAACAATTCCATGATAATCATGTCCCATAAGACCATTTGGCATACGTGGATCATAAACAGCTGTGTCTCCAGATGGATAGTTGAAGACCACAACATCATAGTTTTTAACATCTGACCAGCCCGGAAGGCGTGTGTATTTTAACTTTTCTAAAGAGGTATAAGACTTAATGTTAACCCACGGAATAGTGTTGTGTACCAGAGGGAAAGAGAGTGGAGTTACTGGAACTTTTGAACCATAAGCCATTTTATTTACAACTAAAAAGTCTCCTACCAATAAGGTTTTCTCCATAGATCCTGTTGGAATCTGGAAAGGTTCAAAAATATAGGTTCTAATTCCACTTGCTGCAATTAATGCAAATAAAATACTGTCTCCCCATTCTTTAATTATAGTTTTCTTACCCTTCTTTTTCTTCTGTAATGAACCAAGGATCAATGCCACCACATGACCAATAATAGGTAGGGTTAAGAAGAGAACCAAGTGGTCTCCATTTTTTCTGCGTTCAATGTCTTTTTGGTTTTCCCAATCTGTAGTAAATACCGGTTGAACAGTTTCGTCATTGGCAATTTTAGCCATGATTAAGAACGGGAAGAAAATTCCCTGTAGCGTGTCTGCTAATGAGAAGAATCCATGCTTACGGATAAAGCTCACATTGAAAATCATCCACATGATGATGTGAATACCTGGGATAACCATTAAGAATGCCCACCAAGCTGGTTGACCTGCTATTTTTGAAGCAATGGCATAGTTATATCCGGGGATTAAAGCTTCCCAAGACTTGCGTCCTGCTTTTGGAAAGCTCTTCCACCACATTGCGATATATGGATAAATCAGAAAAAATAAATAAAAGTATAATGCAGACATTTTTTTAAATTTTTAAGAAAGTTGGAGTACATCTTTCATTGTAAATATTCCTTTTTTATTTTGAATCCACTCAGCTGCAATTACAGCGCCTAAAGCAAAACCGGTTCGGTTATGTGCTTCATGTTGAATAGATAGTGTATCAATTTCGGAGATGTAGTCGATGCGGTGCGTTCCTTTAACATCGTGTTCACGAATGGCTTCAATTTTTAAAGCGGTAGCTTCCTCAGCATTATGTTCGCTTTGTGGACAATACCATTCTGTCAATTGGTTATAATTATCAATTAATCCATTGGCTAAAGAGATTGCTGTTCCACTTGGAGCATCTAACTTCTCCGTATGGTGGATTTCTGTAATACTTGGTGTATATCCTTTGTACGGTTCCATGAGTTTGGCCAATTGCTCGTTGAGCTTAAAGAAGAGATTAACACCTATGCTAAAATTTGAAGCGTGAACTAAAGCTCCATTGTTTTCATTTACGTTTTTTTCTACTTTTGAATATGCTTCATTCCATCCTGTAGTTCCCACAACAGTAGGAATGTTATTATGGAGTAAGAAATCAATATTATTCAGAACAGAGTGAGGTGTAGAGAAATCAATTGCCACATCGGCATTGTCAATCATCGCTTTATTTAAAGGTTCATCTTCTGTTGCTTTTCCGACTACTTTGTGACCACGAGAAAGTAGGATTATCTCAATCTCTTTCCCCATCTTTCCATATCCTACAAGTACAACTTTCATTGATTATTTAATTTTTAAGCTTTGCAAATTTACTTTTCTCCATGATAATATGTCCTTAAATTAACGAAAATTAAGTGTTAATGCGAGACCTGGAGTATGGAAATCATGCATTCTTGGTGTTAAGCTAAGTGATAAATCTTTTGAAACGTCAAAATTGACAAAGTGGGCTTCTACATGTGCGTCAAGAACGTTTAAACCATAAACAGCTATAAAAGCAAAAATCATTAAATCTCTTGACCTTCTTGCTCCTTCAAATAATGTTAAGATACCTTGTTGATCATATGCTGCATATTCAGATAAGTTTGGATAACCGTTTTTCTCTCGAAATAAGTATTCAGCTTTTAGCGCCTTTTGGGTGACATGATTTTGTATAGCGAAGTAGCCTGTCGCACCCAAACCAGCATAGATAATTGGAACCTTCCAAAATGCTTTTTTCTTTCCTTTGGGCATTGCCAAGTGGTTATATATTTGGCCACCACCTGGAATTAAAGAATATAATGCAGCTTTTCTTGGAGAGTGTATGGTGTCTTTTACTTTCTCAATTAATAATGTATCATTTGAAATGGACTCTTGTAAATCCGTTTCTTGCGCACTTAGAGCAAGAGAAAATAATAATAGAAGTACAAGAACTAATCTCATTCTTTTATTCGTTCAGTATTTCGATAATTCTATTCAAATCAACTTCAGAACTAAAGTTAATAATGAGTTTACCATTTCCTGTAGGCTGCTTCGTGATTTGAACCTTGGCCGCAACTTTATCTGAAAAGCCTTGTGTAAAATCAACTTGTTGATCAGTGACTACTGGTTTAACAAGTTTCTTTTTCTGTTCTTCAGGTACGTTGTTTTTCTCTTCGCGAAGTATATTTTCTAAATCACGAACTGAAAGCTTTTCTTCAATAACACGTTCGAAAATTTCAAGTTGTTTTTCGCTATTGTCTATTCCTACAAGTGCTCTTGCGTGACCCATTGAGATTTCATTCTCTCTCACTGCCAGTTGAATTTTTGCAGGTAGTTTAAGTAAACGCAAGTGGTTTGTAATTGAAGTACGGCTTTTAGAAACTTGCTGTGCTAATTTCTCTTGTGTTAAATTACATTCCTGAATCAAACGGTGATAGGAAAGCGCTACTTCAATTGCATTAAGATCTTGTCTTTGAATGTTTTCAACCAATGCCATTTCAAGCATGGTTTGATCATTCGCAACACGAATATATGCTGGTATTTCAGTTAGTCTAGCCATTTGAGAAGCTTTGAAACGGCGTTCCCCTGAAATTAATTGATATTTACTTCTTCCTAATTTCCTAACAGTAATGGGCTGAATTATACCGTGAGTTGCTATTGAGTCACTTAACTCTTGTAAAGCATCCTCTTCGAAATGGGTTCTTGGATTGAATGGGTTGGCTTCAATTGAACTGATTTGCAATAGTGCTACAGAGCCCAATACTGATGCATCTGATAAGTCTTCCGAGGTAATATCAGTTAGCGAACTTTCTAATAATGCACTTAATCCTTTTCCAAGTGCTGGACGTTTTTTAGAACTAGAGCTCATCTTCTAATGTAATTTTATTGTTGTCTTCTGTTAATTTTGTTGCTTCTTCTCTTTGAATAATTTCTCTTGCCAAGTTAAGGTAGTTTACAGCACCTTTACTTGTTGCATCATGCATAATAATTGTTTCACCATGAGAAGGGGCTTCAGCTAAATTGGTATTTCTGTGTATTACAGTATCGAATACCAAATCCTGAAAATGTGTTTTTAATTCTTCAACTACATGATTTGCTAATCTTAATCTTGTATCGTATAAAGTAATTAAAATTCCTTCGATATCTAAATCTTTATTTAATCGGCCTTGAATAATCTTAATCGTATTCAAAAGTTTACCTAAACCTTCTAAAGAATAATACTCGGATTGTACAGGAATCATTACTGAATCGGCAGCACTTAGTGCGTTTACAGTAATCAAACCTAAAGAAGGGGAACAGTCAATTAAAATGTAATCATAAACATCTTTGACTTTATCCAGCACTTTTTTCATTAAATATTCACGTCCAGGCATATTAATCATTTCCAACTCAGCTCCAACCAAGTCGATATGAGAAGGTAAAATGTCTAAGTTAGGATTTCCTGTTTTCAAGATCACCTCTGAAGGGTGAACATCATTGATTAGGCAATCGTAAATATTTCTGGTTTGATTTGGATCAAAACCAACGCCAGAGGTTGCATTTGCTTGAGGATCTGCATCTACAATCAAGGTTTTATATTCCAACACTCCCAAACTACCTCCTAAGTTAACAGCTGTAGTTGTCTTTCCGACCCCACCTTTTTGATTAGCAATAGCAATAATCTTCCCCATATTATTTTAAGTTTTGTAAATAGTACAAATGATTGAACAAGATACGGAATATAAATATATTCGTAGTCTTTAATTCTTGAAATTATAATAACTAAATCTTGTTAGAGATCTTTATTAATCATGGTAAATCCTCAAAATCAACTGAAGAGAAGTCAGAAATGTCCATTCCATCATCTGCATACTTTCCGTCTTTTTTTAATTCAATGATTTTTCTAATCGATTCACCTAAAGCATCGCTGAATTTCTCAAAGTCTTCTTTGTAAATAAAGATTTTGTGCTTCTCAAAAGAGGCTTCACCATTCTTGATGCTTTTCTTACTTTCAGTTACCGTAAGGTACAAATCATTGTTTCGTGTTGCTTTAACATCGAAAAAATATGTGCGTTTACCTGCGCGAACAACATTAGAATGTACTTCTTGTTTGTTGTCATAGTTTTGGTCCTCATTCATAATGTAAATGTTAATTGGCAAAGTGCAAATATTTCGTTTTTATTTCATTCTTCCAACATAATTACTAAGTTGTTAATAACTTTACTATTTAAAGCTGTTATAATTTAAACCTGTCATGATGTCAAATAAGCTAATTTTCTTCATTTTATTGTTTTTTTTTATCTCCTGTTCTTCAAATGATACTGAAGGAGATGATGTTTTTCCAAAAGAACAAACAAACGGAAAAACTTATAAAGTAGTAGGGGACAATGATGCTTTGACAGAAAGCGAAAGTCGAGAAGTAACTATACCAAAAGCCAGTGCGCTTGAATTGAAGATGATTGAAGCAGGACTGGTGGATATTCAAAGCGTTGACTCTACACTGCATGTAGATGTAAAGTATGCAACAAAGGATAACTTTATGGGAAGGGTGCTGTACAAAGATTACGATAAAGTTTACCTTCAACCAGAGGTAGCTGAGCGTTTGTCAAAAGCACAGAAAGCTTTGCAGAAGATCGATCCAATGTTGACACTTCTTGTATTTGATGGAACTCGTCCACGGTCTGTACAGCAAGAAATGTGGGATGCTTTAGACAGTATTCCATTTCAAGAACGGGTGAAATTTGTTAGCAACCCTGCCAATGGTAGTATCCATAATTATGGATGTGCTGTAGATTTAACAATCATGAATAAGTATTCGAAAGGATGGCTTGATATGGGAGCAGGGTATGACGATCTAAGAAAAATAGCTTATCCACGGCACGAAGAAAAGTTTCTTGCATCTGGAGAGTTGACAGAATTGCATATTGAAAACAGAAAGCTTTTAAGACAGGTCATGAAAGCTGGTGGTTTTTGGGTTATAGCAACAGAGTGGTGGCATTTTAATGCATTTTCGAGGAAGAAAGCAGATGAGCTGTTTGAGATTGTTGAATAGTATTTGGAATTACGAGTACCTCAGTCACCAAATATTCGATAGCTTCAGTCACTAAGTATTATAGAACCATTAATGTTTTTTTAACCACATCAAACTAAACATTAAAGAATTCCCCGTCTTCTGGAATAAACACACGTTCAAAAATAGTTTGGGCTTCTTCTAAATGCGCATCCATTGTTTTGTATCGCGCCGAAAAATGTCCTAAGATCAATCTTTTTGCATTGGCTTTTAAAGCAATGGTAGCTGCTTGTTTTGCTGTAGAATGGAAGGTGTCAGTTGCCCTTTCGCTTTCCTTGTCAATAAAAGTAGCTTCGTGATACAATAGGTCTACGTCCGTTAAATGTTCAATAATAGGAGGGTGGTAGGCTGTATCAGAGCAAAAGGCATAAGATTTTGTTGGCTTTGGTGAATAGGTTACATCTTCTGAATGTACAACTACTCCGTTGTTATCTTCGATGTCTTCTCCGGAAATCAGTTTGTTAATGTAAGAAGTACTTACTCCTGTTTTTTCAAATGCTTCTTTGTCAAGTCTTCTGTTGCCAGGTTTTTCATCAATCCTGTAGCCATGAGTTGCAATTCTGTGGCTCAAAGGAAATGTTTTTATTTCTAAACATTTGTCTTCGAACACCAATCCTTCTTGCTGAGGTACTAATTCTGTGAAGTTTAAAGGGAATCCATTGTATAATCCAACAAGCTTGAATTGTGACAAAAGAAACTCCTTAATTCCCTTTGGACCAATGATGGTTATAGGAGCAGTGCGTCCAAGCAATTGCATTGTACTAATGAGTCCAGGCAGTCCGAAAACATGATCGCCATGGAGGTGGGAAATTAACACCAGCTGAATGTTTTGAAATTTAACTTGAAATTTACGCATTTGAAGTTGCGTAGCTTCACCACAATCTATAAGTATTGAACGTTGTTGACAATTAACTAATTGTGCAGTTGTTCCTCTTTTTAGGGTTGGAACGGCCGCACCGGTTCCTAAGATTGTGACATTAAAACTCATGAAATTATTTGATCTCTTTTTCGGCTTCTTCTAAAGTTTCTGTAATCGAAAGTACCCTGTGTAATTGGGCGATTTCAATCATTTTTTTCACGTTTGGTTGAAGTCCGGTTAAGATAAACTTACCATTTGAATTCTTACATAAACGGTTAGCAGATAATAGAGCGCTTAAACCAGAGGAGTCACAGTAAGTCGTTTTAGCTAAGTCAATGATTAAATTGCTTATGTTTTCTTTGTTTAATGATAAGATGACCTCTTTTAATTCAGGAGCATTTAAACTGTTGAGTTTATCTACTTCTGAAGAAATTATACTGTAGTTTGTATGGTTTTTTACTATAAAATTCATTTCACTGCTGGATTTCCTCAAATTTAATAAAATATATCATCGATCAATCTTTGCGGCCAATAAGTATATTACTGCCATTCGAATTGCGACCCCGTTTTCTACTTGATTGAGAATGATAGACTGTTTGCTGTCTGCTACATCGCTCGTAATCTCTACTCCTCTATTGATTGGGCCTGGATGCATCACAATAATCTCTTTATTTAGACTGTTGAGTAAGGCTTTATCCAAGCCATATAACATCGTGTATTCTCTTAACGAAGGGAAGTACTGAATATCTTGACGTTCTAATTGTATGCGTAGCATATTTGCTACATCACACCATTCTAAAGCTTTGCGCAGATTGTGTTCTACTTTTACACCTAATTCATGAATGTATTTAGGAATTAAAGTTGTAGGCCCACAAACCATAACTTCAGCACCTTGTTTTTGAAGTGCGTAAATGTTTGATAAGGCAACACGAGAGTGTAAGATATCTCCTACAATTACTACTTTCTTTCCTTTAACTGTACCTATTCTTTCGCGAATTGAATAACTATCAAGTAAGGCTTGAGTTGGATGTTCATGTGTTCCGTCTCCAGCGTTAATGACTCTTGCATTAACACGTTCAGAAAGGAATTTAGCAGCTCCAGGATTTGGGTGACGCATAACAACCATGTCAACCTTCATCGAAAGTATGTTGTTCACCGTATCAACTAAGGTTTCTCCCTTTTTAACAGAACTGCTGGATGCACTGAAATTTACAACATCAGCGCTTAATCTTTTTTCTGCAAGTTCAAAAGAAAGCTTTGTTCTTGTAGAGTTTTCAAAAAACACATTGGCAATTGTAATGTCGCGTAATGATGGTACTTTTTTGATCGGACGATTGATCACTTCTTTAAAGCGATCGGCAGTTTCGAAAATAATCTCAATGTCTCTTGTGGTGAGATCTTCAATTCCGACTAAATGTCCAACACTTAAATTATCCATTGCTTTCTGGGGTATATAATATCACTTTATCTTCTCCTTCTATTTCTTCCCATTCTACAGAAACGCGTTCTGAAACGAGTGAATCAACTGTTTTACCGATATAATCAGCTTGAATAGGAAGATGACGTTTGAATCTACGGTCGACAAATGTCAATAATTCAACTTTATTCGGTCGTCCATAAGCCAGCATTGCATCCAATCCAGCGCGAATGGTTCGGCCTGTATAAAGAACGTCATCGATTAAGACGATGTTTTTATTTTCTAAAGAAAAATTAATATTTGTTACACTTGGAATAAGCGGTGTAGCTCGTCTTCTAAAATCATCACGGTGAAAAGTAATGTCGAGACTTCCACATTGTATCTCTTTGTCTAAAATTTCTTCAATTAGAACTTTTAAACGATTCAAGACACTGAGTCCTCGCGGTTGCAATCCAATTAAAACGGTACTTGAGAAATCATTATGATTTTCAATGAGTTGTCGACAGAGCCGTTGCAGGGTGAGATCAAACTGCTTTGCGTTGAGAATTACTTGCGTTTCCATCGGGGTCAAAGATAAAATTAAACTGGTAATATTTTGGAGGTTTTGAAAAGAAAATTTGATTATCTTTTATTGATGAAGTATAAGCTCCTTTCTCTCATTCCTTCTAGTCTATTTCCCTGATCCTTTTAAAACAATACCAATGGTATAGAGAAGAATTTTTAAATCAATAGCAATAGACATGTTCTTGATGTACAATAAATCATATTTCATGCGTTGAAGCATTTCATCAATGTTTTCGGCATATCCAAACTTAACTTGTCCCCACGAAGTAATTCCAGGCTTCACTTTGGTTAGTTGCAGGAATTGTGGTTCTCGTTCTGCAATTAAATCAATGAAAAACTGTCTTTCTGGTCTTGGACCAACAAGAGACATGTCGCCTCGTATGACGTTCCAAAACTGAGGTGTTTCATCTAATCTAACTTTACGCATAAACCTTCCAATATTTGTAATTCGATTGTCGTTGCTTGAAGAGAGTTGTGGTCCAGCTTTTTCAGCGTCCACTACCATCGTTCTGAATTTGATGATGTTGAAAGGTACTCCATTTTTTCCAATCCGCTCTTGTAGGAAGAAAATCGGACCTTTGGATGTTGATTTTACTAAAATAGCGAGTAGGGTATACACGGGTAAAAGTATGGCCATTGCAATTATTGAGGCAGTCAGGTCCATTAACCTTTTAACCACAAATTGCCAATGGGGCATTAGATCATCGTCCACTTCAATGAGTAATGCTCCAAAAATATTGGTCATTTTAACACTTCCGCTGAGAAGGTCGTACATGTTGGCCGATATTTTAATGGTAATGTCGCGCCCTTGAATACGTGTAATAATATTTTTTAACCGTTCCTGTTCAAAAGAGTCTAAAGCGATAATTACTTCTTCTATTTCGTATTCATCGATGGTTTTTTCGAGGTCTTGAATGTGTCCTAAATGAGGGAGTTTAGTCGATAATTCATTGTCAATCCCGTTCAGGTTAATGAAACCAACAAACATTGAGCCTGTTCCTTTAGGGAGCTCTTCAACTTCTTTATAAATATCTACAGCTTTTCGACTTCCTCCAATTAACAAAGTTTTAAATCCAGACTTTCTTTTTGCAATTTGCTTTACAATATAGTTGTTGATTATTAATCGTGGAGTAAATGTAAGTGTGGAATGAATTAAGAATAGTGCCAGCAAAAGTCTGTAGTAATCCGTGTGAATGAAAATTTCATCATCCAGAATAAGAAAGAAAAATATAACTAATGTTCCCAGTATAAAAGACCTCATTGATATTGAAAGGATACGCATAAAGTACATTCTGCGCAGGTTGTTATATGTTCCAAGTGTAAAGTATAGGAGCGTCCAAAATATTGGAATAACAATTAAGCCGATGTAGAAACGATCAGAAACTTCAAAAGGCACTTGCTCTATAAAGGTTTTTCTATAATAAAAGAAAAGTGCCCAAGCTATTCCTGCAGTCATTAAATCCACAAGGACAAAGAGAGTTTTTAACCTTTTTTGATTCATTTTTTAAAACTAAGGGTAGACCAACTTGATGTTATCAATGTAGAAGTACTTAGATGTACCTAACTCATCAAGAAGTAGTGTGAACTGAACTTCATTTATAGGTGTTGATTGTCGATAAGAAATATTCTCTTTTAAATCAATATATGCATGTTTCCATACCGCGCTGCCTTCTTTTTGCGGGGTAATTATTACATAAGGATCAATGTGTTGGTTTCCGTTGCCATAAGAAAAAGTACTGGTAAGTAATGAATTGGTGTTCATGAAGTCGAATTCTAAATAAACTTCTGTACCTAATTTAGGAAGTACAGTATTGAAGGTAGTTACAAATGAAATTAAGGAATCGTTATCGTTAAGTAATATTTCACCGTATTTGTTCCCCCATTTTAAGATGTTCGGATCATCATTTCTACCTATGGTAGCTGTTGATTCATTGGATACTTCTATTTGCATACTGGGACTTTCAAAATCTTCAATTAAAAATTTGATACTTGAGTAATATCTTGTCTTAGGTGTGATTGAAACAGTGTCGTCTTTTATTAATGTAATGTTCGCTTTGTAATGTTCTAAAAAAGGATATCGTTTCTTTGTTTTACCTATTTCGTTGTTAAGTACGCCCGGAATAATTGTCATTTCATGCACACCTTCACCAATGATTGGAATATTTGCGGGCAACTCGTAAACTCCCAAACTTTTTCCATCCATATTTAGAAAAACTTGACTTAAGTTATGTGACATTTCACCCTGAGAGTTCTGGGCGTCAGGATTAGAAACTAAATCCCATTTGTCAATTCTTAACCATGATACTGTTGGCTGATTCTTTGCACAAGAAAACAAAAATAATGTAAGCAAAGAATATGTAAAGATGTGTTTCATCTGTGTTAATTTAAATAGTGAACGTAAAAATTTAGTGAATATTACTTTCTATAATAGATCCGTTCATTTTTAATTTGTCAAGAATTTGCTCTGCTACGTCTAAAGCAAGTAAACCGTCTTCTAATGATACGATTGGAGTAGTGTCATTGTTGATTGCTTCAGCAAAAGTGCGCAACTCTTCTTTAATTGCATTGATTTCTTCAATTTCGGGTTTGTCGAAGATTATTTTCTTTGAAGGCTTTCCATTTCCCATTTCCATTACCATGTCGTAAGGTCCTGCTTCTCCTTCAAGCGTTTCCATTTGTACCACTTCCATCTCTTTTTCAAGAAAGTCTACACTGATGTATGCATTCTTTTGAAAAAAGCGTGATTTACGCATGTTCTTTAATGAAATTCTTGAAGCTGTTAGGTTTGCCACACAACCATTGTCAAATTCAATACGGGCATTCGCAATGTCGGGGGTGTCTGAAACTACAGCAACTCCCGAAGCCGAAATCTTACGGACGCTTGACTTTACAACGCTAAGGATTGCATCAATATCGTGAATCATTAAATCTAATATCACGGGAACATCAGTTCCACGAGGATTAAATTGTGCCAAACGGTGAGTTTCTATAAACATGGGTTGATCAAAGTAGGGTAGGGCTGCTCTAAACGCTGGATTGAATCTTTCCACATGGCCAACTTGTACTTTGACATCAGCTTCCTCAGCTAAAGCCAGTAATGAGCGTGCTTCAGAAGTTGTTTGAGTGACAGGTTTTTCTACAAAAACATGAGTGGAGCGTTTGATTGCCATCGCAGCCATTTCAAAATGAGAGGTGGTTGGAGTAACAATATCCACGCAGTCAACTTCATCAATAAGTGCCTCAGCAGAAGGATATGCTTTACAATCGTACATTTTACTTACTTCAGCTGCCATATCAGGATTACTATCATAAATCCCAACAAGCTCAAAAACATCCGAAAGTTCTTTAATTAGTCGCAAATGTATCTTCCCTAAATGTCCAGCACCTATTAATCCTATCTTTATCATCTCAACTGTTTTTTACAAATATACTGTATGTATGCAAAGGAGAGTAGACTTTTTACGTATGTTATCAACAGTTTATCTATAATAAAGTAATTTGTTTGTGGTTTTTATTAAATAATTTTGAAAACAACACTTTGATTTACAGCTGTCTTTGATTGTTGAATTGTTTTTTATTAAAAAAAAGTAGTCAGATAGGTTTTGATGTACTTTATTTTCTATATATTTGCAAGCGATTTGAACAACGGTTTAAATTTTTAAAAAAGAATCACTGGTGTAATTTTTAAGGGCGATATAAAAGCTTTAATTAGAAATCAATGATGAAGATATTTTATGGTGGTTGTAGCTCAGCTGGTTAGAGCGCCTGATTGTGGTTCAGGAGGTCGTCGGTTCGAAACCGATCTTCCACCCAGAAGCCCAGACATAATTGTCTGGGCTTTT
>Ga0079223_10001378_pt1 | contig 14321 bp, 8 predicted proteins | sample Stecom2011_FD_75072 | JGI IMG/M metagenome (GOLD analysis project Ga0079223, IMG submission 75072) | Agricultural soil microbial communities from Utah to study Nitrogen management - Steer compost 2011 | ecosystem: Environmental > Terrestrial > Soil > Agricultural land | place: USA: Utah... | reverse complement strand
CTTCTAAACCTGGAGTGCTATTTATTTCTAAAACTAACGGTCCGTTTTTGGATTGTAAGATATCAACCCCACAAAAACCAAGACCCATTGCTTTTGCTGCTTTAATAGCTAGTTTTTCTTCGGATGTAGAAAGTTCAATGATTTCTGAAGAACCTCCGCGATGCAAATTACTTCTGAAATCGCCGGCTTTACTTTTTCGTTTCATAGCAGCAACCACTACTCCATCAACCACTATTGCACGTACATCAGAGCCTTTTACCTCTTCGATATATTCTTGCATTAAAAACTTAACTCCAGCGGCATTTAAAGTTTCTACAGTTGCCAATGCATTTTGTGGACTTTCAGTAAGAATAACCCCTTCCCCGTGAGTGCCTTCTAAAAGTTTTATAATGATTGGTTTTCCCTTAAATGTATTTAACTGTTCTTCAAAATCATAGAAAGACGCAAATATAGTCCTCGGCATGGGAATTTGATGTTTTGCTAATACTTGAAAACACGTCCATTTATCACGGCTGTTTGTGATACCCAAAGAAGAAACCACTGTAAAAACTCCCATGGCTTCAAAATGACGGACAACACTAGTACCATAAAAAGTATTTGAAGCTCCAATTCTTGGAATAATTGCATCGAGGTCATCAATAAGATCACCTTCGTAATAGAGCACTGCCTTGCCGTTTTCTATTTCGAGATTGCAATAAATAGGGTCCAAAACTTCTACATTATGATTTCTGGCTGAAGCAGCATGTAGTAGACTTTTAGTAGAATAAAGCGTCTCTCCACGCGATAAAATGGCGATATTCATAGATAACAGTTAGCGGTGCAATTTAACCAAAAAGGTAACGAGATTTAATGGTCCAAAAAAATAAATTACTATTAACATTTAGAAGCTGAAAACGCATCATTTAAAATTTACAAACTATTATCTTTGGAGTTATGTCTAATGCTTCGTTAACACTACAAATTTCAACACTCCCCGATTCGCCTGGAGTATATCAATACTACGATAGGGACGGGAAGTTACTTTACGTTGGGAAGGCAAAAAATTTAAAAAAAAGAGTTTCTTCTTATTTCAACAAACAACAAGATAACGGCAAAACACGAATTCTTGTAAAAAAGATTGCCAACATTAAACATATTGTTGTTCAAACAGAGACGGATGCTCTTTTGTTAGAAAACAACTTAATTAAGAAATATCAGCCACGATACAATGTGTTGCTGAAAGACGACAAAAGCTATCCGTGGATTTGTATAAAGAACGAACGTTTCCCAAGAGTTTTCCCAACGAGACGAATGATTAAAGATGGGTCGGAGTATTTCGGACCTTACACAAGTATGAAAACCGTACACACCCTCCTAGATTTAATTAAAGGGTTATATCCACTACGTACTTGTAATTACGATTTATCTGAAGAAAAAATTAAAGACGGAAAATACAAAGTTTGTCTAGAATACCATCTCGGAAATTGCTTAGGGCCTTGTGAAGGATTGTATTCTGAAAAAGAATATCACGAAAATATTGAAGCTATTAGAGATATTGTAAAAGGAAATTTTAAAGAATCCTTGCACAAGTTCAAAAAGCTAATGAAGCAATATGCAGATGAATTACGATTTGAAGAAGCTCAACGCATAAAGGAGAAGATAGATATTTTAGAAAACTATCAATCTAAATCTACTGTTGTAAATCCTAAAATAAACAATGTTGATGTTTTCAGTATTATTTCTGATGAAGGCTATGCTTACGTTAATTTTTTACAGCTTTCACATGGAGCAATTATACGGTCGCATACACTAGAAATAAAAAAGAAGTTGGATGAAACCGACGAGGAGTTACTTCAACTTGCTATTATAGAACTCCGCCAACGATTCAATTCACTTTCAAGAGAAATATATGTACCTTTTGCATTGGAATTGGGAGAAGAGGTAAAGGTTCACGTACCCAAATTAGGCGACAAAAAAGCGATATTAGACTTATCGGAAAGGAATGCAAAGTACTTCCGAATGGAGAAGTTTAAACAAGCTAAAATTGTAGACCCAGATCGTCACGAAAAGCGAATTATGGCGCAGATGAAAAAAGACCTTCGTCTTTCGGTAGAACCACGCCATATTGAATGTTTCGACAATAGTAACATACAAGGCACCAATCCTGTAGCTGCTTGTGTGGTTTTTAAAAATGGAAAACCAAGCAAAAAGGATTATCGAAAATTCAATATAAAAACGGTAGTAGGGCCAGATGATTTCGCCTCAATGGAAGAAGTTGTTTACCGCAGGTATAAAAGATTGTTGGAAGAAGAACAACCTTTACCTCAACTTATCATTATAGATGGAGGAAAAGGACAACTTTCATCATCGTTAAAAAGCTTAGACAGATTAGGTTTACGTGGAAAAATAGCAATAATAGGAATCGCCAAGCGTTTAGAAGAACTTTTTTATCCAGACGATCCTATTCCTTTATATTTAGATAAAAAAAGTGAGACCTTAAAAATTATACAACAATTACGAAATGAAGCTCACCGATTTGGAATCACCTTCCACCGAAGCAAACGTAGTAAGCAAGCGCTAAATACAGAATTGGAAACTATTCCGGGAATTGGAGAAAAAACAATTGTTGAATTATTGAAGCATTTCAAAAGCACTAAACGTGTTGCTTCAGCTAATTTCGAAGAGCTTTCAAAAGTAGTAGGGGCTAATAGAGCTAAGAAAATAGTTACCCATTTTCAAAAGACTAAGTCGGATTAATATATTTAATTAATAAAATCGAAATTTAATAAATGAAAAAAGCACTTTTTATATTATTTATACTGGTTTCTACGCTTTCATTGTCACAAACAAAAGATAAGGAAGATTTAAAAGTAGGCGTTGTTTTAAGTGGTGGAGGTGCAAAAGGACTTGCGCATATTGGAGCTCTTAAAGTTATTGAAGAGTCTGGGGTTCGTATAGATTATATTGGCGGTACAAGTATGGGGGCAATTATTGGAGCTCTATACGAAGCGGGATATTCGGCAAACCAGCTTGACAGTATTTTTCAAAAAACAGACTTTAATACTTTAATTCGCGACAATATCCCGAGAAGTGCGAAGACATTTTACGAGAAAGAAGAATCGGAAAAATACTCCTTGATACTACCTTTCGATAATTTTAAAATTGGGTTTCCTTCAGGAATTTCTAAAGGTCAGAATGTATATAACTTAATTTCAAAATTAACCAGTCACGTTAGCACCACTTCCGATTTTAGTAAACTACCAATTCCATTTTTCTGTATTGCTACCGATGTTGAAACGGGAAAAGAAGTTATACTAGAGCGCGGCTACCTCCCTAGAGCTATTACTGCAAGTGGAGCCTTACCTTCGCTTTTTAGCCCTGTAATAATTAACGATCGCGTTCTTATTGACGGGGGTGTGGTTAATAACTATCCTATTAATGAAGTTAAAGCTAAGGGGATGGACTTAATAATTGGGATTGATGTTCAGGACAGTCTAAAAGACAGAACTAGACTTAAATCTGCTATTGATGTTTTAGTACAAATAAATAACTATCGCACCATTAATGATATGATTGAAAAACGTGGAAAAACCGATATTTATATACATCCAAATATTCAGGATTTCTCGGTTGTTTCATTCGACGAAGGAAAAAAAATAGTACAATCTGGTATTGATGAAGCAAATAAATTTCGAGAAGAACTACTTGAGGTAGCTTCAAAACAAAAACCTTCAGAAAAAGAGAAAGTAAATATTGTGAACCGAGACTCTATCTATATAAAAGAAGTGAAAATTGAAGGTCTTGACAATTATACTCGAAGCTATGTATTAGGAAAATTAAAACTCCGAACTCCAGATAAAGTAACCTTCAAAGCTTTTAATGAAGGAATTAACAACCTATCAGCTACAGGTAATTTTCAAGATATTAACTATAGGTTCATAGAAGACGACAACCAAGAAAACACTTTGTTATTGCAATTACGGGAGAGCAAATCGTCAATGTTACTTCGTTTTTCAGCACATTACGACGATTTATTCCACACTGCAGCATTAGTAAACATCACTAAAAAGAGACTTTTAACCAATAATGATATCGCTTCATTAGATTTAATTGCAGGAGATAATCTTCGGTATAATTTTCAGTATTATATCGACAAAGGGTTTTATTGGAGTGTAGGTATTAATTCAAAATATCACTTTTTTGACACAGAAGTACCCATATCATTTATAGATCCAGATATAAATAATGAACTCTCTCTTCCAATTAATAAACTTTCCATTAACTATAGTGATTTTACAAATCAAATTTACTTCGAAACACTTTTTAAAAGATCTTTTGTATTTAGTATAGGCGCAGAGCATAAATACCTTAGATACCTATCGGAAACCATTGGTACAGATAATAACAATATTCCTCGTACTGTTTTTGAAAGTACCAATTACTATAGTGCTTTTGGGCTTTTAAAGTACGATACTTACGACAACAGCTTCTTTCCGAAAAGTGGAGCCTATTTTTCTGGAGATTTTCACTGGTATTTATTTGCTCACGGTCGAAACAAAAACTTTAGACCTTTCTCACTTGCAAAAGCAAAAATGGGTTACGCTCATAAAATTTCTGATAAATTTTCGGCTCACATAACCGCTGAAGGTGGTTTTAAATTAGGAGGCCCTGAAACCACGACATTAGACTTTGCACTTGGTGGATACGGATTTAAAGAGATGAACAACATTATACCGTTTTTAGGCTATAGTGCTATTTCACTTCGAGGAAATACATATCTTAAAAGCGTCCTTTCTATTGACTATGAAATTTTCAAAAAAAACCACATAAATGTTTCAGCAAACATTGCTAACGTAGGTAATGATCTTTTAGAAAATGGAGAATGGGCTGATGGCATCGACTACTCAGGGTTTTCTTTAGGTTACGGCTTAGAAACAGTTTTAGGACCTATGGAAATAAAATATTCTTTCTCACCGGAACACGATGAAGGGATATGGTATGTGGCATTGGGCTATAGGTTTTAATGTTTCCTTAGTTCAGTAACTAGTATATTTTTACGATATTTGTGAGGTTAAGCTTTTCAATTTGAAACATTAAAATGTTGACGTTGAAATTTTTAACCTCAAAATTTATTGATTTAATATTTAACATCATATATGCCTTTCTACCATAAACTTGGCAAAATACCGCCTAAACGACATACCCAATTTAGAAAGCCAGACGGAAGTCTTTACTACGAAGAACTTTTTGGCACAATTGGTTTCGATGGAATGTATAGTAATATCTACCACGAGCACAGGCCTACGCAAGTAAAAGAGATAAAAAAACAATACAATGTTTCACCTAAAATTGCAAGAGCTAATAATATAGAGTCACTTCGATTAAAAGGGTTTAATGTTGAACCAGAAAATGATTATTTAGAGAGTAGAAAAACTGTACTCACCAATAGCGACTGCAGTATTGTTCTTGCCGCTACAAAAAAATCTCTGAAAGATTATTTCTATAAAAACACAGATTCTGATGAATTAATTTTTATTCACAGAGGCTCAGGTAAATTGCGTACTTTTTTAGGAAATCTTGATTTTAAGTATGGAGATTATCTATTAGTACCTCGTGGTATAATTTATCAAATTGAATTTGATACTGAAGATAATCGTTTGTTTATTGTAGAGTCTAAACACCCTATTTACACTCCAAAACGATATAGAAACTGGTTCGGTCAATTATTGGAGCATTCACCATATTGTGAACGTGACATTAGAAAGCCCGAAGAACTTGAAACTTACGATAAAAAAGGTGAGTTTTTGGTTAAAGTAAAGAAGCAAGACGAAATTTTTGAATTGGTTTATGCCACCCACCCATTTGATGTTGTTGGTTATGATGGATATAATTTCCCTTATGCTTTTTCAATCCACGACTTTGAGCCTATAACAGGGCGTATTCACCAACCGCCACCAGTACATCAAACATTTGAAACAAGTGCATTTGTGGTGTGTAGTTTTGTTCCAAGACTTTATGATTATCACCCATTAAGTGTTCCTGCTCCATATAATCACAGCAATATTGATAGTGATGAAGTGTTATACTATGTAGATGGAGATTTTATGAGCCGAAACGATATTGAAGCAGGTCAAATTACCTTACATCCTGCGGGTATTCCTCACGGCCCACACCCAGGTGCAGCCGAAAGAAGTATTGGAAAAACTGAAACGGAAGAACTTGCCGTTATGGTAGATACTTTTAAACCTCTAAAGGTTACTGAAGATGGATTAAAACTATCTGATGGCACTTATTACAAAAGTTGGTTAGAGTAACCCTTCAATTGTAATTATATTTTATTATATAGTACATTTGAAGACAATTAAAGAAATTTACAAGAAGAAACTCTCATAGAGAATCTTCTCGATTAATAAATAATAGGATTTTTAGAAAATTAAATTATGAGCAAAGAAGTAAAGTCGGTCGAGTATGGACTAGAAAAGATTTTTGAAGGCGCAGAAGACTTTCTGCCGTTATTAGGTACAGACTACGTAGAGTTCTATGTGGGTAATGCAAAGCAGAGTGCCCATTTTTATAAAACAGCATTTGGATTTCAATCATATGCATATAAAGGTCTTGAAACAGGATCTCGTGATTCGGTAAGCTATGTGCTTAAGCAAGATAAAATCACACTTGTTTTAACTACACCTCTTAATAGCAAGTCCCCTATCAACGACCATATTGTAAAACACGGTGATGGTGTAAAGGTAATTGCACTTTGGGTAGAAGATGCTAGAAGCGCATTCGAAGAAACTACAAAACGCGGTGCTAAACCATATATGGAACCAACCGTGGAAAAAGACGAAAACGGAGAAGTAGTACGTAGTGGTATTTACACTTATGGTGAAACAGTACATATGTTTGTTGAGCGTAAAAATTACAACGGAACCTTTTTACCTGGTTTCCGTGAGTGGAAAAGCGACTACAATCCAACACCAACTGGTTTAAAATACATCGACCATATGGTAGGAAACGTAGGCTGGAATCAAATGAACGTTTGGGTAAAATGGTACGAGGATGTAATGGGCTTTGTTAACTTCCTATCATTCGACGACAAACAAATTCACACAGAATATTCTGCCTTAATGAGTAAGGTAATGAGTAATGGTAACGGACGTATTAAGTTTCCTATCAACGAACCAGCAGAAGGAGCTAAAAGATCACAGATTGAAGAATATTTAGACTTTTATGAAGATGCAGGAGTTCAACACTTAGCATTAACAACAGATGATATCATTAAAACTGTAAGTCAGTTAAAAGAAAGGGGGGTTGAATTCTTACCTCCACCACCACAAGCATATTACGATGCTATTCCAGAGCGTTTAGGCGACCATATGAAAATGATGAAAGAAGACATCAACGAGCTTAGAAAACTATCTATTATGATAGATGCTGACGAAGAAGGATACTTACTTCAAATATTTACCAAGCCATTAGAAGACCGTCCTACTTTATTCTTTGAAATCATTCAAAGAATGGGAGCAAAAGGTTTTGGCGCTGGAAACTTCAAAGCTCTTTTTGAATCTATCGAGCGCGAGCAAGCTCAAAGAGGAACATTATAAAAATGTAACTTTATCTAAACCCCATCGTCTTTATATGGTGGGGTTTATTTTTTGGAACAGATGTTGTAATTCATATAATAAAAACATCTAAAGTCACATTTTATGAAGAAGCTAATCGTCCTTTTATTAATTTTTGGAAACACATTTTTACTTTCTGCACAAGAGAGAGCATATGGCGATGGCGAATACTTTAAATTTCGAGTTCATTACGGATTTGTAACAGCAGGTTATGCAACTCTAAATGTTAATAATGCTACTTTAAACGGCAAGGAAGTTTACCATGTTCGTGGATATGGTAAAACTGTAGGACTTTCAAAGTGGTTTTTTAAAGTTGAAGACGATTACCAATCGTATATAGATAAGAAAAAGGATATCCCTTACCGCTTTATCAGAAAAATTGATGAAGGTGGTTATACCAAAGATATTCAAATAGACTTTAACCACAACACAAATAAAGCCACTGTAAACGACAAAAAGCACAACGAGACTTCTGTGTTTTCTTTCCCTAAAGAAACACAAGATATGATTTCAGCTTTTTATTATCTCAGAAACAAATTAGACACTGAAAACATCAAAGAAGGTGATATTGTTGAAATGAATATGTTTTTTGACAAAGAAAATTTTAAATTCAGGCTAAAATTCCTTGGTAAAGAAGTTTTAGATACTAATTTTGGGGCCGTTCGCACTTTAATATTTAGACCTTATGTACAATCTGGTCGAGTATTTAAAGAAAAAGAAAGTTTAACTGTTTGGATTAGTGACGATAACAACAAAATTCCGTTGTTAATCAAAGCCGATTTAGCAGTTGGTTCTTTAAAAGCGACATTAACTGAATTTAAAGGATTACAACACTCCTTTAAAATATTAGCGAAGTAATTTTTATTCTTCGCTAACCAGAAAATATTGAATAGCGTAAATTTTTTGATTAACTATTCAATATTTTTCTACAAAATGAGTTAGCCTAATTAAAGAATAATACAGAAAAATTTCCCCAGAATTGAAACACCTAATTGTAGCACTATTATCCCTTGTGTTATTCACTACCGCTTGTGAGAATACAAAAGACGATGTTAATGAAGTAGTTGAAAAACAAGAAGACCCTATTATCGAACAATATGGATATATCTTAAACGACTTTAATGTTGTTAGAGACACCATACGTAAAGGCGATACTTTCGGCGATATCCTAAGCGCAAATGGAATTTCGCAGGATAAAATCATGCAGGTTGCCACTAAATTTAGAGATAGTTTTGATGTGCGTAGAATAAGAGTAGGGAAACCTTATGTACTTCTAAATTCAAAAGATTCACTTAATAAAACACAAGTTTTTATTTACGAAAGCAATAAAATTAATTTTGCTGTTGTTGATTTTAGAGACTCTCTTACTATTTACAATAGCCAAAAACCTGTTCGATACGAAGAAAAAGAAGCCTCAGGAATTATTACAAGTTCACTTTCGGCAACTATGGAAGAACAGAATTTAAGTCCATATATGACCGATCAACTTGCAAACATTTATGCCTGGACGATAAACTTTTTTAAATTACAGGCAGGAGATCGTTTTAAAGTAATTTATACCGAACGTTATATAGACGATACAATTCCTGCGGGTTTAAAGGAAATTAAAGCAGCCTATTTTGAACACAATGGAAAGCCATTGTATGCTTTTAAATACGGCTCGGATTCTCTTGGTAAAATTTCAGGTTACTATGACGAAAACGCGAACAACCTTAAAAGAGCTTTCTTAAAATCACCAGTAAAATTTAGCAGAATTTCTTCTCGATACAATTTAAACAGACGTATTAAGTATTACGGCTTTAAGCTTAGACCTCATAAAGGAACCGATTTTGCAGCTCCTGTAGGCACCCCTATTTTAGCTACTGCCGATGGTGTAGTTACTAAATCTGAATACAGAGGCGGAAATGGGAATTACGTAAAAATACGTCATAACGGCACTTACGAAACCCAATACCTGCATATGAAAGCGCGAAAGGTAAAAGTAGGACAACACGTAAGCCAAGGAGATGTAATTGGTTGGATTGGAATGACAGGAAATACAAGTGGCCCTCATGTGTGCTATAGATTTTGGAAAAATGGAAAACAGGTAGATCCGTTTAAAGACGACACTCCATTTTCTGAACCACTTCCTAAAGCTTTACACGAAGAATATTTTGCAAATCTGATGCCAGTTAAAGACCAATTAGACTGCATCGTCTTTTAAACTCTAAAAATGTTAATAACCTTGTTATTAACTAACATGCAAATCCTCAAGGTATTATAGTTTAAATTTTATCTTTATTCAGCAGAAATATTCTCTTAACTATTTCTTAATGAAAATAGTTGGTAGTAACCCCTATAAGATTGTATTTTTGCCGAAATTTTTAAACCTAAAATTTAAATTCATGAAAAAACTATTACTTATTGTTTTTTTCCTTGGCAGCATTGCTGCTTTTTCACAAACAACGGTTACCGGTACGGTAGTCGATTCTGAAACTAACAGTCCGTTAGCTGGTGCTAACGTGGTTGAGACCGGCACAACAAATGGTGCCATCACCGATTTCGACGGAAACTTCACTTTGAAGACATCATCTAAAACGGGTACACTTACTATTTCATATATTGGCTACAATGTTCAAAAAGCACAATATAATGCTGTAGGAGGTTCTGCAAACCTAGGTACAGTTAAAATTACTGTAGACTCTGACGCACTTGAAGAAGTTGTGATTGTAGGTAAAGGTATTATCGACATGGCGAGAGATCGTCAAACACCTATTGCAGTATCTACAATTACATCTGCTGAAATTCAAGCTAAAGCTGTAGGTAACGTAGAATTCCCTGAGGCTATTAAAAGTACGCCTAGTGTTTACGTATCTAACCAAGCTGGAGGTTTTGGAGATTCACAAATGTTCTTACGTGGATTTGACCAAACAAACACTGCATTCCTTTTAAACGGACAGCCAATTAATGGTATGGAAGACGGAAGAATGTACTGGTCTAACTGGTCTGGTATGTCTGATGTTGCAAACGCAGTTCAGGTACAAAGAGGTTTAGGTTCTTCTAAACTGGCTATTTCGTCAGTAGGTGGAACTGTAAACATTGTATCTCGTGCAGCAGGAAGAAAACAAGGTGGTTTTGCTCGTTTTATGACTGGTAACGACAGCTACTTTAAAGGTACTTTTAGCTACGATTCTGGCTTACAAGGAAAGTGGGCTTATAGCATTATGATTGACCACTGGCAAGCACACAGAAAGTATTCTGATGGTACTGCAGGACAAGGACAAAACTATTTTATTGGTGTTGGATACGTTCCAAACGATAAGCACTCTTTCAACTTATTGTTAACTGGTGCTCCACAATTCCACGACCAAAACTTCTCTAAGTCGTTAGAAGATTACGATTTATACGGAAAAAGATATAACAGTAACTCTGGTTTCTATAATGGAGAAAGATTTACACTAAGAAGAAACTACTACCACAAGCCAATTGCTAACCTTAACTGGGATTGGGAAATTAGCGACAAAACTAACTTATCTTCTGTGCTTTATGCATCTTGGGGACGTGGTGGTGGAACTGGCCCTGCTGGAAGCTCAAGAAACATTATCTATGACAACAATGGAAATGTAGATTTCGATGCTATTGAAGAAGCTAATATCGCTGGTGCTGATAACGGAATCGGAGGTTATGGAAATGGTTCATTGGCAAGAAGAATGTCAGTAAACAACCACAACTGGTATGGTTTCCTTACAAACCTTGAAACTGCTGTAAGTGATAACTTCACTTTCAATGTAGGTGTTGATACTCGTTTCTACAAAGGTAGCCACTGGTACCAAATGAATGATCTTTTAGGTCTTCAAGGATATGCTGATAACTTCGGTTACGGCGATTTAAGAGATAGCGATTACGTAATTAACGAAACTTTCGAAGCAAACCCTTGGTCTGCGCTATTCAATTCTGCTGACGAAGGACAGCGTTTTAACTACGATTATTCAGAATTCATCAACTACATCGGTGGTTTCGGACAAGCTGAATATAAGATTGACAACTTCTCTGCCTTTGTACAAGGAGCTGTATCAACTCAAAGCTACCAAAGAGAAGGTCGTGCTACTGGCCAAGAAGTAGAAGGAGTAGATGGTCTTGGTAAATCTGCAAAGGTTAACAAAACTGGATACAACATCAAAGGAGGTATGGGTTACACATTTATCGAAAACAATACAGTTTTTGTTAATGCTGGATATTACTCAAGACAACCATTCCTAGATAATATCTTTGATGATATCAGAAACTCTAACTACATCTTAGATGGAGAAAACGAAATCGACAACGAAGAGATTTTAGGAGTTGAGGCTGGTTATAGACTACGTTCAGGAAACTTCTCTTTAGACTTAAATGCTTACTACACAAAATGGGGTAACAGATTCCTTTCTGGTGGATTTATTGAAGGTGATGAAACTTCCTCTAACCCAATTGAACAAGTTGACCGTTACCAAAAGTTTACTGGTATCACACAAGTTCATAAAGGATTCGAATTTGAAGGTAAATACCGTTACTCTAGCGACTTCATGATTAGAGCGTTTGGTAGTATTGGTAATTGGAAATACGATGGAGATTCTCCATTCCAAACTAGAGCTAGTGAAACTAACGAATTACTTGAAGAAGGTAACGTTAACTTAACCGGTACTAAAGTTGGTAATGCACCACAAACATCATTTGGTTTTGGTTTCAAATACACTATTGTAGATGGACTTAGCGTAGATGCAGATTATAACATCTATACTGATCTTTACGGATTCGTTGACGCAAGAGATGTAACTGAAGCTGCTTTCAAAAATGAAGTTTACCAAGCTGATCGTTTAAATGCTTATAGCGTATTAGACGCAGGTCTTTCTTACAAATTTGATTTTGGAGGAAGTGACTTAACATTCCGTGCAAACGTTTATAACGCTACAAACGAAATGTACTTAAGCCAAAAAGATTCTTACGGATACTACTACGGTAACGGAAGAACTTGGAACGCAAGTCTACGTTACGACTTCTAATACTCAGTATTATACATAATGAAAATGCCCCGGAATTCGGGGCATTTTTTATTCCTTGATATTTCAATCTGCAAATAATTGAGAACGCAAAAGAAGGTTTAAAAGGGTATAAATCTTATATTTGAAAAAAATAAAAAAAACTATGGCTAATACTCTACATTTTATTCATTCTTATTGGGCTTACTTAGTGCTACTAATTGTAGTACTAGCAACTATTAACGCATTGGCTGGATTCTTTTCAAAAAGAGAATACGGTGCAAAAGATTTTAGAATTTCTCTTTTTGCATTAATAGTTACCCATATCCAATTACTTATTGGAATTGTACTTTACGTTACTTCTCCATTAGGTTTACAAAACATCACAAACAATGGGATGGGTGTTGTTATGAAAGATTCTACTTTTAGACTATATGCAGTTGAGCATCCAATGATGATGATTTTAACTGTACTATTTATAACAATTGGTTATTCAAAACACAAAAAGAATTTACTTTCAAACAAAAAATTTAAAACACTTGCTATCTTTTACACAATTGGATTAGTACTTATGCTAAGTAGAATCCCTTGGTCACAATGGTTTTAATAAAAGTTTCTAAAAAAACACAAGGCACTCTTAATTAAGAGTGCCTTTTTTATTTTACAAATAGCGTTAATCGATTTAATTTTTTTCTTTAATCAAATAAATATATACCGGAAAATGATCGCTATATCCTCCAGTAAACCCACCAGAAAAACTTCGAAAAGGATACCCTTTATAACGACCTCGTTGATTAATTAAATAATTTTTATTGAAGATCCCGGCTTTATAAAATCTATACGATGAATAATCTTTTAAAGTTAATTCGGTAGATATAATTATCTGATCAAACAAATTCCAATTATCCCGGTAAGCAAGTGTCCCCTGACCTTTTTTGTATAATGCCTCCATTGGGTTGTAAAATTCTTTCAGTTTCAAATCTTTATTTCTACCCTTCACCTTGAGGGTCTTCTTAATACTTGGGTTTATAGGATCATCATTAAAATCCCCCATAGTTATAATTTTTGAATAAGGGTCTTCACTAAATAACGAATCTATAATTTTCTTATTAAGTTTAGCTGCACTAATTCTTTTGGGACGGCTTCTCTCTTCACCACCTCTACGCGAAGGCCAATGGTTAACAATAACACTAATTTTTTCACCATCTAACATTCCACTTACTAATAATTGATCACGGGTATACACACGTTTACTAGTATCCACATCGTCATAAATTAATAATTCCTTAGCTACATAGTTAATTGGAGTAAACAATTTTTTCTTGTAAAGAAGGGCGACATCAATCCCTCTACGGTCTGGACTATCAAAATGAACAATTCCATAATCGTCTTTCAACAAATGCTTATGGTTCACAAGATCTTCTAAAACTCGTCTATTCTCTATTTCGCATAACCCTATTAACACTGGCGATGTTCCTGATTGATCTGCGCCTATTTCAGAAATGACCCTAGCAATATTGGCGATTTTAGCTTCGTATATTTCCTTGGTCCAATTGTTCTTGCCATCAGGAGTATAATCATCATCAAAAGTCAAGGGGTCATTTTCATAATCAAAAAGATTTTCAACATTGTAAAATGCTATGGTTAAAACTTTAAACTCTTTATTATTCTGACCAAACGAAGCAGAATTAATAAAAATAAAAAATATCAACGTATAAAGTAGAGACTT
>Ga0079223_10001375_pt1 | contig 14350 bp, 10 predicted proteins | sample Stecom2011_FD_75072 | JGI IMG/M metagenome (GOLD analysis project Ga0079223, IMG submission 75072) | Agricultural soil microbial communities from Utah to study Nitrogen management - Steer compost 2011 | ecosystem: Environmental > Terrestrial > Soil > Agricultural land | place: USA: Utah... | reverse complement strand
GGCGCGTATAGTTGATGCGATATTTGAACGAATGCGAAACACACAGAAAATAGATAAAAAAGTGTCAGTAATAAAATCCGTTGAAGATTTAGTGGAGGTGACCGGGATGTGGGAAACTGCAGTAAAAAGACATGAAAAACAGATATTGGAAAAAGGTATCGAAAAAGGCATTGAGAAGGGTATCGAAAGGGGTTTGGAAAAAGGTATTGAAAAAGGTATCGAGAAAAACAAAAAAGAAAATGCCCTTAAACTTATAGAAAAGGGTATGGATAACAGTTTTATCCATGAAATCACTGGTTTGAGCTTGAAAGAAATACGGGCATTACGAAAAGAAAAGAAAAAGAAGTAGCTTTTTAAAAAATTTTGTTTGAAATACTTGTCAAACAGGCAATGTTTGAATATGCGTACAATAAAAGATAAAAAAATAATCCAGCAGGATTTTGAGGATCTGCTTCGTGATGAATCCGGCTATGAATCGGGTGTACCTAAAGAGATCTATTTTCCTGAATCAAAAGATCAATTGAGAGAAATCATTAAATATGCTGCCCAAAACCAGGAAAAAATCACATTTATCGGAGCACAAAGCGGAACTACCGGCGGTGCAGTTCCTGTGGAAGACTGTATTGCAATCTGCTTTTCATCAATGAATAGAATACACAAAATTGAGTGGCCAAATAATTCCAGCCCAATTCTTTATTGCGATCCGGGTATAACTCTTAATGAAATTGCAGCATTTCTCAGAGCCCCAAAAGATTGGCCATATTATGTTGAAGGCAGCGAATATTTAGGTGATAACATGTATTTTTATCCCCCGGATCCAACAGAAACAACTGCTCAACTGGGTGGAACAGTTGCAACCAATGCATCGGGTGCGCGTACATTCAGATTCGGCCCCACACGTTCTCATATACAGTATCTTTCGTTGATAACTGCCGGAGCACAAACAGTTTCAATAAAAAGGGACAGTATCTTTGAACAGGAAAACGGTTTTAACATACATACAGATCAGGGTACGCTTATCAATATTCCACCCCTTACTTACTCAAGTCCAGACACCAAGAACACTTCGGGATACTATTCGAAACCACAACACCCAAGCAAGCCAAAAGATCTGATTGATCTTTTTATAGGCAGTGAAGGAACGCTGGCATGTATTTCTGAAATCGGAATCCTCTTGCATCACAAAATAGAGTTTCTTTCGGGCCTTAGTTTTTTTGATACCCGGGAAGGCGCATTTGATTTTGCGGATTTTCTTAAAACCGATTCCAACTGCGCTTCAATTGAGTACTTTGATCAAAGTACTCTTGATCTGATCAATGCTAATCGCACAGATTCCGACAATTCCATTCCTGAATTTCCAGGTAATAAAACATGTGCGATTCTGTGGGAATACATGGAAAACGATTCACAACCATTTGAATCGATTTTTGAAATATGGGAAAATAAACTTATAGAAAATGGTAGTTCGTTTGATGAAACCTGGAGCGGTTTTGACCTTTCTGAACAGCAGCGTCTCAAAAACTTCCGTCATATAGTTCCCGAAACAATTAACAGGCTTATAGCTGCTGCGAAAAGAAACTGCAAATCGATACGCAAAATCGGTACCGATTCGGCACTTTCAGACAAGAGTTTCCGGGCTGTTTATAACGAAAGTCTGAAAATCATTGAAACAGCCAATGTCACCTTTGCTTCATTCGGCCATCTTGGCAACAATCATCTCCATATAAATCTTATTCCCCAAAATGAAAAAGAGCTGTCGGATTCTTTACGAATTTATGACAGTCTGATGCAGCTTGCCGTAAATAACGGAGGAACAGTTTCTGCAGAACATGGAATAGGAAAAATTAAAAAAAACCAGCTTTTACGCATGTACGGACCTGATGCGATTAATCAGATGCGCAGAGTTAAAGATTCACTTGATCCTGACTGGATTTTTAACCCGGGAAACATGTTTTAATCTGACTTCAGGGAATCAGCTTTTAAGGTATCCTCTTTGCTTCCTTCATTATTATTAATAAAATGAAAGGAATTACTTGAATAATGATTCCAGCAACCAGGTCCTGGCAAAGCAGGTTGATTTAATATATAAACTGCTTCCCATTGGATTTGCTGCTACAATAATCAACAGTTTCGTTGTCTACTTTTTTCTTAGAGCTCTCGTACCAGGAATCGTGTTATTATCCTGGCTGACAGTTCAGGTGTTTTTTGCATTTCTACGGATTGCATTATATGCACTGTTTTTAATAGACACCTTAAAATTCCAGCATGTTAAAAGCCGCGAAAGATTATTTACGGCTTTTCTGTTTACATCAGGGCTTATCTGGGGAGCTTCGGCTTTTTTCGGATTTTATCATGATTCCATCCCACATCAGATGATAATCGCTTTGGTACTGGGTGGAATGGGTGCAGGTTCTGCTGCAATCTATTCTTCTCTGAGAAAAACATACTATGGTTTTATAATACCAATATTACTTCCTCAAATTGTAGTTTTTTGTATAATGGGAACATCAATAAACCTGGCCATGGCAGGAATGTTCTTACTGTTTGGAATACTCATTAGCTTTACAGCAGAAACCAACCATAAAATCATAAGTTCAAATTTTCGGTTATATGTAAACAATCAGAAACTTGTCACTCATCTTAAAAACCTAAACAATAAAGCACAATCAGAAATTAAAAGACGCATACAGATGGAAAATGAATTGCGAAGGTCCCAGGCCACACTGGAACAAAAAGTAAATGAAAGAACAATTGCATTGTCAGAATCCAACGATAATTTAAAAACTCAGATAAAAAAACGTATGTACATGGAAAATGCATTAAAGGAGAGTGAAATCTATTATCGTTCAATAGTTGAAACCGCACAGGAAGGAATCTGGGTAATTGATGAGAATCACAGGATCAGCTATGCAAACAGCAGAATTGCACAAATGCTTGGATATGATCAGGAAGAATTAAATGGAAAAGACATTCGCGAATTTCTTGACAACTCTGATAAATTGTTTCATGGTAAAGACCGAAGGGTAAGAGGTATTCGTCAGAAAAATCTAAGAAAAAAAGATGGTGTGACAATGCCTGTTATTGAAGCTGAAAATTTATTGTCATCAGATAATGGTAAAATGCACAATATCAGACTGGGAATGGTTACAGATATTACAGAACGCAAAACCTGGGAAAAAGAGATGATAGATCTTAATAACCGGCTGAATGAAACGAACCGTGAACTGACTGAATTCAGTCACTCCGTATCACATGATATCCGGTCTCCCCTGCATGTGATTGAATCATTCTGTGGATTACTTGAAGAAGAATACAAAGAGAAACTGGATGAAAATGCAATAAATTACCTTTCAGTAATAAAAAAGTCCTCAATTCGTATCAAAGTCATTATCAATGATTTGTTGACCCTTTCCAGAATATCAAAAACCGAACTGAAAAAAGAGAATGTCAATCTGGGCGCGATTGCCGAAGATATTCTGAATTCACTTCACAACAGATCCCCTTTTCGCTCCGCAAGTATTGAAATCAATAAAAATCTTGCAGCAAGCTGCGATCCGGGATTGATCAGAATAGTTCTCGAAAATGTTCTGAGTAACGCATGGAAATTTACGAGTAAAAAACCTGAAACAAAAATTTCTTTTGATTTCTTTTTACGTGATAACAATCAGGTATTCTATATAAAAGATAACGGTGCTGGTTTTGACATGAAATACAAAGATAAACTGTTCAAGCCTTTCCAGCGGCTTCATTCCACATCACAATTTAAGGGTACAGGCGTAGGCCTGGCTACAGTATACAGGATTATAAAAAAACATGGTGGAGAAATCTGGGCAGAATCGCAACCTGGAAAAGGATCTACATTTTATTTTACATTATAAACCCTGCTGCATTTCCTGAATTCCGAGTTCACCATTCACAATTCACAATTCTATTTACTATTCATGAGCAGCGTTTCCTCACAGGCTTCAACTACCCTTTTTATGTGTTTGAATTCATCAAGCTGATCCAGAACGCTGGAAAGTCTTTGTAAAGCAACCGGAATATATTCCCTGTACCATTGCCTGCCTTTATGCAGACAGAGATTTCCATAAGCTCCCAGTGCCTGCATCAATCGCTGTGATGCGCATACGAGGAAATCCCGTTTGTCGTTATTTGCATTTCCAGATTGTTCACTGTACCAGTAAACAAGTTCATCAGCAACATTATTATCAAGCAATTCAACATAAGGATCAAAAAGAAGCGATGCAATATCGTAATAAGCCGGGCCCAAACGTGCTCCCTGGAAATCTACAAACCTTATTTCATTCTCCTGGATTATTATATTTTCCGACTGAAAATCACGGTGGATAAAGACTGGTGGCAAGGATGATGCTATTTGCGAAAGAAGCCTGCGTTCCTGTTCCCATCTCTTATCCAGCAAGTATTCACATCCGAAATAATCCTGAACACAGTAACGGGCAAAATAAGCAGTTTCCCATAAAAACATCTCCTGGTCCATACGGTTGTAAATCACTGAAGCACATGGTGAGAAATCCAGATTATGCCATTGTTTGAGTGCATCCAATACATTCTTGTAAAGGGTGACTGTTTGTCGTGAATCAGAAATGTTTTCTTTACAATATCTTTTAAGTGTCAGGTCGCCAAGATCTTCCTCAAGAATCAACCCATGCTCCGGATCACAACCATATATTTGCGGTAAAAAAGAAACCTGTTTTCTTAACTTTCCGGCAATGGTTAAAAAACGGTCCCAGTCGGGGTCACTACTGTCCCATACAATTAAAATACAGGATCGCAATTCTTGGCTTACACGTATGAAATACCTCTGTGAAGCAGCTTTTCCGGCCAGTTCAACTGTCCATTCTTCCAATGAAAAATCGTCAAGAAGAGTTTTGATAAACTCAATTTGTGCCGGAGTAAGAAAACAATCATTTTTTGTCGTCAAACGGAATAACTCCCCATGGTGTTACAAGCGAACGTATTATCTGCCTGTTTTCCTGTATTAAACTGTTTTTAAACACTACACTCTCTTTTATATGACATCCTGAAGGCAGGAGTTGCTGTTCAACCCATGAATAAATACCACAGGAATTGATTACATTACTATTCGCATTTTCAGGAATACAGATTTTCTTTTCCTTATCGATTACCATCCCTTCCGATTCGCATATTTTTATCAGACCATCAATAACATCAAAGTGGATATCCGCAAGAGACTTCAAGGTACCAACATCTTTCCAGTAACCCTTTTCCAATAAACTGACTGTTACTTCTGCACCGGATTCAACAGCCCTTTTCCAGACTGGTACGACAGAGAAATCGGATGGAGTTAAAAAGTTTAGAAACTCCTTTCTGTATAAAGCCATGCCGACAAAATCTGCTTCAGCCAGATTCTCTCTTCTGTTATCCCGGTTTGCAACATCTACATACTGTCCGGAATCTTTATCATACAGAATGGTTCCCTTTCCTCTCTGAGCATCAAAAGCCACAAGCGTACAAACAGAACTGGATTTGAGGAAAGAATCAATAATATTATTTAATAATAAATCAGACAGAATGTCAACATTCATTACAAAAAAGGAGTCTTCCCGGCCAAGAAAATTTCTTGCAAAATATAAAGCTCCTCCGGTTCCCCGTATTCTGTCATCTTCTCTGAAAATTTCGAAAGGACAAGATGTCTTGCCTTTATACGCTTCTATCTGTTCTGTCAGATAGTGAGAATTAACACCAATTGTTTCTATGCCCAGTTTTGTCAGTTTTTCCAGGGCATGTTCAAGAAGCACTTTACCGCAGACCGGAACAAGCGCTTTGGGTATATGATTTGTAATCGGCCTGAGACGGGTGCCAAATCCTGCTGCAAGAATGAAACCCCTCATTGACTCATCTCCGGATACCAGACAATATCTGAAATAAAATCTGTATACTGCTCATAACTTTGAGCCCATTTTTCAGCCAACTGATCGATTGAGACACCGTTGGTTAACTCTTTTCTTAACGAATCGTTACCTGAAAGTATATCAAAAGGCATTTTATCTGTTTCATATTCATACGGGGGATCTTTGAATTTAAACCTTCCGTCGGAAGATTTTATTACAGAATCAATAATGACAGCAGCTGTGAGTACCGGTTTATAGATACATGGATCTGTCACATGAATCTGCATTCCAAAACAGTATTGATTGTTCCATTTCTGGAATGTCGGAATAAAACCATTCTCTCTGAAAAAACAACCTTCAAGCTTATATGAAAACAGAATTTTCCTGAACTTTTCGATGTTAATATAGGGAGCGCCAAACAGTTCAAACGGGCGTGTAGTTCCCCTGCCCTCCGAGAGATTGGTTGCTTCAAGCAAAACCATTCCAGGATAAACAACTGCAGTATCCACTGAAGGCATATTTGGTGAAGGCATTACCCAGGGCAGACCTGTTTGCGGCCATAATGAATTACGCCACCAGTTTTCCATCCATACCACTTTAAGATCAAGCTTTTCAAAAAACATGTTTTTCATAAGAGAAGCCAGTTCTCCCATTGTCAACCTATGACAAAGCGGTACCGGAGCCCCCCCTACAAAAGAATAGTATTGCTCTGATAAAACCGGCCCGTCAACACCCATACAACCAACCGGATTAGGACGATCAAGAACCCATATCGGGATTCCACTCTCCATACAGGCTTCCATACACAGTTTCAGGGTCCATACGTAAGTATATGGTCGAGCTCCAACATCCTGCAAATCAAACACGAGCGCATCAAGACCCGATAACATACCTGCAGTTGGTTTGCGGTTTCTCCCATACAGGCTATAAACAGGAATGTTTCGCTTAGGATCTGTACGCCCTTCCCACTCAACCATGTTATCCTGGGTTTGGCCGTGGAGTCCATGCTGCGGGCCAAAAATTGCTGCCAGTATACATTCAGAATGGCTATCGAACATATCCAGAATATGTGAGCATGATTTTGTTATTGAAGCAGCATGGCAAACAACACCAATTCTTTTCTTTTTAAGTTCAGTGGGAAAATTACGAAGAAATAGATCCAGTCCGAAGTAAGTCATTTACAACTCCTGTTATTTATTTTTTGCCGATCATATTTGTATGAAACCGATTTTTCCAGATCTGCTTTTTGGCTCAACCTAAAAATACTATGAACAACTATAGAATGCACAATTTAAACTGAGTGCTTGACTTGGATTTTATCAAGAACTATTTTTAGAAACTATCTTCAAACAATTTAGAAACGGAAAAGAGGTGAGAACTGAATGAACGGTATCGTTGTAAGGGAAGATGAAGCATTCGAAAAAGCTCTTCGCCGTTTTACTAAGACATGCGAAAGAGCAGGGATACTGTCTGATGTAAAAAAATACCGTCACTTTGAAAAACCCAGTGAAGAGAAAAAAAGACGATTGAATTCCTCCAAACGCAAACGAATTCGTGAAGAAAAACGGGTTAGTTACAGGGAACGTTAATAAGCAAATCAGAGTGATTTTCAGGTCACTGTGCTATTGGTGCTGTGGCCTTTTTTATTTCCGCAATTTTCTCAATTGCCTTAAACCCGATCACTGCACATGATGTAGCAACATTAAGAGAGTTTTTAAAGCCAAAAAGCGGTATTTCAATCAAATTATCACATATTTCCATAATATCTCTGCTCACACCATAAGCTTCATTTCCAAATACAATCCCGATTTCATGCGGATATTCTACTGAAAGATAAGATCTGGACAAAGAAGTCGTCTCAGCAGCCCAGACAGGAATACCTTTTTGCTGAAGATACCCCACAGCGTCTCTTGTATGTTCAAATTTTTTCCATGGTACAAAATCGATAGCTCCAAGCGAGGTTTTTTCAAGTTTTTTATGTGGCGGAAATGCCGTGTAACCACACAAAAAAAGACCACTAACCCTCATCGTGTCACATAAACGAAAAATTGCCCCTACATTAAAAGCACTTCTGAGATTATCCAGAATTATATATAAAGGATTTTTAGGAAGCTTGTTATACTCTTCAAGTGATATCTGTGCATCAAAACTGCGAACTTCAAATGAAGTTTCCATGTCTCCTTTTACAGGTTTCCCTTTTCCGGTCATATAACTGCTAATTTTCTCCTTCTATCACGATCTGCAATAATTAACAATAACGCACCAGCAACAAACAGTATTGTAATCGAGGACATTCCGATTCTGGAAGCTAATTCACTTCTCAATCCAGCTTTTCTGGTTAAATACGCAACCGATCCAACCACAGCCGGGCCTAAAATTACAGCAAACCGGCTCACAACATTATAAAATCCGAAATATTCTGCCGATTCTGACGATGGAATCAGTTTCCCAAAATATGATCTGCTTAAAGCCTGAATACCTCCCTGAGCAAAACCGGTAATTCCAGCAAGAATAATATAGTCTAACCGGGTTTTGAGCACCAGTGCACCTATGCTGCAAACCAGAACATATATCATAATGCCTGCAAGAATCATTGTAAATGAACCAAACTTTCGTGCAGCAATACCAAAAACCATTGCAGACGGGAAAGCTACAAACTGGACAACAATCAAAGCTAACATCAGAGCCGATGACGACAACCCGATAGCCATACCAAAGTCAACAGCCATTAAAACAAATGTATGTACCCCATCGATATAAAGCCAGTATGCAATCAGAAAAAGAAGCAGCGCCTTGCTGTTTACGATTTTCACTGTCGTTTTTCCAAGCCGGCAGAAACTTTCCTTTATCAACTCATAAATCCCCGATGCTTTTTTGTAAACAGTTTCTTTTACAAACAAGAACAAGGGAATGGAGAATATAAACCACCACACCGACGCACTCATAAATGAGATCCTGACAGCATTTGAAGCATTTGCGATACCAAATTTTTGAGGATTCATCACCATTATCACATTAACCACAAAAAGTATCCCGCACCCCAGATATCCCAGAGAATAACCCAGTGATGAAACCCAGTCCATTTTTTCCTTTGGAGCAATCTCTACAAGAAGAGAATCATAAAACAGGTTTGCACTGTTGAAACCCACATTGGCTACAACAAATACAATTAAAGCCCAGAGCCAGTTCCCCTGTCCGATAAAATAAAGTGCTGCAGTTGCAATAACCCCTGTAATCATAAAAAAACCCAGCATTTTTTTTCTGGTACCTCCAGAATCCGCCAGGGCACCCATAAAAGGGGATAAAACTGCTACAATCAGGCCTGCGATTGCATTTCCGAACCCAAGTCTTGCGGTACTTACAACAGGTTCAACTCCGCTGCACCAGAAATCCTTGAAAAAGACCGGAAAAAAACCAGCAGCCACAGTAAGAATAAATGCGCTGTTGGCCCAATCATAAAAACACCATGAAATTACTGCTTTTCGATTTTCAGTCATAAGGGGATCAATGGAAAAAGGAGGATGGATTCATTGACTTACGTTTTCTTTTCTTTTTTCTCTGCAGCAGGGAATAAGACGTTATTTAGAATTAAACGATACCCCGGAGAGTTTTTATGCAGCTCAAGCATCGTTGGTTCATCACCAACAGCATGAGAGTAATCTTCAGGATCATGCCCTCCCAGATACGCGAACTGTCCTTTGCCTACAACACCATGAATGTAGTTTACCATATCTGAATTCGGAACCTGTCCGAGGATTACCACGCTTTTTTTAATCACTTTTCTGTTAAATGAAGTCAATAAGCCAAAATACCCTTTTATAGTAGACTTATGACATTGAACCATCATTGAAGGGACCGGATCGAGTTTGGCACTGAAATCAAAAAGTTCGAAATCTTTTGCCTCTTTTCTCATTGGAGTATTAACCAGATTGAAATCAATATTGCCGAAATGTGATGCCATCTGGTCAGTCTCAATCTCGAAGTTTTCAAAAGCCATGCAATTATTGAAATCAAGTTTTTGCCGGTACTGCGGATCTACACCGTCACCATCGTATACTTCACCAACAATATCAGTTCCCAGTGCGGCCAGCGCAATTTCCAGAGTATTGGTTGCACTGCACATGGCAAATAAGAATCCGCCATTTTCGACAAACTTTCTGATTGATAATGCAACTGCTTTTTTACAATTGCTGACTTTATCAAATCCAAGACTTTTTGCCAGTTTTTCCTGTTCCATTTTCTGTTTCTGAAACCATGGAGCACCCGAAAAGCTTCTGTAAAACTTGCTGTATTGCCCGGTAAAGTCTTCATGATGCAGATGCAGCCAGTCGTACTCTTTTATTTTCCCTGAAACCACCTCTTTATCGTAAACTTCCTCATACGGGATATGCGCATAAGTTAAAGCCAGAGTAACAGCATCATCCCATGGCAGTTTACCAGGTGGAGTATAAACAGCAATTTTTGGCGCCTTCTCGAGCGAAACTTTCTCCATATTGTTTTTCTCAACAGTAGAAAGTATTCCGTTCCATTCTGAAGCAGATATAACAGAAAAAGCAACCCCGGCTATACGGGCCTGAAGTTCAAAATCTTTTGATCGTTGTGCCGCAAAAGACCCTCCCCTGTAATTGAGAAGCCAGAAAACCTTATTGCCGTTTTCTAATGAATTAAACACTACTCCATAGGCTTTAAGATGATTCGATTGTGAATCATCCATGGGAATAAGTATCATCGCCCTTATCGACATAACAAGAGAAATAATGACAAGACAAATAGTACAAACTTTTCTGTTCCCCAAACAGACAGGTTCAGTCATAGAATCCTCAGATAAATTTTACATGTTTGATGTATAACTCCTTGAGCTGTTGAAACGAAACTTCTGACGGAGCCTGCATCATAAGATCCTCAGCTTTCTGATTCATCGGAAATGCAATTATTTCCCTTATATTAGGCACATCCGCAAGAAGCATCAGAATACGATCTATCCCCGGAGCAATACCCCCATGCGGTGGAGCACCATAACGAAAAGCATTAATCATTCCTGAAAATTTTTCATCTATTTCCTCTTTTGTATAACCTGCGATTTCAAAGGCTTTATACATTAGTTGAGGTTGATGATTACGGATAGCACCACTTGACAACTCAATTCCATTGCACACGATATCATATTGATATGCATTGATTTCAAGTGGATCCTTGTTCAGAAGTGCATCCATCCCTCCCTGAGGCATGGAAAATGGATTGTGTGAAAACTGAACAGATTTTTTCTCTTCGTCCCACTCATACATTGGAAAATCGGTAATCCAGCAAAACCGGAAATTTTCTTTTTCAATAACTCCCAATTCTTCTCCAAGCCGTGTTCTGATCTCGCCTGCAATCCTGTTTGCCTGTTTTTCATCATTACAGATAAAAAAGGCAATATCACCGGCCTTACAATCAAGCTTCCTTGCCAGCTCATCCATCTTTGATTCATCAAGAAATTTTGCGATCGGGCCCTTTACAGCAGATTCATTCCAGACCAGATAGGCCAGTCCCTGAGATCCGACAGACTGTGCGAACTGAAGCATTCTATCGAAAAAAGCCCGCGGCTGAGCGCTTCCGTTCTTTACCGTTATAGCCCTTACTACACCGCCCTTCGAAACAATGTTACTGAAAACTTTAAAACCCGAATTCAAAAATAAAGATGACACATCCTGAATAATCAGAGGATTGCGAAGATCCGGCTTATCTGTTCCGTACTTTACCATAGCCTCTTTGTAGGGAATCCTCAAAAAGGGAAGTTTATCAACATTTTTCCGGGAAAACGTAGTAAAGACACTGTGAAGAACATTTTCCACGACAGCAAATATTTCATCCTGAGTTACAAATGACATTTCAATATCAAGCTGATAAAATTCACCCGGAGAACGATCCGCCCTGGCATCTTCATCACGAAAACAGGGCGCAATCTGAAAATACCGGTCAAAACCGGCGACCATCAAAAGCTGCTTGAATTGCTGAGGAGCCTGTGGAAGAGCGTAAAATTTGCCCGGATGCAGCCTTGAAGGAACCAGATAATCCCTTGCCCCTTCTGGAGAAGAACTGGTAAGAATCGGTGTCTGAAACTCGTTAAAACCCATGTGGGTCATTAATGAACGAATATGCGCAATCACTTTAGACCGAAGAACAATGTTACTATGTATCACACTTCTTCTCAAATCAAGATACCGGTATTTTAAACGCATCTCCTCCGGAACCGGATCTTCCGGAAAAACAGAAAACGGTGTTGCTTCACAAGACCCCAAAACTTTGTAATCCTGGGCTACCAGTTCCACCTCACCTGTAGGGAGCCGTTGATTAACTGTATCTTCTGAACGTTTTGCAACTTTGCCCTCGAAACATACAACTGTTTCCTTGTGCAAGTGAGCAACTTCTTTCTGAAATTTTTTATCAGGATATATTACAACCTGTGTTAGTCCATAATGATCCCGCAAATCTATAAACAGCACTCCACCGTGGTCCCGGCGATTATGAATCCATCCGCTAAGCCGAACAAACTTATCCACATGCTCCAGACAAATCTCGTTACATGTATTGCTGCGATACGGGTGAAACTCATCAGACTCACTCTCATAATGATTTGAAATGGTATTTTCCAAATATGCTGAATCAACTCCTGTCACAATATTTATCCTTTTCGTGTTAATTTAATTAGGACGGATATCTAAAACTATCACCTCAATCGGCAATTAATTTAACTTTTTAGTTAACAGACCTGGTTTTGACCTGATCCAAATAAAATACATTCAGATTCATTTATATGCACCCAAATAAGGAAATTCAATGTTATAACAGTTCCTGACCAGCTAATTTTGATTTCCTCCCTTGAATCGCAATACTTTGAGTGTTATAATCAAATTCTGAACTTTTTTTACTATTTATTATGCATTATAATCGAAAAACGAAAAAACAGCTTATTAATGAAATAGAGCAGATTCGCGAAAAACTGGAAAGTCTCGCCCAACAGGTTAATTTTCCCGATGATATTGAAGAAAAACTCCTTGAAAGCGATACAATATTTTCGAATGCCTATGAAGGGATAGTCATAACCGATTCCCACAATAAAATTCTCAGGGTAAATGACGGATTCAAGCACATTACCGGTTTTAGTTCAGAAGACTCAATTGGCCATAAACCATCAATACTTAAATCCGGCCGCCATGATTCAAAATTTTACGAAAACATGTATGCAACAGTTACCAACAAAGGCAAATGGCAGGGAGAAATCTGGAACAGGCGGAAAAATGGCGAAATCTATCCCCAATGGCTGACAATCATTGCAATAAAAAACAGCAGAAAACAGATAAAAAGATATATTGGATTATTTACGGATGTTACACGTGCCGTTAATAAAAATATCAATAACATAAAAAATCATGCATATTACGATATTCTTACCGGACTGCCTAACCGGTTTCTTCTTCACGACCGTCTCTCCTTCGTGGTGCATCATGCTAAACGTAACAATCAGTACATGGCACTGCTGCTTCTGGACCTTAACCGGTTCAAGCTGATTAATGATACACTGGGTTTTACTGCCGGAGATGTTCTGCTCCAAACAGTCGGGAACAGATTAAAGGCAGCCCTTAGAGAAGTAGATACAGTATTTCGGTTGGGTGATGATGAATTTGCGATTATTCTTGAGGAGATTTCCCAGCCACAAGACGCAGCAAAAGTAGCAAAAAAGATTATGGCTGCCTGTTCAATTCCTTTTGAATTTTCTGACCATGAACTCTATGTTACTACCAGTATAGGGATAAGTATTTTCCCTAGTGATGGAGATAATCTGGAAATTTTGCTCAAAAACGCTGAAGCGGCAATGAACAGAGCAAAAGAGCTTGGAATCAATAACTATCAACACTATAAACCAACCATGAACTCCCAGGCATTTGAACAACTCACCCTGGAACATAACCTGAGAAAAGCACTGAAAAAAAATGAATTTGTAGTCTACTACCAACCCCAGGTGGATCTAACAACAAACAGAATTACCGGAGCTGAAGCACTTTTGCGGTGGAACCATCCAGACCTGGGGATGATCTCACCAGCCCAGTTTATCCCTATCGCCGAACAGACCGGACTTATTCTGCCACTGGGTGAATGGGTTCTTAACACTGCCTGCAAACAGGCTCACCGATGGCAGCAGCTCTATAACAGGGATTTAATAATGTCTGTAAACCTTTCGGCTCGCCAGTTCCTTCAACAGGACCTTGTAACCACCATAAACAGGGCTTTACGTGAAAGCAGCCTTAAACCGCAACTTCTTGAACTGGAAATAACCGAGAGCCTGGGTATGAAAAATCCTGAACTCACACTCAAAACTCTTCACGAACTCAAGGAGATGGGAATTCATATAGCAATAGATGACTTTGGTACAGGTTACTCATCACTGAGCTATCTTAAAAAATTCCCGATAGATACTCTTAAAATTGACCGCTCAT